>Ga0209408_1001894_pt1 | contig 12521 bp, 12 predicted proteins | sample AD_UKC107_MetaG_FD_184422 | JGI IMG/M metagenome (GOLD analysis project Ga0209408, IMG submission 184422) | Active sludge microbial communities of municipal wastewater-treating anaerobic digesters from Hong Kong - AD_UKC107_MetaG (SPAdes)... | ecosystem: Engineered > Bioreactor > Anaerobic >... | reverse complement strand
ATTTTGAGTATTACACTTTTTGAAAAAATGCCCATAGAACAACTGTTTTCTCCTCAAGAAATCCAAAAACAGGTGGATACGCATACTAAACAACTGAGTTTATTCGACTAATATTTGGACACTACTGGGACTGTCCCTATTTTATAGGGAAGGATAATCTGGACTTCAGCAGGCCTCCCAGGGTGAGGACGGTGAGAAAGGGGAAGAAGAGCAGGAAACTGCGCAGGGAGAGGAGGGGGAGGTTCTCAACCAGGATCATGTACAGCAACTGGTGAACCACGGTGTCGTAAAAGTAGGTCAGAGCAAAGAGGATCGAAAGCGCGAGGAAGAATCCCCACTGAAGAAAAGGAAGAAGAAGGAGAAGCAGAAGCATCATATGGTCCCAGACGTGAGGGACAAAGAGGAGCACATAGATCAGGGTGGCTCCCAGCCTGTGATCCAGGTCGGTTTTCCAGAGGAGGAGGATGAGAAAGAGGGCCGGCAATCCCAGATAAAAGAGGCTGGCAAGGAGTGGAGCATCTACCGGACCTTCAGGCCGGACCCATTCCCGCGGCGGCTGGGAAAACCGCAGAATCGTCGCAGGAATGGAGACCTGGTTAAAGAATGAAGTCATTCCCGATCCGGCAGATGCCAGAGCCTTGCCGTAAGCCAGAAAGGGTGAAGAGCCGATGAAGGGCAATACGATGAGGGCAAGCAGGATTGTCCAGAGGATTGCGAGTCGTGCCGTCCGGCCTTTTCCAGACAAAAATAGAGGAAGGAGAAGAATCCCCATGTAAATTTTCAGGTGGATCAATAGTGCCCAGATAAGGGATGCACTGAAGTTATTCTCCTTTCTCGTGCGAATCCAGGCAACCAGCAGGAGGAGGGCCAGGAGAACGGTCCAGTTCTGATAGAGAAATTGTGACAGAGTAAGGTGTGAAGTGAGAAAGACGATGAAAAGAGCGATCTGACGCCCCGGAGACATTTGAATCGCAAGAAGATAGAAAAGAATTGCCAGGGCGACCAGGGTGAGGCCGTGATTGACTGCCTCGGCTCTTTCATAGGTGGTCAGGGAAAGAATTGAAGCAGGAAGAAGGTAGAGAGGGGAGTAATAGAAGGGACCCGTTCGTTCGTCCGGGTGAAACTGGTTATGGCGGGTATTGATCGTATCGTAGTCGAAGGCGTCGACTGCATGTCCCTCCCTCAGTAAAAGACCGGCAGTGTAATAGGTGCAGAAATCGTAATCCTCACCCGGTGAAGGGTGAAAGATGGTGAGGAGTACAAGTAAGAGGACCGCCAGAAAGGCTGTTCGCCGGAAAAAGGCAGGTCGAGGGGGCGTTTCGGTCAGGAGGACAGGTTCCTCCCGAAGTCAAAAAGGTCACCCGCATGGTAAATGTCGAGCTGGACTCCCGATGCGGGGCAGGCGGAACCTGCACCGCAGTTGCGGGTAATATTAAATAGCTCTCCTTTTTCAAGATCTACTCGCAGGGTTTCGCCCGTGGAGATCGTCCCGCCGGTGGGGAGGCCGGGTGTGGTGAGAACCGGCATGCCGGAGTTGACTGCATTCCGGTAGTAAATGGCTCCAAAGGATTCGGCCAGGATTACAGAGATTCCCAGAGCTTTGAAACAGTCTACTGCATGCTGGCGGGATGAACCACATCCGAAATTTTGTCCAAAGATCAGAATATCTCCAGCCCGGGCCCTGGACGGGAAGTCTTCCCAGCCCTTCAGGTTGCCCAGGGCAAACTTACCCATTTCACTGATTTCCGTTACGGCAAGATGAGCATTATGGTAAATCATATCGGTATCAATATCGTCAACCGGAATTACCCATGCTCGGCCTTCAAAGGTAGTGGGTTTCATGGCTTACCTCCTGAAAAACGGGAAGGCGACAGGAACAGAAAGGTTACGGTAATAAAACCGCAGCAGTAACGACCGTCGTCCAGAGCCCGTTTTTATCTCCCACCGCTGTCTGGGTGATGTTCGTCGTCTTGTAGATCTTTCCCGAAATGCGCCAGATTTCTTTTTTCTCATCCCATGAAATATCGGGATCAAACTCGACTCCAAGAATCGTTGCCAGCATCGAAGCGGCAAGGTCTTCCGCATAATCTCCTGCGACGTTGGCTTTTTCTCCGAAGGAGTGATGCTCGGAGAGGTATCCGTACGTTCTGCGGTCAGAGGGAAGGGCCAATCCAATCGATGCCGCGATAAGACGGTGCGGCTCGTTGGTCGAATTCCTGGACATGACCACATGGGTGATGGCTCCATTCTTCAAATGCGCCAGACCTTTGACCTTGGATATTAATCGGGCTTTTGGCGGGAAGATGGAGGATACCTGAACAATGTTTTGCGCAGCGATGCCGGCATTGCGCAGGGCAGCCTCAAAGCTGGAAAGCTTTTCCTTGTGCTTACCGACACCTTTCGTTAGAAAAATTTGTGTGGGGACATACATGGGATCATTTGTATACGAAGCGGTTGCCATTTGTCAATCTTTTTGTTAATGTGATTCGACTGTTTGTAAGAATTCAGGAGGTTTATCCATGAGTGATGATTTCAGGAGTCGAGTCGAGGAAGTGCTCGAAAGGGAAATTCGCCCGGGTATCCGGATGGATGGGGGAGAGATCGATCTGGTTGAAGCAAAGGACGGGATTGTCCAGGTCCGGCTTTCCGGGGCCTGCGGGGGATGCCCTATGAGTACGCTCACCCTGGTCCATTTTGTGGAAGAACGCCTTCGGGCGGCCATTCCCGAGATTGAGGAAGTTCAGTCCGTCTGATCCCTCGTCCCTTATCGTTGTGATTCGATGCCCCGCGAAATGCGGGGCGTTTTATTATGGAGCGATATCTCCGGAGAGTTCGATCAGAAACTGTCTCATATCCCCGGGAGCAGGGCCTCCTGCCTGGGCAAGATGGGGTTTGCCTCCTCCTGAACCACCCAACCGTGTACCGGCTGAACGCGCTACGCTCGATGCAGGGATTTTGCCCGCAAGGTCATCGGTCACGGCCACAAGAATGGTTGCCTTTTCCCCCGATGTGTTCCCCAGGATCACGATCCCCGAGGATAGTTTCTGTTTCATGCGGTCTGCCAGGGAACGAAGGGTGGGTGGATCAAAGTCCGAAACGGCCTTCAACAGAACGTCCACTCCCTGAATTGTTCGCCGATCCTCGCCGCTGTCGGATCCCGCGGCTGCCTTTTCTTTCAGTTCCCGGACCGTCCGTTCGAGTTCACGAATCGTGCTCTGAAGCGCCTCTACACGCAGAGGAAGGTCATTGTGAGGACCGGGAAGCCTGACTGAGATCTCATCGAGCAGCGTTGTGCAGACCTGGAAGCGATGAAGAGCCGGGACTCCTGCCACGGCTTCCAGTCTTCGGACACCGGCTGCGATTGCCTTCTCATCCGTGATCTTTACGGCTCCGATCTCCCCCGTACGCTCCACGTGGCATCCTCCACAAAACTCCATCGAGTGACCCGGTACGGCAACAACTCGGACCTCCTGTCCGTACTTTTCTCCGAAAAAGGCCAGAGCCCCCATTTTCTTTGCTTCTTCAAGGGGGAGAAGCTCTTTGGTAACGGGAACGTCTGCGAGGACTCCTTCGGCGACGCGGCGCTCGATGGTTTCCATTTCTTCTCTTGTCAATCCTCTTGAGAAGGAAAAATCGAAACGCAGGCGGTCGGGATCCACGAGGGACCCCATCTGCTTTACCGACGATCCAAGAACTTCCCGCAACGCTGCATGGAGAAGATGCGTGGCCGTGTGGTGCCGCATGATGCTCTTCCTGCGGTGATCATCGACGTTCATCGTCACGGTTTCCCCTTCGGATACCGTACCCTCGGTGAGCCGGACCCGATGAACCCAGTGGGTGGGAACCGGTTTCTGAGTATCAAGAATGTCACCCTTTCCGGTCGTGCCGGCGAGGGTTCCCGTGTCACCGACCTGTCCTCCCGACTCCGCATAGAAGGGGGTCCTGTCCACGATGAGTTCAACTACGTCCCCCGCATGGGCGGAGGGCACGCGTTCCCCGTCCTTCAAAATGGCCAGGATTGTGCTGTCCGAGATCGTTTCCTCATAGCCGACAAACCTTGTGGGAGTCACGGTACGGGACAATTCTTCGTAGTATCCGCGATAGTCGTCCTTGAATGCTGTTGTCTTCTTCGATCGTTCCCTCTGCTCGTCCAGATGAGCACGGAAACCGTCGACATCAATCTGAACCTTCTCTTCCCGGGCCATCTCCTCAACGAAATCGACCGGAATACCGTGGGTATCGTAAAGGTAGAAGAGTTCCTCTCCGGGTATCGCACCCTTTGCGGAAAAACGGTTCACGATTTCCCCCACGATTTCCACACCCCGATCCAGGGTTTTCTCGAATCGCTCTTCTTCCTGTGCAGTCAGGTCTCGAATTACAGAAGACTCCCGGGCAATTTCCGGATAGATTGAGGCCAGGGAGTCAATCACGGTTTCCACGAGCCGGGGAATGACCGGTGCGTGCCACTCCAGCTTGTGAGCAAAACGCAGAGATCTGCGGATGATCCTGCGGAGAACGTACCCGCGTCCTTCATTCGACGGGAAGACACCATCGGCAATGAGAAAGGTAACGGCACGGGTATGATCGGCAATTACACGGAAAGCCGGGGCAAGTGGAGAGCCCGGTGAGAATGGTGTATCTGTAATCGAAGATATTTTTTGAAGCAGAGGTGAAAAGAGATCGGTTCCGTAATTGCTCTGATGACCCTGAAGGATAGCTGCGAGCCGTTCGAGTCCCATGCCCGTGTCGATGGAGGGTGAGGGGAGAGGGGTCAATTCGCCGCTTTCGTCACGGTTGTACTGCATGAAAACCAGGTTCCAGAATTCAAGAAACCTGCCACAGTCACAGGCCGGGCTGCAGTCTTCCTTACCACAGCCAACCAGGGAACCCTGATCGTAATAGATCTCGGAGCAGGGACCGCAGGGTCCTGTATCCCCCATAGCCCAGAAATTATCTTTTGCACCCAGGCGGACGATTTTGTCCGGGGAGACACCCACGGACTGATTCCAGATCCTGTGGGCTTCATCATCTTCCTCGAAGATCGAAACGACCAGGCGATCCGGATCGATTCTGTATTCTTTTGTGACGAGGTCCCAGGCGAAACGAATCGCGTCGTCCTTGAAATAGTCCCCGAAACTGAAGTTTCCCAGCATCTCGAAAAAGGTGTGATGGCGAGGGGTAAAGCCGACATTATCGAGATCATTGTGCTTTCCTCCTACACGCATACACTTCTGAGACGAAGCTGCCCGACGGTATTCCCGGACTTCCCGTCCAAGGAAGAGATCCTTGAACTGATTCATTCCCGCATTCGAGAAGAGAAGGCTGGGATCTCCGGCAGGCAGAAGGGAAGAGGAGGGAACAACGGTGTGCTGGCAGGACGCAAAAAAGTCCAGGAATTTCTGTCTTACCTCATGATGCGAAAACGTCAAATGTCCTCCTGATTTGTGAAGTCGATCTTGAGGTCTTCATCCTCCAGCGGATTTTCTTCCTCGGGTCCTTCGAGCACCGACTCCATACTTTCAAGGGACATATCCTTCGTGCTTTGAATTCCCTGCAGCTTCAGGCGGAACTCGTTAGGATTCGTTGCACGGCGCAGGGCTTCCTCGAGGGTAATCAAACCTTTGGTGTAGAGCTGAAAGAGGCTCTGGTCGAAGGTCTGCATGCCATACTGACTGGTTCCCTGCTGGATGGCGTCGTGGATCAGCTTCGTCTTTTCTTTGTTTTCGATACAATCCCGGATATAGGGTGTGGAAATCAGTACTTCGGTCGCCGGAACCCGCCCCAGATTATCGGCCCGGGGGAGGAGGCGGAGAGAGACAACGGCCTTGAGAACGCCGGCGAGCTGAAGGCGGATCTGCTTCTGCTGGTGGGGCGGAAAGATACTGATAATTCGGTTGATGGTTTCCGTCGCGTCGAGAGTATGGAGGGTACTCATGACGAGGTGGCCGGTCTCAGCGGCGGTCAGGGCCGTTTCAATCGTTTCAAAGTCACGCATTTCTCCGACGAGGATGACATCTGGGTCCTGACGAAGGGCGCTTCGGAGGGCCTGGCCGAAGGATTTTGTGTCCACTTCAACTTCCCGCTGGTTGACGATCGATTTTTTGTCCCGGTGAAGGAATTCGATCGGGTCTTCGATCGTAATTATGTGTTCGATGCGGTGCGCATTGATATAGTCGATCATGGCCGCCAGGGTTGTCGATTTTCCCGATCCCGTTGTCCCCGTGCAAAGAATCATCCCGCGCTGTTCCATACAGATTTTCTCCAGGACTGTTGGGAGAAGAAGTTCCCGCACCGTGAAAATTTTTACAGGAATGACCCGGCATACGATCGCAACGGTTCCCCTCTGCTGAAAGATATTGCATCGAAATCGTCCGAGGCCGGGCACACTGTAGGCAAAGTCGATTTCCAGGTTGTTCTTGAATTTCTCCTTCTGACGGGAGCTCATCATGGAAAATGCCATGGCAACGGTATCTTCCTGCATCAGGCGCTTTTGATCGACGAGAGGGGTCAATTTTCCGTCTACCCGGATTACCGGGAAGGAGCCGACCTTGAGGTGAAGGTCGGAGGCCTTTCGTTCGACGGCAACTTTCAGCAGATCATTGATGTGCATAGTGTCCTCCGGAGCATACGCAATGCATCTCAAGTGTACCAGAAGGCGGGCAGAAAACCCAAGGGGAAGGGATTTAGTCTGTCTGGGATAAATGTCGTTCCAGGCGTTCCCTGCCATCCTCGTCCATGGAGATAAAACGCAACCCCATCCCGGAAACTTTGTCTCTCGGATGGACCGTGTGGCGAACAACCTCCGCTTCCCCCTGGATGGGGTCCCTGTCTCCCGGCATGGTGAACTCGAAGGTGAGGCGGGTTCCGGGATCATAGCGGGATGAGGTCTTAATAAGCATCCCTGAAGTGCTGATATTTTCACACTGGCAAAGTAAGTTTCCCTGTCTTGATTCCATGTGGACTCTCATGTGAACCAGCAGCCTGGCTTCCACGCGGGGCGCGACTTCCATGAGCCGTCCGATTTCACCCACCAGGGTCAGGCTTTCCAGATCCCCGTCCAGAACGGAGCTGGCGCCCTTCCCGATATATTTCCGGTAGTCATCCAGAATGGAAGAGGAACCAAGCAGTAGAACGGGGCTTTTAATGCAGGGCATGTTTTCGGTTCGGATCGAATGGAAGAGATCCTCAATCCGCATGTCTTCCACCGGGATTCCCAGAATCAGAAGATGGAAGGGGACTCGGACGATCAACGCATTCACCGCCTTTGTCGAGGGAAGATAATCCACGGAAAAATGATCTCGGGAGAGGTAAGAGCTGACTTTCTCCACGATACTCTGGGGCAGGTTCCCGACAAGGATCCGTTTCTGATCCATATTGTTGAGTCTACCACTCACGCGATTCCTGTACAATGATCATCATGGTTGGTCGAAGATCCATTCTTCTGGGTATGACGATTCTCTTTCTCATTGTGGGAATGGAACGCCTGACAAAATCCAGATGGGTCAAACCGGGATCTCCCTCGGGAAATCCATGGGTACAGGTATTACACGTGACGGATGGGGACTCTGTGACAATAGAGATGGATGGAAACTCCCGAAAAGCCCGACTTATCGGGATTGATGCACCGGAGTGGAAACAGGGAATCTGGGGAAAGCGTTCAAGAGATGGTTTGTCAAAGTGGATCGAGAGAAGCCGTTCCAGGGTCCGCCTTGAACTGGATGTGACACGGACGGATAAATATGGCAGGCTCCTAATATATCTGTGGACTGATGATGGAAAACTCATCAACGAAGAATTGCTCCGTGCCGGGTTTGCATACCTTTTGACCATCCCGCCCAATGTGCGGTATGTCGATCGATTTAAGGAAGCCCAGAAGGAGGCACGGGTCAATCGCAAAGGAATATGGGGAGCGGACGGACCTGAAGAGACACCTTCCGAATATCGCAGGAAACACCCCCGAACGTCCTGACACCTTGTCCCTCTCCCGTACCCCATGATAAACTACGACCATGGGCGAGGTACTTAAAACCGTACTCACTGAAATTCGAAGCCATGATGCTCCAGTGATTCTGCGGGGCATCGATAATGCTGCGCGATTGCTTTCTGTCGGGGTCCGGCACGAGGAAAAGCTTCTCCTCATGGAAGCCATTTCGAGCCTCTACTACGTCGATCTCTTTGACAGGCCCGATCTAGCGCCTGTAGTGGACCGTGCGGTTGAAGTTCTTTCCACGATCGGAGACGAGGCCATTCCCTACCTCGTAGAGCAGCTGTCTTACTCCGATCTCAAGGCCGCCATGAACCTTGCACGAACCCTGGGAAAGATGGGGCCGGACGCCTATCGGCACCTCATGGAATTTTACAGGGGGCATGATGACCCTTATGCCCGGTCGATGGCGCTCTATGCTCTGAGTAAGGTGGAAGATTCCCAGGTGCTCAGCTACTTTGACGAGGTCATTGAGGCCTTCTCCGCAGAACATCAGGAGATTCGCGATACGGCGGCGCGCACGATCGGGAAGTTTTTTGAACATTTCCCAAAAAGCTCCTTTTCCGGGGATCAGCTTGAGCAGGCGTACCAGGGATTGATTGCTCTCGTATCAGATTTTGAAGCTCCGGTTCGGAGTAAAGCCGTACGAAGCCTTGCCAAAATGGCGGCCAGGGGATACTTTACTCAGGAACAGAGAGACCATCTGGAGATTCTCTGCAAGAGAATCCTGGGAGATCTTGATTTTGAATGGGATCGAGCCTATATCGTTCGGATGGAGGCTGAGGAGTTGATGAAGCATCTGAAATAGGATCTCCTGCAGGATTTCTCTCTAATCTTTCCATACAAGGAGGCGTTCATGAACAGGGAAGCTCCAACGGATATTTCCCTCCTTCCGGCAATCCGAAAGCGATGGAGTCCCCGATCCTTTTCCCGTGATCCCATCCAGGACAAAATCCTCCTGTCCCTCTTTGAAGCCGCCCGATGGTCTCCCTCCTCATTTAATGAACAGCCATGGCGATTTATCCTTGCCCGTCAAACGGATCCGGAAGCATTCACCCGGATGGCAGACTGCCTGATGGATGCCAATAGAGTCTGGGCCAGTCATGCCCCGATTCTGATGGTGGCCCTCGCAAGAACCCGCTTTTCCCACAATGAAAAGGAGAACCGTCATGCTCGTCACGATCTGGGGATGGCCCTGGAAAATCTAGCCATCCAGGCGGCGGATTCGGGTCTCATGGTCCATTTTATGGGAGGGTTCAGCCGTGATGCCGTGGTGGCAGAGTGGGCGGTCCCTCCTGAATTCGAGCCGGTGACAATGGCTGCCTTGGGCTATCCGGGGGATCCTTCCACCCTTTCCGACTCTCTCCAGAAGGCAGAAACGGCACCCAGGATAAGAAACCCCCTCTCCAGCCTTGTCTTTGAAGGAGCCTGGGGCAGGCCTGGAGGATTTCTACCCCGGAGCTGAAAGCGTTTCCACCATGCTATGATGGACCGGATATGTGCAAACCTGCAGCTTTTGGCCTGGACACTGTCGGTGGTGGTAATGTGATTGATCCCTACACCTTGCACTGCGAATCCGGAGATGGCTCCGGCGGGATCAGGTTGGAATGGACGGTATCTGCATGACGACGCTTCACTTTATTGACTGGGCCATCATCATCGGATACACAGCGGTCACGGTTGTCTTGGGACTCTATTTTGCCCGCAGGGCTTCCGGAGGAATCAACGATTTCTTTATTTCCGGCCGGCAGCTGCCCTGGTGGCTCGCCGGTACATCCATGGTGGCCACGTCCTTCGCCGCCGATACTCCCCTTGCCGTGACGGAAATGGTGGTGAAGGATGGAATCGCAGGAAACTGGTACTGGTGGTCCTTTGCAATTCAGGGCCTCATGGTGACCTTCCTCTTCTCAAAATTCTGGCGACGCGCAGAGATCGTCACCGATGTAGAATTCTTTGAACTGCGCTATTCCGGCAAAGCTGCCGCGTTTTTACGGGGCTTTAAAGCGTTTCTGGGCGCGATTATTGCCAACTCCATCATCATGGGGTGGGTCATGCTGGCCATGGCCACTGTAGTTCAGATGGTATTTGGATGGGATCCCGTCCCCGCCCTGGGCCTGTGCATCGTGATTGCCCTGGGCTACTCCGTCGTTTCTGGATTATGGGGTGTTGTTGCCACGGACTTTCTGCAGTTCTTTATTGCCATGGGGGGCAGCGTTCTTCTCTGTGTCCAGGCTGTAAAAAAGGTAGGAGGGCTCCAGGCTCTTCGAGAGGGCGCAATCCATGCTGCGGGCCCTGAGGTCATCAACTTCATTCCATCCCCGGGAAAAGCTCTTTTCACAACGTTCCTGATCTATCTTTCTGTCCAGTGGTGGTGTGCCTCCAACTCCGACAGCGGGGGAGGCATCCTGGTTCAGCGGATGTCTGCAACGAAGGACCCGAGAGAGTCGATGCGTGCCATACTCTGGTTCAACATTGCCCACTACTGCCTTCGTGCCTGGCCATGGATTCTCTCGGCCCTGGCTGTCCTGGTTCTTTATCCAGGTTTGGAAAATCCCCGTCTGGGTTACCCGAAACTCATGATCGACATCCTTCCTACCGGAATGCGCGGATTGATCCTGGCATCCTTCCTTGCTGCATTTATGTCGACGGTGGATACGCACCTGAATTGGGCGTCATCCTACCTGGTCAACGATGTTTACAAGCGATTTATCAAGCCCCATGCCACGGAACGCCATTACGTCATGATTGGGAGGTTGGGAATGGTGGGAATTGCCATTCTGGCCGCCGTAGGGGCTTCCCAGATGACGAGCATTGAGAAAGCATGGAAATTTCTTACGCTAATGGGAGCCGGAGCTGGAATGGTTAAGATTCTTCGATGGTACTGGTGGAGAATTAATGCCTGGTCGGAAATCTCCGCGATTGCAGCTTCTCTGACCTTTTCCATTTTGATTCAGAAGTACACGCACCTGCCTTTCGGAGAGCGTCTGGCCATGAATGTCGCTGCATCAGCGGTTGTGTGGATTACGGTCACCTTTCTGACCTCTCCGACGGAAACGAATCGATTGACGGCCTTTTATCGAAAGGTGAAGCCGTCACCGCGTTTCTGGGGGCCGATAGCCCGCGCCAATCCCGAGGTGCGTTCGGGGGAAAGCCTGACAAAAAATGTCCAGGCCTGGGGCGTTGCCGTACTGTTTATCTATTCGTTCATGTTTGCCATCGGAAAAGCCCTGCTTCTGGAGCCCGTACCCGCGACAGCATCGGGTGTCATCGCACTCTTTTCGGGAGCCTATCTCTTTAAAACCATGTCCCGGGACACCCTGATCGACTAGCCCGAAAGGTACAGATACTTTACCGAAGGTTTTGAAAGAAAACTCTCACGGCTCTACCAGTAAAAACCAATAATATTGGATCGGTAACAGGGATCCTGAAACGGATAACTACCTGGAAGGGGATGTGTGCCACCCAGAATAGAAGAAAGTAGAATATGATAAACCTGAAAATCCAGGGATTGGTTTTTCGATAACCAAGCAGGCCTATAAACCCAAGGACGTAAAGTGGTACAAAGATCAGGGCACTCATGAGAGCCTTGGTTTTTCCGTACTCCTGTGGATTCAGCCAGAGCCTCCAGTAATTGACGGCCTTCTTCAGGGAGTACCTGAAATATAATTCCGGGTGATCTTTGATGTTTTCCAACCCTCTTCTTCGCCATACCCTGCTCCGGGCCATTGGAGAGTCCGCGCTCTCGTTGACTTCCCGTGTAATTGTGCGCTGGTGGTCAGTCTCGAACTGCTCGGAGGCTGTGCTGAATGCGGCTTGATCTTTGATTGTTGTGAGTTCGTACATCTCTTTTGAAGAGCCCCGCCAGAAATTGTATCCCCCCGCGTTGTTAACGAGGATGACTTCTCCGTACTTGATGTAATTTCTGATCGTCCAGGGAGCGAGGGTAATCAATACTCCAATTAAAAAACAAAAAATTAGTGCTGTCATTTTTTTTGCCCTTATTCCGGGTCGAATCATGTAACAGATTGCAAGGAAAGGTATGAGAATGAGGGCCACGGGTCTTGTCAGAGATGCGAGGCTGACACTGACTCCTGCGAGAAGGGGATGTGCGATGCTGGCAGATTGCAGTCCTCTCAGGAAGAAGTACAGCGTTGCTGTGACAAGGAACATGAAGAGCGGTTCTGTCCGTATGTCCGTGATCTGGTAAAGGAAGACAGGGTACATGCTGGCGAGGAGTGAAGAAATCAGTGCGTGGGTCTCATCCTTACACAACAGGAAGGCGATCTGGAGAGGTCATGTCAATAGGTGTGTAAAAAGGGTTCATGCGGCATGATCCTTATTCAAGGTTTTCAGGTTGATACCATTTTCGTATTTGTCACCATTGTAGACATCGCGTAACAGTTGAGGCGCTTTCAGTCGTCGGAATCGCTGTTCTGCCACCATCAGCATTTTCCAGATCATGGCCGAGGCACTGGTGACTTTCTTAAAGCGTTTGGAGGCACAAGTTCTGAGACGAAGGGCGGCGAAGGGGGATTCC
>Ga0209408_1001893_pt1 | contig 12522 bp, 12 predicted proteins | sample AD_UKC107_MetaG_FD_184422 | JGI IMG/M metagenome (GOLD analysis project Ga0209408, IMG submission 184422) | Active sludge microbial communities of municipal wastewater-treating anaerobic digesters from Hong Kong - AD_UKC107_MetaG (SPAdes)... | ecosystem: Engineered > Bioreactor > Anaerobic >... | reverse complement strand
TGAAGCGTCTCGGAGAATGGATTGAAGCGTCTCGGAGAATGGATTGAAGCGTCTCGGAGAATGGATTGAAGCGTCTCGGAGAATGGATTGAAGCGTCTCGGAGAATGGATTGCAGTTCCCGGCGAATTCGAGTTCTCGGGCAAAGCTTAAAGGAGAAGAACCCGGAATTTGTGGGCATGGAGCCCCTTTCAGAGCTGGTCGAGACCCTGGGAAGCGAGGACTTCTTCGAGAGGCAGAGCGCCGCCTGGAAGCTTGTGGAGGCGGGAGCGAGGGCGGTGGAGCCCCTCCTTGAGGCTCTAGAGAAAGATCCCGATCCTCAGGTGAGGTTCAAGGCGGCCTGGGTCCTGGGAAGGATCGGGGACGCCAAGGCCCTCGGCGCCCTCACCGGAGCCCTTCAGGAGGACGAGGACCCCTCGGTGAGGGAATGGGCGGCCTCGGCTCTGGAGGCGATCGGAGACCGCCGGGCTATCCCCTTCCTTGCCCGGTCCGTCGCCACGGACAGCTCCCGGGAGGTCAGGCTGAGGTCTTCCCTGGCTCTGGTGGCCTTCAGTGCCTCTGAGGCCTTCATGGAGCTCCTGGATGAGCCGGACCTGGAGGCGAGGAGGATGGCGGTGGTGGGGTTGGGCCGACTCCGGGTCGCCGAGGCGAGGGATAAGCTGGCAGCTTTCATCGAGGACGGAGATCCGGAGCTGAGGAGGAGGACGGCCTGGTCCCTCGGAGAGATGAGGAATCCCGAGGCCGTCCCTCTCCTCGGCCCCGCCCTGAAAGATGAAAGCGCCGTGGTCAGGATGACCGTGGCCAAGGCCCTGGCGACCATCGGCGGGGAGGAGGCCTGCCTGATGGCGTCATCCCTCCTGGAGGACGAGGACCCCCGGGTGAGGCTGGCTGCCGTCACCGCCCTGGGGGAGATCGGCCTCGCCGACGCCCTGGACTGGCTGGTGGAGGTCCTCTTCGGCGAGGACGGGGAGGAGATCAGGGCCTGGGCCGCCTGGTCTCTGGGGGAGATAAGCGACCGGCGGGCGATCGAGCCTCTCCAGGAGGCCTGCCTCAGATGTCCACCGGCGGTCCGGGATAAGGCCCTGGACTCTCTGGAGCAGGTCTTCGGGATCGGCAGATCCGATGGGGAGGGCGAGATCTAGATCCGGATTCGAAGATCTCCTTTCCGTCTACCATCCATCGCCCCCGCCCATCCACCATCTATCATCCGTCACCCATCGTCCTTCAACTGTCCATGCCGTCATATCTGATGGTCATTCATTCAAGCTCCTTCTGTCCACCTCATTCTAATCCTGCATGCCGCACATCCTCTTTGGACCCCCCCCCCGCCAGCTTCATCGTCGCTCATCCACCGTCACCTATTTTTCTTTCCGGGTCTCTGGATCTCTGATGAACCCTGAGTCTCTTGCGGCTGAGCTTCGCGGGTTTGTAGGGATAACCCGGAAGAAGGCCATCGGCGATCTCGTCGGCCACTTTCCCGTGGAATCGGACCTGATCATAGCCTCCTTCGGGGAGGACGCGGCGGTCATAGACGACGGCGAGGAGGTGATGCTCCTCGCAGCCGACGGGATCTGGTCTCGGCTTCTGGAGGCGGACGCCGAGTGGGCCGGATACTGCGCCGTCCTGGTGAACGTCCACGACATCGCGGCCATGGGCGGCTGGCCCGTGGCCATGGTGGACGTCTTCTCCGCGGGATCGACCGATCTCGCCGAGGACGTCCTCCGGGGGCTGAAGATGGGGATCGAGAAGTTCAAGGTCCCCATCATCGGAGGGCACTTCCATCCCGACACCCCTTACAGCGCCCTGGACGTCGCCATCCTGGGCAAGGCCAGGAAGGAGGGGGTCATCCTCAGCTCCGGGGCCGAGCCCGGCGACTCGGTGGTGGTGGGGGTGGACCTGGACGGGAGGGTCCATCCCAGCTTCGCCATCAACTGGGACAGCACCAGCTTCAAGGACGGGGAGGTCCTCCTCCGCCAGCTGGGGTCGATGAGGGAGCTTGGGGAACGGGGGCTGGTCACTGCGGGAAAGGACATCAGCAACCCCGGGATGCTGGGGACTCTGGGGATGCTCCTGGAGTCCAGCCGGGCGGGGGCGGTCGTAGACCTCGACCTCCTCCCCAGGCCCGAGGGGCTGGATATGCTCTCCTGGCAGAAGATGTATCCGGGGATGGGCTTCGTGGTGACCGCCCGGCCTGAGCGGGCCGACGAGGTGGTCGGGGTCTTCGAGGGGCGGGGGCTGGCGGCAGCCGTCGTCGGCACCGTCACCGAGGAGAGGCGGCTTGTGATCCTATCCGGAGAGGAGAGGGCGGTCCTCTTCGACTTCGAGCGCGAGACGATCACGGGGATCGGGTGATGGCTTGGACCCCGGGTTTGTAGAGAGGATGGAGAGGGCCGCGAAGGGGCGGCGGGCTCGGATCGGCGTCGGCGTTCTGGGAGGAGGGCCCGCCCTTCTCGCCGGGATCGAGGAGGCCGGGGACTGCGCCGAGATCGTCCTAGTGGGAGACCCCGGCCCCGACTGCGACCCCGGCCAATTCCAGCTGGTCCGCACCGCCGATCCGGCCTCGGCGCTGGTCGGGCTCCTGGAGGAGGGGGAGATCGACGGGGCGGTGAGGGGGAACCTCTCCGCCACCAAGGTGATGCGCAAGATCGGAAAAACCTTCGAGGTGAGGGTGAGGAGGCTGTCCCTTCTGGCCCTGCCCGGCTGGTCCTTCTTCCTCGCCCCGGTGGGGATAGACGAGGGGGACTCCATCTCCGACCGGCTCAGCCTTGCCGTCCTCGGCGCCGGGTACATCAGGTCCATGGGCCTCGACTACGAGCCCAGGGTCTCCATCCTATCCGGAGGGAGGCTGGAGGATCTGGGGAGGAGCGACCGGGTCGACAGAACCCTGGCCGAGGGAGAATTGGTGGCCAGGCTCGCCCGGGACGCCGGGGTCCAGGCCGAGCACCGGGGGATCCTCATCGAGAGCTGTCAGGGCTCCGACCTGATCGTGGCCCCCGACGGGATCTCCGGGAACCTCGTCTTCCGAACCCTGATGCTCCTCTCCGGGGCGAGGGGCTTCGGCGCTCCGGTGATCATGGACCCGGTCTTCGTCGACTCCAGCCGGGCCAGGAGAAGCTTTGTGGGGCCGATCGTCCTCGCCAGCGCCCTGGTGGCGATGAAGGGGCGGTGAGGCCTTTAGAAAGTTGGTGTGCAGGAGAGATGGGAGGAGGGTGAACTATCGATTGTCCCATCCTCGAATCGTTTTCAGCATTTAACAGCAGCTTTGAGAGTTTCAAGCTCGCGACCTGGAGAGCTTGCAGCTCGCCCACGTTCTAAAAATGGGGCGCTCCCTGATTGCGGCGACCAGATCCTCGGGTCCGTCTGCTGAATCCACCAGGCTCATCTGGCATTGAGCGAGGTTGTTTTTCTTCTGCCAATAAATTCAGCACTCCGCAATTTTCCCCTCAGATCCCCAACTCGTCCAGTATCTTCAGAACAACCACCGACCCATAGGCCGCACCCGGCCCCCCCGACATCAATATGGCCGCGCCCGTCGCCTCCAGGATCTCCTGACGGGTGGCTCCGAGCTTTGCTGCCGCTGGCACATGATTCCACAGACAATATTCGCACTTTATGGCCACAGCGATGGCCACCAGGATCAGCTCTTTGGTCTTTGTGTCCAGCGCACCCGGCCTGGCGACTTCATCATGCAGCCGGGTCAAAGCCCTGGTCACGTCGGGAATTTGCTTCTCTAGTTCAGCAAATCTCTCTTGCATGTCTATCCTTTCGCTCAAGGAAATCACCAAATTGCAGGGCAAGCAACCTTTGCCGCATTTCAAGATGCATCTCTCAATCCATAAGCCTAGCGATCGGGGTTAATAGCCGTAAAAATTATCGCACGAAATCCAACTTGGCTTGCACCACCACCGAAAAAGAAAGGAGGATGGGCGGTTTACCCCATCCATCGCTCATCCGCTTTTAGACCTCTACACCCAGCACCTTGAGGGGGTTGACGCCAGCAGCCTGGAGGGCGACCAGCTCGTCGTTGTTCGCGAGGCTGAACTCCTTGATGGTGGAGACGAAATCCTCGGGGGAGTCGGCGGAGTCCACCAGCACCAGGTCTTCCTTCAGCCTATAGGCCCAGCTCGGCCAGGTATCGATGTTGCTCATGTTCCCGGCCTTGTCGAAGTCGAATCCCAGGACCAGGCCGTCACCGGTGTTGGAGCCGGCATCCCATCGGATGAAGATCCCGGCTACTCTGGTCCCGTACTTCTCGGTCAGGGCGCTCGTTTCGACATCGCTGAGCTTTTTGACGAAGATGCCGCTCTTTCCGGGGGTGCAGTCCCAGGCCACCTGGAAGTAGTCGTCCTTGCACCAGTTGGGGCAGGCGATGACCTTGTAGCTCTGGTTGACGGGATCCTCGATGGGAAGCGTCTTCTCCATGTACCTGGCGAGCAAGAAGCCGCTGGAGACCCCGGGGCAGATGTGGTCGTGGAGCTGTACCGCCTTCATGTAGACGTAAGGGGTGTTCTCATGGGCCCAGACGTTGGCGATGGGCATCATGTGGCCGAATACTCCAGGGTCCCAGGCGGAGACGTTGGCGAGGACGGTCTCGGCGTCGATCTTGTCCTTCACCTGGACCTCGAAGCCGGAGGCGTCAGCGTTCGCCGTCATGTAGACCGCCTCGCCGGTGTTGGCGTTGTAGAAACCAAACCAGAGGGGTTTCCAGGGAGCGGAGAGGATGTTGATCAGGTTCTCCTTTCCTGGACTGCAGCCCGTGATCTCCATAACCGCATCCAGGCAGAGGTCGGTGGTCTGGCCGTCGATCACCGGATATCCGGCGTTGGTGAGGGCCAGAACGTTCACATCTCCCGTCTCAAATCCCAGCTCCGTCATGGCGTAAGTTGCGGCGTCCGCGCCGAGCTGGTACATATCCGCCCCTTCGGCCAGTGCCATCCCCGGCACCAGTGCCATCAGGAGCAGAATCGTCACTGCAAATTGATCCATTTTCACTTGATCACCTCATCTTCCATAGCGGTTCTGCAATAACAGGTGTTACGCAAGTCGTTAAGAGTACTACAGATTCTTTTTAACTATTTCGGTTGAAATTCATATGAATCAATAATTTGTTTAAATATGATCATACCTTAAGCAGAATAGCAGAGGCCATAATGGCAGAAGTGGGGCGCTGATTTCAAAGACGCGTCTCTCCACCCTCTCAATCAGCGCCCCGATACTGGGGAGGGCATCGGCCATTTGGAGGGAGGTCGTGTCTGCGGAGGTCATCGGACTTGATGGGCCCCCATCAGCTGCAACATCTTAATTAGTAATAAGTATTTCGGTCAATTTCATACAAGCTTTGATTTGGTGATAGCTTCGGCCGCCGGTTCGGTCTTCCCTCTCCCTCACTTCACTCACGCGCTATTGACCGCGGATCGGCTCTATGGATCGCTGATTTCTTATACAAATTCAAACAAGCCGTAATACAATGATGGCTGTTAGCGACAATGCGTGTTATCCCTCGGGGGCGGCCCAAGATGACTCTGGCGATTGAGACCAGGCAGCTCACCAAGACCTACGGCGGCAGCACCAGGGCCCTGGACGGGGTCGACCTCTCGGTCGATCAGGCTCAGGTCTTCGCCTTCCTGGGCCCCAACGGCTCGGGGAAGACGACCCTGATGAGGATCCTCACCACCCAGTTCAGGCCCACCTCGGGGGAGGCGCGCGCCTTCGGCCTCGACGTCGTCCGCCGGGGCGCCGAGGTGAGGAGGATGATCGGCTACGTCCCTCAGGAGACCTCCGTCTGGATGGACATCAGCGGCTTTGAGAACCTCCTCATCTACTCCAAGATCTACGGCGTCCCCAAGAGCAGGAGAAGAAAGAGCATCGAGGACGCCATCCAGGCGATGGGGCTGGAGGAGGTGGCCAATAGGATGGTCAAGACCTACTCCGGGGGGATGGTCCGGCGGCTGGAGATCGCTGGCGCCCTCCTGGTCAAGCCCAGGATCCTCTTCCTGGACGAGCCGACGATCGGCCTTGACCCCTCGGCCAGGAAGGCGGTCTGGGAGAACCTGACCAGATTCAAGCGGGAGTATGGGACCACCGTCTTCTTCAACACCCATTATATGGACGAGGCGGACCATTACTCCGACGAGATAGCCATCATCAACCGGGGCAGGATCGTGAGGTCCGGGACCGCAAGCGAGCTGAAGCGCTCTCTTCGAAGCGAGATCATCCGATTCAGCTCAGATCAGGATCATAACAATGGCCATAACCAGGAGAACAAGCACAGCCAAGACCATTATGGTGATCACAACGGATTCCATGAACGGGCATTGAGGAGGATCAGGGATCTCGATTTGGTCATGGACGCCGCGGTCTCCGATTCGCAGCTCAACGTCTTCGTGGAGGATGGAGAGACGGCTCTCCCCAAAGTAATCGAGATTCTGAGGTCTGAGGGGATATCCTTTTCCAAGATCACCACCAAGCGGCCGACCCTCGACGACGTCTTCCTGAAGTACGCGGGGGCCCTCAGCTTCGGGAGGGATGGAGATCGGAGATAGAGCTGGAACGACGGGATTTGGAGGACTGGTGAGATTGATGTTACTGGTGGAACTTGTGGAACTGGTGAGGCCGGGACTGGTGGGACTGATAGGATTGATGGACTTTCTGGTGATCGGCCGATGACCGCCGGTGACTCCTTCCGGGAGATGTTCGCCATGATCGAGCTGGAGATGAGGAGGCTGCGGCACGACCGGACCGAGATCTACACCAGAGCGATCCAGCCCATCCTCTGGCTTGCGGTCTTCGGGACGGTGATGAGCGAGGTGAGGGGGATTCCCACCGACGGCATCCCCTACATCGACTACATCACCCCCGGCGTCCTCCTCCAGTCCACCATCTTCGTCTCGGTCTTCTACGGACTGACCATCGTCTGGGAGAGGGAGACGGGGATCCTCAAGCGCCTTCTGGTCGCCCCGGCGTCCCGGTCGGCCACCGTCGTGGGCCGATCCATCGCTTCGGGCGTCCGGGCGGTGGTCCAGGCCCTGATCATCTTCCCGGTGGCCATCCTCCTGGGGGTCAGATTCGTCCCGCACCCCACCTATATCGTCGCCGCCTTCCTGGTCCTCTTCCTCATATCGGGGGGGTTTGCGGCGATCTCCATCTTCGTCGCCTCCCTGATGAAGACCCGGGAGCGGTTCATGGGCCTCGGCCAGGCCCTGATCATGCCCCTCTTCTTCGCCAGCAACGCCCTCTATCCCATCGAGCTGATGCCGCCCGCCCTCCAGTACGTGGCCCTGGTCAACCCCCTCACCTACGCCGTCGACGCCGTGAGGGGCCTGTTGATCAGCGGTGACATCACCAACCTGGCCCTCGACGTAGCCGCCATCCTCGTCTTCGACCTGGTGATATTCGCGGTGGCATCGGTCAGCTTCAAGAAAATTATTGAGTGAGGGTCAGAGTTCGACGGTTATGAGTTCGGCGGGTTCTGCACGACTGCGGCCTCGCGCCTTCGGCGCCGGGCGGGCGGGCGGCGCGGACAACTCTGGCCCGTCTCCTCCGCCCTCGATCCCGATCAGCCTGGTCACCACCTCACCGATATCCCTCTATTATCTTGCAGGCCCTGGGACATATCAGGCCCTGGGACATATCAGGCCCTAGGACATATCAGGCCCTAGGACATATCAGGCCCTGGGACATATCATGGTTTTTTTGATCTATCATTTCCAGAGGTCCCTCCCCTTGTGGGAGACGGCGGGGTCGATCTCTATCAGGTCCTGGGGGTAGGGCTCAAAGAAGGTCTGACGAGCGAGGTAGTCGTCCTCGAAGCGGGCGATCCAGGACTTGAGGAGGGTGGTGTTGGGGCAGATGGTGATCTTGCCGTCTCTGTACCTCTGGATGTTCTCCAGGAAGATCGCCTTCTCAGCATTCGAGAGCCGGCCCGAGAAGTAGCCGAGGATGTGCATGAGGACGTTGATGTTGGAGGTGTACCTGGGGGCCCGGCAGATCGCCCGCCGGAGGTGGGCCTCGTAATCGCGGGCCACCTCATCGAAGGGCCGGTGGTCGTGGTTTGCGGCGATATTCCCCAGGGCCCGTTCTTCGGTCTGGTTGTAGGCCATAAGAAGCATCTTGTTCTCCGTCTGAAAACCAACAAGATCCCGCATCGAGCCCGACCTCTCCACCTCCCTGAACCGGGCCAGGGTGAAGAGCTTGGTGAGGAAGTGCTCTTTCACCCTTGGGTTTCGGAGCCTTCCCTCGTCCTCCACCGCCAGGTCCGGATGGCGGGCCAGGACGGCGGCGCCGAAGATGCCGGCCGAGCTCCGAGTGAGGGCCGCCGACCTTCCGGCGTTGGGGTAGATCTTGGTGTTCTTGATCCCGCAGGAGGGGGAGCTGGCCTTGAGGATGAAGCCGTCCACCTCGCCGAGGGAGTCGAGGAACGTTGCGGCGAAATTCTGCATCTCACGGGTGACGTCCCGACCCGTGGCGGGCTGGACCAGCCTGAGCTTCGTCTCCGTCTCTCCACCATCGGCCGAGGAGGCGGAGACGAGCCTGAGCGACCCCCGAGGGACGCCGAGGCCGATCCCCACCTCGGGGCAGACGGGCAGAAAATCGACGAAGGGCGCGAGGCTCGCGACGAAGTCGCTGGAGATCATCTGTCCGTTGTACCTGCAGCTGTCGAACTCGATGCACCTGCTCACGACGACCTTCGGCTTGGGGAACTCTCTCAACTCGGGGACCTCCAGCGTATCATTATGGGCTGTAGGTAGTTAAAAATGGCGCGAATTTCTGATTATCGACCGCGTGCCCTCGGCGCCGGGCGGACGGCGCGGGGTCACTCCGGCCCCTTCTCCCCGTCCTAGGAGAATTCGTCCAGCAGGGCCGAGAAGCGGGGGTCGTTCCGGATTAACTCGAGGTCGGGGTCTTGGCGCGCCCATTCTGGCGTTGCCTGCTTTTTCTCCAGGGCCGTCCTGAGCAGGTCGATAGCGGCGTCGGGGCTCCCTCTCACCAAAGATTGGCAATTTATATAGACATATTTGGCTCTAAGAAAATTGGTTCAGCTCCGCTTTTTCTTTCGTTTTTAGGTTGTACGTCCTGCTTCTGTATCGATATAGGTCCGGAGCGTGCTTTTGTATTTCCCTTATCTCGTGCTCGCTTACGGCCACTAAAACAGGTCTTTTGATTTGGTAAAAAAGGTCCCGATGTAAATTCAAGTGTCCGAGAACCTGAGGAAATTGGCTAGCGATTCCACAGACCAGATAAACCGCATTTTCTGGAGTGCGTTCCCACTCAACTAACGTTTCGAGCAGGTTTCCGTCTCTTTTCAGGTCCACCAAAAGCATACAAAAATTATTAGAACTTAGGAGTTGGCTCAACCCTGCGCAATCATTTGTGATGGCAAAGATTAAGCTGTTCTTACTCTTCGCCAGCTTCAGCTCATTCAATAATTCCTTTGATTGCGGGATGGATATCATACCAGGCCTCACCGTTTGAATATTCGAGTATAGCAAGGCTGAAAAGCAAGTCTTGGAATTTGTCACCGTCAACTTTGCCTTTCGTTTTCGTCACACCTTTTAAAATCTCGATGTCCTCGGGGTTCAAAATCCTGATGTAATCGTTCTTGGTATCGGCGATGGATTGTTCCACGTCCGATACGTCTATACTACGCCTGCCATCGGTATCTGCAATATTCCCCGCGGATCTTATTATCCGTATGAACTCTGTCATAACCCCTGCAGAGTACTTAATAGCCAGGTCCAGAGCATCGTTTGATATCAGAGACTCGTCCATCCTCTTCAGCGCGACCCTTTTCATAAGATCGCAGCCTTCAAGATCCAGCTCGCCATGCCTGTTATAAATAATTATATTTCCAAGATCTATACGGCCATCAAAATACTGAAGAACAATCTGCCTTATTTTATTGGAGAATAGCAGAGGCTGGGGAATCGTGTAAATAATCCTGCATATCGGCGACGTCAACTCCGCCCCATGTTTATAGAACAGCTCTTCGCCCTTCTCCAAATTCACCTTGTCGAGATCGTCGATTATGACCAGTATGTTCTTATCGAGTTTCTCTTCTGCCTCAGTTATTATCTTATTCACAGCATATACTAGGTCGCTGAGCTGTGGTTGTATGACCTTCCTTGTAACTTGTCTGGTTGTCGCTTCGGTCTTCATCTTTCCTGTGAGGTTCAAGACGAACGCAGAGAAGCCCGTCTTAACCTCTCCGCTGAATCCCAGACATTTCTCATTTTCTAAAATTTTCTCCGACCAGGAATCAAGATAACCGCTTAATTCGCTGCTCAATTTCACATTTTCCGAGACATTCTCATGAATCTCCGCAGCGATAATGAGCAAAATATCAGAATATTCTATATCATATAAATTTAGCTTGTCCCTGATTGAGAATGGGACTATGAGAAGATCATCTTTTAAAAGCCCTGATAGCCTGTTGAGTTCGGTGCTTTTGCCATTCCCTCTGCTCCCTACGAAGAGGTACTTCAGCGGCCTTCTGCTCGATCGGAGCGCATTGGCATGCCTATCTATTGGACTTTCCCGCCTCACGTAATATTCTTTGAGCTTCTCACCAGCTAACGCCTCTTGCGGGTCGAATATGTCGTAAACATCCGATAGTGATTTTGCTTTCATGCTCTCCACAAGCTCCTATTTTGTTGCGTTATTCTTTATTAAATTTTCTGCGTGATGTATTTTTTGTGTAGTCCCGAATGTTTTGACTTTATATACCTCTTGGATGATTCTAAATTTATTTGCCTGCATTTAATTCACTCTCCATTCTTCTCAGGAACACGTTCAACTTGCATTCTTCCGGCAATCTCGTCCAGAACGCTTCATATGGGGTCATTAGATAGTGATCAGTATCTAGGCTCTCGTGGTACCTCACTGTGTTGTACCAATTCACGAATTTGTCAAAATTCTCGAACTGGAATCGATATTTCTCGTACGTATCATACCATTTTTCGATTTTACCATTCGTCTGCGGGTGCTTGACGCGAGCTTTGATATGCTTGATATTATTTTCTTCTAGAAATATCGAGAATTTACTGTTGCTCTCTCCATTCTTGTCTGTCTTGTTAGCATAAAATTGGCTTCCGTGATCTGTAATAACTTGTTCTATTCTTCTTATTTCTCCGAAGCTATCCAGTACTTCTTGAACTAGAGTTATGCTGTTTTCTGTGGTCGCCGCGTCGAATTCGTTTCCCGCTAGGATACATCTGGAGCTGTCATCAAGGACCACACACAGCTCTTTGCCGTTGATCTTACAGCTATGCCAATCTAGATGCACTGCCGTCAAACTGTGTTCGCGTTCGTATCTGATCCAAGCCTTTCTGCGCTTTTTCTTGTTCTTGCTCTCATTAGCCAAACCGTGTTCAAGAAGGACCTCGTGGATCTTGTTGTGGGGGATATGGATACCATGCTCGAATTCGATGATCTTTTCGAGACGTCTTGCGCCCAATCTTTGCTTTTTGTGGATTTCAAGTATCAACTCAACGGATTCTTCATCTAGCTCTTGTGACTTTCTGCCAAATTTCTTAATTGGCAGCGGCTCATGGTTTTTTATCCAATGCATCCAGACTCGCTTTACAGTAGATTCGCTTACCTTCATCTCAAGCGCGATGCGCTTGGTGCTTATGTTGTCGGTTTTAGCTCGGATAATGTATTTGATCTTCTTATCAGTTAGCTTTACAACCTTATTTCGCTTTCCCATGCGGGATTGTTGAGTATATAAAGTCAAAGGTTTCGGGACTATACAGCGTGATGTATTTTTGGATCTCGCCCTTTCCTTCGTTCTCCCACGAAAGCGCCCCGGCGTCGCAATTCGCCAAAGCTCCAGCAAAGTTGCACTCGTTGGCGTCCGTCGAACCTGCACTACGATGCGAGTTTATGTGCTTCAACGACCGCCGCGCCTTCGGCGCCGGGCGGGCGGCGCGGGATCACTCCGGCCCCTTCTTCCCGCCGGTGGAGAACTCGTCCAGCAGGGCTTTGAAGCGGGGGTCGTTCCGGATGAACTCGAGGTCGGGGTCCTGGCGCGCCCATTCTGGCGTTGCCTGCTTTTTCTCCAGGGCCGTCCTGAGCAGGTCGATAGCGGCGTCGGGGCTCCCGCAGACCGCCTCGAAGCAGGCGCGATTGTATTCGTTTTCTCTCTCGATGAGATCGCGGGCTTTTTTGCACGCTTCGACGCTTTCGGCCACACGGCCGAGCTTGCGGTATAATGAGGCGAGGGAAACGTAAAGCGTTGCGGATTTCAGCCCGAGTTCTGCCGACTTTTCGTAGGCTTGAATTGAGTCTTCAGCTTTTCCCAGGTTGTCGAGAGCAAAACCCTTCTTGTACCAAGCGCCGACGTTCTTTGGATCGAGTTCGATCACCTTCTCGCACGCTTCGAGAGCCTCGTCGTAACGCTCCAAGTTATTGAGGGCGAAGCCCTTGCTGGACCAAGCGCCGACGTTCTTTGGATCGAGTTCGATCACCTTCTCGCACGCTTCGAGAGCCTCGTCGTAACGCTTCAAGTTATTGAGGGCGAAGCCCTTG
>Ga0209408_1001891_pt1 | contig 12527 bp, 8 predicted proteins | sample AD_UKC107_MetaG_FD_184422 | JGI IMG/M metagenome (GOLD analysis project Ga0209408, IMG submission 184422) | Active sludge microbial communities of municipal wastewater-treating anaerobic digesters from Hong Kong - AD_UKC107_MetaG (SPAdes)... | ecosystem: Engineered > Bioreactor > Anaerobic >... | reverse complement strand
TAACCACATGGAGTTTTCACTTGGTAAGGATGAATATTCCGCTACACGGCATGACTGTTACAGCAGTATTGCCCTTGCTGCAAGGGACAGGCTAATCGAGAGATGGCTTGAAACACATCAGACATATTATAAAAAGAATGCCAAGAGGGTTTACTATCTTTCACTTGAATTTCTCATAGGGAGGACTCTCGGCAACAGTCTCATTAATTTAGGATTGTACAAAGAGTCAGATACAGCGCTGAAGGAATTAGGTTACAGCCTGGAGGAGTTGCGTGAAACTGAATGGGATGCGGGTCTCGGTAATGGCGGCCTTGGGAGGCTGGCGGCATGTTTCATGGATTCCCTTGCAACATTAGGCCTACCTTCTGCGGGTTACGGCATACGTTATGAATACGGGATATTTTTTCAGAGCATAAGGGACGGCTACCAGGTTGAAACCCCGGACAACTGGCTCCGGCTGGGTAACATATGGGAATTCCCGAGACCTGAATTTTTATATAACGTAAAATTTTATGGTAATGTTGAGCAGTTCCATGACAACGAGGGGAAGCTGAAACACCGCTGGGTGGATTCTGAGGAGATTATGGCCATGGCCTATGATACTCCGGTCCCGGGATATAAAAATAATACTGTGAACAACCTGAGGCTATGGTCTGCAAAGGCATCACGGGAGTTTGACCTGAACTATTTCAATGATGGTGATTACATTAAAGCGGTTTCAGAAAAATCCGTGTCAGAAAATATTACCAAGGTACTCTATCCGAATGATAATGTTTTTGAAGGTAAGGAACTCCGCCTTAAGCAGGAATACTTCTTTGTTTCAGCAACAATGCAGGATATAATCAGGAGATATAAGAAAACCCATACCGGTTTTAAGGAATTCCCTGACATGGTTGCCATTCAGCTGAATGATACTCACCCTGCAATCGCGATCCCTGATCTTATGAGAATCCTTATGGACGAGGAGGGACTCGGCTGGGAGGAGTCATGGGATATAACAGTTAAAACTTTCGGCTATACCAATCATACAATACTCCCCGAAGCCCTTGAACGCTGGCCCGTGAGCCTTATGGAGAAAGTGCTGCCGCGTCATATGCAGATTATTTACGAGATAAACAGGCGTTTTATAGAACAGCTTAATTCCATTTATCCCGGTAATAACAGCATGGTAAGCGAACTCTCAATTATAGAAGAGGGGGCGGAAAAAAAAGTACGCATGGCAAACCTTGCAATAATAGGGAGCCATTCTCTAAACGGAGTGGCTGCTCTGCATACAGAGATTCTGAAGGCCCATGTGTTTAAGGATTTTTACAAGCTCTGGCCTGAAAAATTCAACAATAAGACCAACGGCATAACACAGCGCAGGTGGCTCAAACTCTGCAACCCGCGTCTCTCCAATCTCATAACCGGTGTTATTGGTGACGGCTGGATTACTGACCTCTACCAGATGAAGCAGCTCAAGCCTTATTCCGAGAAGGAGGAGTTTCAGAAACAGTGGCTCGACGTCAAGAGGGCTAACAAGGATTTCCTTGCCAAATACATCATGAGTCATAACGGCATTGCCGTGAATGTGGATTCGATTTTCGACATCCAGGTCAAGAGGCTCCATGAATATAAACGCCAGCTGCTTAACTGTCTCCATGTAATTGCCCTGTATAACAGGATCAAGGATAATCCTAACGGGGATTATGTGCCGCGCACTGTAATTTTTGCGGGGAAGGCTGCTCCGGGATATTACATGGCCAAGCTTATTATCAAGCTGATTAATTCTGTTGGTGAGATTGTTAACAATGACCCGCAGGTAAGGGATAAGCTGAAGCTTCTTTTTCTCAGAAACTATGCTGTTTCAAACGCGGAGAAAATTATACCCGCAGCGGATCTCTCGGAACAGATATCTACTGCCGGAACAGAAGCATCCGGCACCGGGAACATGAAGTTCGCTCTTAACGGCGCGCTCACAATAGGGACTCTTGACGGAGCGAATGTTGAGATACGGGAGGAGGTGGGTGATGATAACATATTCATCTTCGGCCTTGATGCTGACGGAGTGGCTAACCTGAAAAAATCGGGGTACAACCCCTTCTATTACTACAACAATAACCCGGAACTTTCCAGGGTCATTAACCAGATCCAGAACGGCTTCTTTTCAAAGGGGCAGCCTGATCTTTTCAGGCCCATAGTGGATTCACTGCTCTACCAGGGTGATACATATATGCTCTTTGCTGATTTTGATTCATACGTAAAATGTCAGGAGAGGGTTGCTGAAGCTTTCACTGACAGGAAGCGCTGGGCGCGGATGTCCATTCTTAATACTGCGGGTATGGGTAAGTTCTCAACAGACCGTACTATTGCGGAGTACGCTAAGGATATCTGGAACGTCAAGCCTGTAGATGTAAGGGAGCCGGGACCCGGGGAATAGATATTTTTTACTAAACATTTGTTGACTAATTCTGCCAGGCTATTATATTGGCAGAGGAGGTCAGCATGAAGCCGGAGTTTTTCAGAAATATTTCAGTGAGAGGGGCGGAATTCCCTCTATTTGTTGTGCGTGTTCCTGCCGGTTTCCCGTCACCTGCTGATGATTACATTGAAAACACCCTTGACCTCAACGATTTCCTCATAGAGCACCCTGCTGCCACATTTTTTGTCCGTGTCACAGGTGATTCCATGACAGGGGCAGGTATAAATTCCGGGGATATACTTATTGTTGACAGGGCCCTGACCCCCCGCAGCGGGAGCATTGTTGTGGCCATACTTAACGGGGAGTTCACCGTAAAGAGGCTCTCCTGCGTAAATGGTAAGATATTTCTCCTCCCTGAAAACCCGGCTTACGATCCCATTGAAATTACAGATGGTTCCGGCTTTGAAGTCTGGGGAGTTGTGGCCCATGTGATCCACACAGTGAGGTGAACGTGAAAAAAGCAATAGCCCTCGTTGACTGCAATAATTTCTACGCTTCATGCGAACGTCTCTTTAACCCTTCAATAAAAAAGAGGCCTGTAATTGTGCTTTCCAATAATGACGGGTGTATTGTAGCCCGGTCAGAGGAGGCTAAGGAGATTGGTCTCCCCTTTGCCTCCCCATACTTCAAGGTGAAACATATTGCGGATAAGCACGGGGCTGCGGTTTTCTCATCGAACTACACGCTCTATGCCGACATCTCCCGCAGGGTGATGCAGGTGCTTTCATTCTTTGCCCCGGAGATGGAGATATACTCCATAGACGAGGCCTTTCTCTCCCTTGCAGGAATGAACTGTGACTTTACTGAATACGGCAGAAAGATAAAGAAGACTGTATATAAATGGACAGGAATCCCTGTTTCTGTTGGCATTGCATCAACAAAGACCCTTGCCAAATGTGCCAATCATCTCGCGAAGAAGGACAGGTCAATAACAGGGGGAGTTCTTGATCTTACCTGTTGCGATACCGGGCCGTTCCTTGAAAAGGCTGATATAGGGAATATCTGGGGGATAGGCCCTGCATACGCCTCGAAGCTCCGCGAAAGGGGGGTTTATACTGCCGCCGATTTTATTACACTTGATGAAAAGTGGGTGAAGAGCAGCATGACCATCATGGGGCTCCGCACTCTCCTTGAGCTTAAGGGGCGGCCCTGCATAAGCCTGGATGATGCTCCGCCGCCGAAGAAGGGTATTGTGACATCAAAGTCATTCGGCAGGCTCACTGATTCGCTTCAGGAGATGGAGCAGGCCGTGTCATCTTTCGCCTCCCGGTGCAGCGAGAAGCTCCGCGCTCAACGGGGATTTGCTTCCGTGGTCACTGTGTTCATCATGACAGACAGGTTTAAGGAGATGCCGCAGTATGCTGATTCACTCAGTGCATCGCTGCCTGAGGCCACTGCAAATACCCCTGTGATAATAAGGTACTCCATTGAACTTCTGCGCAGACTTTACAGGGAAGGGTACAGGTACAAGAAGTGCGGGGTAATGCTGTCGGGAATTGTCACGGGGAACAATCTTCAGATGAACCTTTTTCTTGATAAAGGGTACAGGGGTGAGCCCGTTCTTATGAACACCGTGGATTCAATTAACAGGGTTTACGGCTCAGGGACCCTGTTTTACGCATCATCAGGGATAGAGAAGCCCTGGGGTATGAGGAGGGAGCTGCTTTCACCGGCGTATACCACGAAGTGGAGCGATATAGTTGAAATCGGGGGGTGAGGGAATTAACCTTGAGTGATTTCCCTGTCATGCCGGTTTCAGTGAGTGAATACCGGCATCTCATAGGGTGAGTTCAAGAATAAGTACTATGACAATGCACTAATTATTTCCTAAACCGCTTTTGTCTACAATTTATATAATAAAATAAAATTATATTAAATATTAAAAAAAAGATAAAAAAAATTTATTATAATTTATTAAGTGTCGATATTAATAAAAATGCAATATATAAGAGTGAAGAGTATTTATCTCTTTCAAAATGTCAGGTCAGGTATTACTGAATGCATTTTGAATACAGCCTGATTACAATGGGGATATACTCTGAATAAAAGGGGAATACAGTCTGAATATACCCTGAAAGCTCTTTGAATACAGTTTGAAAGCACCTTGAATACAGTCTGAATACATTAAAGGTGTGTTTACTGATAAGCATTTAAACATGTTTAAATATAAAAAGTTTCAATTTTCAAAATTTTACAAACTAACTGTTTAGGAGGCCAAAAATGGCAAAAATCAAATTAGATACCATGCTCGCTGAAGTAAACAGCAGAGTTGGTAACGTTGTGTATTCCGAATGGAAGGGGATTAAGTATATTCGCAGGTATGTTAAGGCAGATGATGCGAATACTGAAACACAGGTTGAGATAAGGAGTACTTTCTCAAAGACTGTTGCCCTGTGGAGACTTATCCCGGATTCACTTAAAACGGGGTGGGATATTCAGACAAAGAATAAACCGCTTACAGGTTATAACCTGTTCTTTAAAAGGAATTTTGATGCAGTACGCGAAGGTCAGATGCTTGAACTTTCCAGGGGAGGGGGACTGACAGAGCCATGGAATCTTTCGGCTGCTATCAACTCTTCAGGTGAGATAAGTGTATCATTTGAGCTAGATCAGTCTGCGGGTAATGCTTCTGTTTTTATCCAGAGGGTCGCTGAAACTGACCGCAAGCGGTTGATTATATCAAAACTTGATGTCACAGGTTCAGGTATGCCTGTTGTATTTTCAGGCTTTAATCCGGCTGAGAAATATTTTGTCTATGTAGTTGCCACAGAGACAGGGATGAACAATTCACTTCTCTTCTCTGATTCAGTGGCATGTGAGGTGACTGCTGTATAGTAATGCAGCAGAATTAATGCCGGCATAAAATTCATGGCAATGCCATGAGAGAATACGTAAACAGTAAAATGAAATGACATTTCGCTTCCTCAAAGAATCAGTCTGCACGGCCCGTATGTTGCCCTATACCAGGGGCAACATACGGGCTTTTTTATAATGGCTTTGACAGGGGTTTCTTTTGCAGGCCGGGGAGTGAGGTCTCTAATTAAATAAGTCCCTTGACATCTTCTCTGAAAGGCATTATTAGAAAATAAAATGAATTCGAGATGATTAAATTATTACATGTAAACTCGGTGTGGGGAGCATAGACATCCCGGTTCAGATACCGATACCGTTCAATTCGAAAAAGTGGACAATGAGTATCTATGAACCTATTGATATCCCTTCACTTGCTGAGTTTGCAAACCTTACAGGCTTTGATGGTACCGCATGGCTTGGTGAAATACTCGGTGCAGCAACACCTGAGATGTCAGTGTCCCGTTTTGACATTAAGTTTGATTTTGATCCATTTGATATAAAGAAGCTCGCCTTTGCCGTCAGCTTCAGTGATATATCAATAACTCTCCCTCCTGGTATTAGGGTTTCTGCAGACAGTGTTGAGCTCCTCATGAGCAAACAGGCAGGATTACTTGCCCTTGATTCCTTTGCCCTATACTGCTCTATAGTAAAGGGGAATACGATGATTCCTGTATCGCTTAAGAGGCTTACTGAAACATGGGAGCTAACACTCTCTGTTGCTGATAACGGTGTTATACCAATACACCTTGATATACTTGAATCTGTGATTCCCGGTCTTTCCCTCCCTTCGCGCAATCAGTTTTATGCAGAGGCCGCATAAAAGACTAAATTAAAAAACGATCTATCATCTGTTCACACCGTGTATATAACCTGATTCAGTTTTTTGTTCTGATAAAAGAATTTTTTTTATCTTAATAGTTCATGAAACGTCACTTTATTGACAGAGTATTATTAATAAAGAATGTATTTAATGATTAAGATACTTTTGCCGAGAATAAAACTTTAAATATAAAAGGATTTAATTATTGACTTTTTGTAGTAAAATTAACTACAGTGATGTCAATAAAAGTCTTTTCTCAGGGTAACTGCTTTATGGCAGTACAAGAAGGTTACTGGTTACTTTTTAAGGGATCCCCTGGTTGACCGGGATATGGGTGAATGACAGGGGTATGAAATAAAAAAATATGAACAATTTAAGGAAAAGATATAGATTATGAGCCATGTAAGAGTTCTTAATAAATATAAATTAACAAATAACGTAATTAAAAATGAGGAACCATTAGTTGCTAATAATTTGGATAAAATTGAAGGATGGATAATAAAGTGCGCTGAATGCCTATCTATGATTGAAGATATAGGGTTTAACTGTATTCCGGTATATAACAGGAATAATAGAAAGGTATATTATGATATAAAATATAATTCAACTTTCTTTAAACCATCTGATGAAAAAGAAAAAAAGGCCCAAAGATTAAAAGAGAAACTCAATGCCAGTCTATTGAAGTTAGACTATGTTGGAAACATGGTCAACGACAGTTTTATTAATGGTTTAGCGACAAATATCATTTCATACACAGAAGGTTCGGAAGGATTCAGTGAAAGGTTTCAGTATTATAAAGCACTTATTGCTGCAAGAGAATATAAAAACCGTGAAGGTGTTAAAAGGAATGATAGTGATATCAGTCTGTCAGAAAATTTCGACCTTGAGGAATACGTAAAATACAGGGGGCCTGTGGTAGTTGCAGAAGAGGGGTTAGGATGCGGAGCCCGCTGTGCGGCTGATTATGGTATGGATAAGGTAGGCGGATTTAAAAAGCAGAATGGACTGAATGCCGAAAGAAATTTTATAGACCATAGTAATATTGAGGAGCTCAAGAAAAATTACAAATTTTCATTATCGGATAAATGTCAACTTAAAGCATATACTGATTATGACAGTGAAAATAAGAAGCACATAACAAGATATGAAACTACACATTATGCCTATTATTATACTGAGCCGGAATATGATCTCTATAATGACCGGATTACAAATATTTTCTTTGATAAAAATAATAAAATAAGTATTCAGGAATTTAATCGGGCTAATGTTGATGTATCAATAAAATATTGGGAAAATACAATCAAAGAGGAACAATGTAAGTCAACGGCTTCCGGGGTATATGATTTTGTTTTTGGATTTAGTGAAGTTAACGGTAGAAAAGAAAAGAAGCTTTTTACATTTGATAATAAATTATTTGAGAATATTGGAGATAAGGTAAAAAGAGAAATTTTAATAGAAAAATATAATAAAAACAATTTCACAAAATCTGATCTGATTACTAACGATCTATTAAGACGAGCAACAGATATCGATGGTGGTCCCAAGCAATGGATAAATATTCACTCCGGAACTGAAAATTATACGTCTTCACAGGGATGCCCGACTGTTTATAAAGGCGATTATAACAGATTTATAGACCCATTTATATATGACAAAGTTGGTTTATTTTTTCTGTTTAGAAATAATTAATAAATTGTTAAGAGGTCGTTTATGAAATTGTATATTGTATATGTTCTTGTATTTTTAGCCGCAGCAACATTGATAGTTAATAACGAGGCTAAATCAAATGAAGACCAATTAGTTGAATATATTTCTCCCGGCGAATCAGTGTATGTTCTTGAAGAATGGAAATCCCCGGGTAAGTACTCACCGATAATGGCATTTGATGGTAATAGCTCTACTTGTTTTGCAGAAGATACCTCAGATAATAGATTGAATATTATGTTAAGATTTAGAAAAGAAATTCTGATAGATGAAATACGTATAATTAATGGATTTAGTAAATCAGAAGATCTATTTCAGAAAAATAATAGAATCAGGAATTTAATGCTTGAGTTTGCAATTGAAAAATCAGAGGTTTATAGATCAATAGGAGAAGAGAAATTTGTACTGAAAGATCAAATGAATTTTCAATCTCTTAAACTTGCTAAATCATATCAGACAAATTATGTTCAAGTTGGTTCCACGGGAGAGAATCCTTATAAAGGAATGAAGTATGATGATACATGTATAACTGAAATTGAATTTTATTACAAAGGGAAGAAAATTGAAATAAATAATACTGATCAGCTTCAGAAGGATTACCTTGATCGTTTAAACAGGGACTATCGCATAGTTCTCGAGGATCGTACTTATCACTTTACTCCAAAGAATGACAGAACACATGTAATAGAGTTTTATAAAAATGGTACAATCGGTTATGTCGAAAGTGTCTATAATCCTGGTGAAGAGGTATATTTTAAAAAAGATAAAAATTTCAAACTGTCTAAATTTCTTCCATATAAATATTGGAAGCTTGAGAATTTACATCTTTACATGAAAAATGAAAAAGACTCAGAGTGGAAACTTATGAAATTTAAATTTTGCAGGCGTCAAGAATATGAGGGTATTGCTAAATTTGAATTTATTATATATAAAGATATAAATGATAAAGACGGGTTTGAGTTACTCGATGCAATAAATATCCATGCGGAAGCAACTGGCTGGTGATGAAAAGATTTTATAATCAAAATCTAAATGATAATCTGAAGGTGTACGGTAATTTACATGAACGAAAATTTGCAGCAGATAATTAGTAATCTGAATTCGTCAGAGACGGTTTCTCTTGCCGATTTTATATATGCCTTAGAACAGGAGCCTAATATTGATATATCCGGTATTTTTAATGGTACAGAAATATCGGGTTCATCAATTGACTGGAAGAATACAGTTACTGATGGTGCCAATCCTGCTGAATTAATATTTTATAAAATAGATAACACTACAGAATGGTTATTCACATTGAATAATTTCGTTCTTTCGAGGGTGTCTGATTTTTTGTGTAAACAGCCTTTAATCACATCGGCACCCTGTCACCAAAATAAATGGCAAACTGGTTTAGAGCTGCACCCCAGTTCCTTATCGGCATAGTCCACTTCTTCGATACATTATTTAATGCCAGATACAAAACTTTATAGATAGCATCATCAGTCGGGAATGCTGACCGTTTCTGAGTCACTTTCCTTAAGGATGAATTGAGAGACTCTATTGCATTTGTTGTATAGATAGCTTTTCGGATATCAGATGGATACCCATAGAACTCATTGAGATTTTCCCAGTTATTTTTCCATGATTTAGAGATCATCGGATATTTCTTATCCCACTTTTCAGCAAAGACCTCAAGAGCTTCCAGACCCTGTTTTTCAGTTGAGGCTTCATAGATATTTTTAAGATCAGCGCATATAGACTTGCGCTCTTTCCAGGTCACATATTTTGTGGAATTTCTAACCATGTGAACTATACATAGCTGAATCCTTGTCTGAGGGAAAACCGAGTTGATTGCCTCCGGAAATCCCTTGAGCCCGTCAATGCAGGCAATCAGTATATCTTTTATCCCCCGATTAGAAAGTTCAGTTATTATGCCAAGCCAGAATTTTGCTCCCTCAGTTTCGGATATCCATAAGCCCAGAACCTCTTTATTTCCCTGCATATTGATGCCTATAGCCGTGTATACTGACTTGTTTATCACCTTTCCATCAGTTCTACCTTTAACTACTATGGCATCGAGAAATACTACCGGATAAACATTATCAAGAGGACGATTCTGCCATTCACGGACATCATCAATTATTGAATTTGTAACATCGCTTATCAGATCCGGGGAAACCTCTACACCATATATATCCATGAGATGCCCCTGAATATCCCGTGTGGTCATACCTCGAGCATACATGGATATTATTTTATCATCAAATCCTTCAAATCTGCGTTGATGCTTTTTTACTATTTGTGGTTCAAATGCTGAATTACGATCTCGTGGGACATTTATATCTACATCCCCGATCTCAGTCTTTACTGTCTTTGGGCTTGTACCATTGCGGCTGTTGGAGGTTTTACACGGAACTGTTTTATGCTTCTCATAACCAAGATGATTGGTCATCTCCGCATTCATGGCCTGCTCGACTACACGTTTAATCAATGTTTTAATCAGTCCATCAGGTCCGGTTATCTCTTCTGTTGTGAGATTCTTAAAATCAATCCCTGATAATAATCTGTCGATTTCTTCTTCTTTCTTTGCCATATCTTTTCCCTTTTCCTTTATTTCAGATATGGCTGTTTACACAATCTTTTTTACACTCTCGTTCTTTCTCAGTGTGAAGTATTTTTAAAAATTGAATCAACGGCTTCAGAAGGTTCAGAATTATCGGTTCTCATTATTTCAAAATTGCAATATGATAATATTAATATGCCATTGATGGTGACAAAATATTATGACTCCATCAATGCATCACTTTACATGGATTCAAACGAATCATTGAGTTTGACATTCCTGCAGATTGAAGCTCTGTTTAATATTACTTCATTAAAATCGTACTATCCTGAATCATTACAATCATTAAACAGCCTGGAGTGTAAAATTCTGAAATGGGAATATAGTTTTCCTGATTTTGGAATTACTGGGATTAGCATTTGTTCCGAATCTCCGGATTGGTCGATTGGTGAAATTATAACGTATAATCTTGAAAATTGTCTTCTGTATTGCGCAATACCGATGCCTTTTAATGGTGAATATTTAACTTTTGATGTTGAAGGTGAATTTAGGATCAACGATAAGTCTATACCTTGTGTAAAAATAGGACTGCCATCCAAAGCAATTACAAATACATATATTGCAATGGTAAATGGCAATGTAACTTTCAATTCATTAAGTGATATAATGACTTTACTTGGAAACAGAGATATATCATCTCAGCTTCCTATTAATCTAAGGGTGATTCGTAGCTTTAGTTTAAATAAATTTGTACTATTCTTTGATGAAACTAATAGCAATGTTTTATCGTATTCAGTAGGTATTTCAACATCTGATGATACAAGCTGGGAGATTATTCCGGGGAATATAGTTCTTAAAAATATTGGACTCGAATTTAGTTATAGCCCCTTAATTTGCTCATTAAATGGGATCTTATCATTTGGTAATACTGCTGTAAAAATATGTACGGGCTTTAAGTTTGCTGAAGATGAATCTTTAACTGTATTAAACATTGGACTTGCCAGTAATAATGAATCGGGCATTGTATTTGATATTTCAGATCTTTCAGTTTTTAATTTATCAGTAAGCGATGTTATTCCTTCTATAGATAATTTTGAATTCAAATTATATGATTTTTTTATACAGGTTTTAATTGACGATGTAATCCGAGTCAGCCAGGTGAAGTTGTCAATTGGTTCTGAAAACAGCTTGCAGCTTTTACCAGGTATGGTAGTTGAAAAAATAAACGTTGGTATAAGTAGTGTTTTCAGTGAAGAAGATACTTCAATTTCGGGAGTTCTTCGTGGGGTTCTTTTAATTGGAGAATCTCAAGTACTGGTTGAAATATCCGCACCGGATAATGGTGATTGGTCACTTAGTCTCACTCCACCCTCTTCATTTGATGTCGATATAGATGAAAATGGAAATGAAATTGAAACTTATGAATTCGTTTCATATCCTCTGCCTGGAATTGAAAATCTGACATCAATATTTGGTTTTGATATAAGCGATAAAGTACCAGCTGAACTTACTTTTGGAGAATTGTCTCTTAATTATTTATATATGACTTTTCCAAAACCAACAGAAGGTAGAATAAATACAATTGCTTTTGGTCTCAGTATTTCTGATGAATGGTCTTTTACCGATAAGTTAAAGCTCATAAATCTTACTTTTCGCGGTGATATTGACTTTACAGGTGCGGAAACGTTGTTTGACTTCACCATTCTCGGCACAGTAACTATTGCAGGCATAGAAGTATCGGCCTCAGTTGAAAAAACTAAGGATAACTGGATATTCTCCATCGAAGACACAGACCTTAATTTCTCGCTTAACGATCTCCTGGATGTAATACCATTGGCTTCATCTGTATCCTTTCCTGAATTCATTGATAATATAACAGATGTCAGCATAAAGATCCGTAAGCTTGAAATGACATATAACCATGACATGAGTCAGCTGCTCGAGTTCAGCTACTCTATCGCTCTCGACAAGCCCTGGGTTATTGCTAATAACATCTTTGAACTCAAAGAGCTCTCCGTTGAAAACAGGGCTTGGGATCTTCATCTCTCTCCAATATCACGCGAAGGGAGAATAACATGTAAAATCGGTGTTGGGAGCATAGACATCCCGGTTCAGATACCGATACCGTTCAATTCGAAAGA
>Ga0209408_1001885_pt1 | contig 12563 bp, 8 predicted proteins | sample AD_UKC107_MetaG_FD_184422 | JGI IMG/M metagenome (GOLD analysis project Ga0209408, IMG submission 184422) | Active sludge microbial communities of municipal wastewater-treating anaerobic digesters from Hong Kong - AD_UKC107_MetaG (SPAdes)... | ecosystem: Engineered > Bioreactor > Anaerobic >... | reverse complement strand
TCTTAGGAGACTTATTTATTAGCTATTCCAGGAGCATAGCCGTCCTAACAGGTCTAGCTTTTCTGATAATATTCCTCGTAATCAGCAGGGCTATGAAGAGAGAAGTCAAGAAGAAGATCTAGTGTAGCCTGAACTCGACCGATCTTAAGAGCACACTCCCCGTCGGCAGAAGCATGCCGCCACCCCGCTCAAGCGGGGACTTAGATCAGAAGCGTTAAGATCAGCCCCCGAAAAGGAACTGGCGCGACGTCCCGATAGAGCAGAGGTCAGATGCCAGACCACGTCAGGATGACCAGTTGAGTTGGTTCATACAACATAACGTCCTGCCCTTAGAAAAGTTCTCCCTCCTGGCGAAGCCAGCCATGCGTCCCCGGATGGTTTTCCCGAATCATTCTAGTCGTGATTGTGCTCTTGTTTGTTTATAAGCACTTACCAACCGCCAACCACGAGCCACCATAACGGCTCTGAAAAAACGAGTCTGATTTTCTTGAACGATAAACTTAGATGGCTTTCATGTGAACCATAGTGGCATAATCTCTTTGCATGGAGGTGTCCCCTTGGGCGGAGCATGTAAAGAGACCCGCTTGACTTTTCTTTTCTGTCCTTAGGAATATTCTCGCAGACTTTTGTTTTCGATTTCTCGTTTAGTATGACAAATGGAGTCTGACCCTATTTATTCTGCTGATTTCATAAATGCAAAATGCAAAAGCGTGCACGGAAATATATTAGCTTTATCTCTTTGATACTGCTTTCTCCCTTTCACCGCCAAGAATTACGGAAGAAGAACGCACTCACAAAAATGAGAATTCAATGTCCTGGCAGTAGCAACCGCAACTGAAACAATAGCATCAACTACGCTCAAAGCTTCTAGAAGCCATCTAAGCAGATCAAATTACATAATGTGAAAAACGGAGTCTGTCACGAATTTCACTGAGATACTCGCGCGATCGGTCTTCTACAAGGACAGACAACCCTCTTCCCGAATATGTCATAAACGGAGGCATAGGCCGCAGCGAGTTTTACAGAGCCCCCATCTGGACGGAATACATGGTGTTTGTCAAGAAATTCAATATAGGTGCCAAGTACTTCAGGATCTGGAAAAGATCGGTAAGAGGGGCAAGAGATCGGTATGAATCCGGTTGACCTTGAAAAAAAGGCGATATATTGGTTGGCATAGAATATTATCATCTCAGCAATAAGTAGCAGAAACTATCAGGAGCTTGAAGTCTTTGTGCGTTTGTCTTGTATCTGTCATGATGAGTCTAGCTTGCGGCTCTCCTAGGAAGATGTCGTTTCTCCATTCGATTTGGACTGCTATTTCATTTGCCACAGTAGAAGACGTTACGAAGCTACTTATAAACAAATAGCTTTCTGACTGTTCATCTCGTTGAATCGATATTCAGGCAATTCACTTCTCGCTGGGTAGGGTATGCTGCCGAATATCGATCGTCTTCTGTTAACCCGATACTCCAGATAATAGTCACTCTTTAATAAGCTCCTCGAAAGTCTTGCAGTTACGCCGATTGTTAAAATCAGGTTGGTTCACTCTGTTGAAGCACCAGATATCAGTAGTGGCCCTAGTGACAAGCTTGCACCATTCTTCCATTGCTAAGTCTTTTGCTTGGGTGTCTTCCCAAACGCGCCCCTTGGTTTCGATAATCCAGTTAATGTATCCCTGATCTGTTTTCTGAACAGCCACCCAGTCGGGATAATAGAAGCCAACTGCACCGTTTTGTTTGATATAGTCAACTCTGAAACGACATCCTGAGTTTCCCTGTTCGGTTGTTCCTAATGCAGCAAACCTAGCTATGTCAGAGGAATTGTCAAGAAACTCTGCAAATTCACGTTCATAATCATTGTAAGTAGCAACGTAATTAAAGATGGTTTTCCTTGCCGTCAATGGTGATGGCTGCAGATTACGTCGCCAGGTAAAGGGGGTTGTTTCGGATAATCTGAATTCTGCTCGCTCAAATTCTATTTTTCGCCTCTCGACAGTGATCTGTGAGATCTCGCGGGCCAAGTATCTTGCAATTCCCTCTTGCATCTCTATCCTTGAAAGGTGCGAACGAACTCTATTGTCATTGATATCGATGAGTGCGCCAAAGCATTTTTTTATAACATAGTCGCGGACAATCGGATATATTTCGGCGAATTTATTCGGTAGTTTTGCGTATGAAATCAACTTGGTGGTGATTGAAGAGAGAAATTGCTGTGGAAACGAATTTTCAGGATCAATAATGATTCTATGAACTTCTGTTCTGACATGGGCAAATTCTGCTCTGAGATTTATCCGATAATCGACATTGATTTCTTGTTGGTCATACAAAGGCTTTAGTGATTCAATTGATAGATTTGAAAGATTACACAGGTTATGTGTAAGGCTGGGCTTGGTAATTGGAACTGCAATATCGTATTCAATACGTTCCTTCAACGGATATATCTTTATCGGTTGCGGAGGATCGATCTTCGTTGCCACCACGCCTACTCCCTCGGCTTCTAGCTGTGTTTGAAGGGTCTTCAGCAAGTTTCTGGTTCCAAGTACTTCTAGTGTTTGTATTCTGTCAGGCCCAATGTTGGTCATTAAACGAAGGCCGCGCCCTATAACTTGTTCAGGGAAAATTTCTGCTCTTGCAGTGAAAGGCCGTAGTCCTAGAACAACTGTTACATTTCGCACATCCCAACCTTCGCGAAGCATCATTACACTAACTATGACCTTGATCTTGTTATCTACTTTATCGATATCTCTCGCGGCCCTTCTCGCTATTTCTAGATCGTTTCCTCTAATCTCGCCCGTTGTGTCAGTATGAATAACGAGAATTTCTGATTCTTCAAAACCGAGTTCTGATGTTGTTCTCAGATACTTACCGATTTCATCTGCATAGGCGCTTTTCTCTACAACAATGAAAAGAACCGGTTTTTCTTGAAGACCTTCATATACTTGCCAATGCTCTTTCCAGCGAAAGATAGCAGCCCTTAACCAGTAACCATATTTCTCTACGACTGTTTCTTTTGTAACGAGATCTGGGTCCTGTTCAGGTTGGTCTTTGTCATCTTCTTTTGTTACTATTAAAGGTGCTTTGACAATACGATCTTCTACCGCTTGAGCAAGAGGGTAATCAACAACGGTCCACGGGAAGTACATCCCGTTCTGATCTTTCGGTGTTGCCGAGAAGTCTAGCCAAAGGGATAGCCCACCTTGTATGGAGGTGTTTATAGAAAGCAGCGATCTACTCCACGCTAGTTCCGAATCGTGTACATGATGCGCTTCATCGTTTATGACTACAAGGTCTTTGAGCGACTTCAATCTCTCTAGCATGGAGCGCTGCTCAGAACTAGCTAGATCTTGGACCGGCTTCTTCCCTAGCAGGGCTTCAATGGCGTTTTTTGGAGTCCATTCTTGTTCTCTAAACTCATATAGCTGCTGAATGTTGGTGAGAAACAAATTCCCTGAAGGATCAGGTTCAGAAACATGGTCACGCAAAACAACTTTCAGCGAAAATTGGCCGCGCCATGCTGGCGGAATGAGTGGTATTTCGTAGAATAGTTTGCTGCTTGCAAAGTCTTTCTCTAAACGCTGATACACGATTACGTTTGGCGCTACCATGAGGAAATTTGTGGAGAGATTTGAATTCTGAATCATTTTTTTATGAAAGTAAGACCAAACAATCACCATGGCCATTACCCAAGTCTTGCCTGAACCCGTAGCCATCTTGAATGCGCAACGCCGTAGATATTCTGGTGGCAGGTCTTGAACTCCTTTGCTTTCGAGTTCGGGAATGTATCGCTCTATCTTGCGAATACCTTCTGTGGTGGTGTGAAACTGAATGTTTTGTTCCCATAGGTTTTCTTGGTAGATATCCGCATAGATTTCAATCAAGGCTTTCAAATCTTTGTACCCTGCGATCTCCACCAACCATACAAGTGTTTCGATAGCTTCGCGTTGACAAAAGTGATACCGAAATGGAGAAGAAAAGCCTGTTACTTCATGATCTTCGCAGAACCAGTACTGAAACAAGTACTTACTCACATCTGTTGCACCTGGATAGTCTTCCTCGCGCCATTTGTCAACTTTGTGTCGGAGCTTAGGAACCAGTAAAAGTCGGCTGGGTCTTCTGCCATCTTTCACCTTCCAGCCATTTGCTTCTCTTTCATCTTTGACTAGATGCTGGGTGGGCTTCTCCCAAGGGCATCGTCCAGGTATTTCTGGTAGATCTTTGTCGTATGCAACAACTGATCTTGAGGTAAAGGGTTCTGGCATGCTTATCTAACCTCCACATCTAGTACCTTCGATGTATCATTACCGAAGATATCAATAACTTTTACCAGAATTCTATACTTCCCAGATTCCGAATAGGTGTGCTGATCAGAAATCAAAGAGAGTTTGCGATCAATTCGAGTCCGATATGCTACCCACCCCTGCAAGAAGGTATCATTCCGGAAATCCCAGTCAACAGCCCAGTAGTCAATATAATCAGACCACTTGCCTATTCTGCTACGCACTTCTTCGGGAATCAGCTCTGTGTTTGGAATGACAAAATCCTTCAGCTGTATTTGAATCGTGAATTCTTTTTTCATTATCTCGGTCTCCAAATATGCGAGTTCAAAGAATTTCACATCACCTTTAGCGGCTGCCTGACTTTCCATTACTTCACGGGGGATTTGCAGGAGAGTGAGTTTGACTCCTTTTTTCCCCGCTTCCTCTACCATCAGCTCGTATAGACCCATTTCCCATTCCCACCCAAGTATGTGAAGCTCATTCTGCTTAAGAGAACAGCAATCGTCAATTGCTTCAATAATCTCATCTATTGTAACTGGGGCATCGACTGAGCCAATACGAACAATTGCTTTGCCCTTTTTCCCGTGTAGGTGCGGTACCCCAGAAATCGGTTCAGCACCATAGAGCTTCAGAACAAAGGCTAAGTATTCGTAGTAGGTCTGCTCAGTAATTGATTTATCTTCAGTATCACCAAAGGTTATCTTCTGCCAATATTGTCTTTCATATTTGCCCAAATTAAGAACTTCGAAAGGTTTGCAATTCTTGATACCGAGGAGCCGCTTGCGCGTAGTGTGTATTGCCCACCTTCCCAAATCGCAACCAATCCAGCGACGCCCCATTTTTTCTGCGACCGAGAGAGTTGTTCCAGAACCACAGAAGAAATCAGCTACTAGGTCTCCTTCTTTTGAAGAAGAAGAAATGATTCTCTCGAGTAATTTTTCAGGTTTCTGTGTCGCATAACCTGTAGCTTGCTGGTCATTTCTGAACACAGAGTTTATGTCATCCCAAACATCTCTCATTATTACGTTCCTGTATTTCTGCCCCGGACTTCCATTACCACATAGCTCGCAAATCTCATCTCTGTGGACTCCCAGTCTTATGCCAGATTGCGTGTGAGGTTCTGGTAAAGTTGGAACATAAGATTTTTGGGTCATTCTGTTGAATATAGGATTTTTGCTCTTTGTATAAACTAGGAGGTCGTCATGTTTTTTCGAAAAACCAATGCTTTCTGGTATCCCGCCCGTCTTATATCCCCAGATAACATGATTCATAAAATTGTCTTGTCCGAACACTTCATCCAAAACAATGCGAAGAAGAGCGTTGACTCGATGATCACATTGAACATAAATTGTTCCGCTTGAGCAAAGCAATTCATATAGCAATACCAATCGGTTGCGAATCATCCCGAGATATGACGACAGACCGTCTCCCCATGTGTCTCTATAAGCTTTCTCCTCAATTATGGATTGATCCTTGAAAACCTGCTCTTCCTGTTCTCCAACTGAAGTTTTAAAAGAAAAATCTGCCCCAGTCGCAAACGGCGGGTCTATGTATATTAGATCAATCTTCCCAGCGAAGTTTTTCAGAAGAGACCCCATCACCAGAAGATTATCACCCCAAATCAATTTGTTCTTCCACCCATCCTCGAAGGTATCTCCTTCGTCTCCTTTCCAAACATCAAAAAGAGTCTGCTGTGTTCCCTTTTTCTTAGCTTCTCGCGTAGCACGACTCTGGTTGATAGTTTCTATTACTTGAAATGGGAGGTCAACTCTTGGAACCTCCTTCAGAGTCCCGTCTTCGTTGTATTTTCCAGGCCATACTAGTTCGACCTTATTAACATCGATCCTTGCCATTACGCTACCCCCTATTGTGTTTTCTTTATGATCCCCTGAGTAAAGCACAGAATTCGAAGGTCACACTCTTTGCAGATCTTTGATTCTGGCGGTCTTTCTATCTCAAACTGTTTTGATTGAATACGGCCCACAATGCTATCAAAGTGGGTCCCTGCTTCTTCTACCTTTAATGCATCATAAGGAAGGGACATCAATGCATCTTCTTTATTGGGTTCAGAAGTCCAGTAAAGAAGCATACGATCTACATGTTTCCCGTACCGCTGTTCAAGAATATACGCATAAGTACATAATTGTCGCTCATAATTCCTTAGCAGTTCTGGGTCTTCCTTTGGTTTTGGAGATGTTTTGAAATCTAGTAACTCAAATCTCCCATCGCCGCCTAATAGCAGGTCAACTTTCCCGTTAAGGATATACTCATCCTTTTCTAATGAAACATCAACCTCGGTTTGGATGATTCTACCCATTTCCGCTTTGTTCTGATTATAGTAATTCATAACCTGCTTAAAGGCTGATTCTTTTGATTCTTTGCCTATTGGTCTAACGTCGCTCATCGTAAGAAAGTGGAATGTTCTTTCAAATAGCTGCCTAATGTTTTGTTCGTTTAGGGCGCTAATTTCTGCTCGCATTGCAATGTGATGTATCTCTTCTATTGTCTGATGAACAAGTAATCCGAAGAAAATAACCGCTGATCGCGATGGGGTGAAGTCATAATATCGGAAGAATTCATATTGTCTTGGGCAAGTTTCATAGATCTTAAGATCACTTGTGAAGCTGTAGGTTTTCTTCACTGGGATTCTTTCTTTCATTTCGAAATGTTGTGCTGTCAGTAGTTCCTTTTCTACATAAGGCCACTGTGGAAGACCTTCCCAAATACCAGCAAAGTGCTCTTTAGGTTTTTCAGCGCTGGTCAGTACGAGAACCTTCTCCGCTCTGGAAAAAGCAACATAGTGTAGTCGCATTCTGTCAAATAATGTTATTTTGCCATCAGGTTCGAAAGGTGGTCGATGATAATAAGCTGAAAGAGTTTTGTCAACTTGTTTTCGACTAGAAATTCGTGCCGCTAAAGAGCCAACGATCACTATCGGAAACTCAAGACCCTTAGATTGGTGAATCGTCATTACTTGAACATGGTTCTTTGGGAAGGGTAAGTTGGAATCTTCATATTCATTGATTCCACCATCATAGAGAAAGCGAAGGAAGCTATTGAACATGTGTAATCGTATCGTCTCTCTGTTATTGTAAGTGATTACCGTGTAGTGGTAGTAGTTCTGAAAAACGTTAAGTAGTCTTGAGAATATCGCTAAGTTATGGGCTTTGTTTTCATTCATTATAGCAGTCCTGAAGGGGTCAAATGAAAGCAGTTGATAGAAATAATCGGCAGGGCGACGATCAAGTGTCATACCACGCTGCATGCTTTCTATTTCATTATTCCACTCTTGAAGTGTAAGAGGAAGCTGACCCAGGGTTTCCAGCCTACTTGCTAGGTCAATTATTGCATCATCTACATATCTTGCTAGTTTTTCAGTCGGACCCGCCAGCTGACCACGGTTTCCCTCATACCAACCAAGTATAGCCGCAAAGCATGCCACCATATCTCGTATTTCTTCGTTGTCAAAATATGTGCGAGCTCTCGGGCAGAAGGCGGATATTCCGTCCCTCGAGAAGGCTTCCAAATAGTGTCCGCTATAACATTGCCTCGCGCTGTGAAGGAGAAGAGCGATTTGGTTATAATCCTCAACAATCTCTTTCTCTTTGAGATACTTAACCAGTTCAACAACTCGTTGTGCTTCGTCGTTTGGGTTGTTTCCCCAAATGGAGAACACGGAGGGGTAATCTGCTACAACCGCATTGCTATTTGCGGTAATGGTTTTGTCATAACGATACTTCTTTCCAATAGGACCCGACCAGTTTACCGAGGACATCCATCGGTCATAACGGTTTATTATTTCTGGGTGTGAACGGTAGTTAGTTGTGAGCTTTACAACTTTGCAATTGGCCACTTTTTGTGGAAATTCGAGAATGTTTCTTACAGTAGCTCCTCGAAAACGATAGAGGCTCTGATCTTCGTCACCGACTACACACAGATTTCCTGTCTTCTCAGTCAGTTTTAGTAATAGCTGTTCTTGAACGTAATTTGTGTCTTGGTATTCGTCGACAAGAACATACTTAGTTGAATCAGTAACTGTCTGCAAAACAGTTGAGTCTGTTAGTAATTCATATACGATTTTTTGAAGATGTGCAAAGTCCACGCGATTGCTTCTGAACAAGCATTCCTCGTATTTTCTGTAAGCATTGCCGATAGCAGAAACGAACGGGTCGTTTGACTCTATGAGTTTCTCTGAGTCTATTAACTCCTCAGTGATTTTATCAAAATACTCTCTAGCACCTACAATGGCAGTCCACTTAGTCTTCCACTTCGTCAAGAATGAACCTTTTTCTCCAGAAGACCCTGTAATCTCTTCAAAATTGTCAAAGATAAAAAGGAGTTGGGTAAGTTCATCGAGCATTTCGAAGTTTTGACCAAGTTTTGTTCTGAAGCGATATTTCATCAGAAGCTTATTACACCACCCATGTATAGTGGATACTGTTATCTCCGAAATTTTGCTTTTGTAACCCACCTTTCTTGCAGCAGCACTCAACCGATCCCGCAACTCAAAAGCTGCTTTTTCGGTGAAGGTACAGAGAGTGATCTCGCTGGGCAAAGCTTTTTCCATAAGCAATAGATTTAAGGCCCTGAGGACAATGCAGAATGTCTTGCCAGATCCTGGTCCAGCTATCGCCAACAATGGACCATCTTCATGAGAAATAATCGCTCGCTGATCCTCGTTTAAGTGGGGGTAGTTCCTGACTATTGATTCTGCAATCAAGCCTTTGCTCCTTAGATAGTGACGTTGCTCACCGATGTTGAAAACAACTGGTAATATATTTACCACAAGTTTATCATAGTTAATATCCAGAGCAAAATGCGACTCAAAAGGGGAGCCAAATGAGCTCTAGACACGGGAGTGTAGATATCTCATCAGGGAAAGTAATTATTTGATCCTGAATTCTCGGAAATTGTCTTTCGCCAGAATATGACAATATTAGAAATCAAACTCCGGCAAGTCAGGGGACTTTTGTTTCTTTACTACTATTGTTGGTTCAATCAGTTTCGGGTTGCTCTCAGAAGTGGTCTCATTGAAGTCAAGTAAGGTGGATCTACAAGCGACGATCTTCAGTTCTCTCCACAAATTCCTAATTTGGATGCTGCGCCATTTGAACATCGTTCGCCAGTGAGTCTTCAAGATAATGTGAAAAGAGTTCTTGATCCCTATTAGCACTTATCAGCAGACTAACCGAGAGAATCATTAGAGCAATTGCGAACACAAGACCAATCGTGATGATTGCAGTCACAATGTGTTCTATAATTGGTTTTCCAGATTCTTTCACGAGAATCACCACTATATCGTAATCAAAGTAATTTACTGAGTTTCGTTTTAAGCTATTCTCCAGATGCAACCATTTAAGTTTGTTATGTCTCATTAATCATAGCAGTTCCTTTGCGACAATTTCAATGGTCGTTTTTTGCGAGTTCTAGTTCCTACTGAAAATTATCTTTCTCTCTGTGCATACTGCGCGTTATCTATAGCAGAACGTTTCCGCCTCAGTACTCCACAAACATGATAGGCGGCCTGCAAACGCTGCACGACTCAAGCCAAGGTAAACAGCTTCCGAAAGCCTAATCGGAATTCTGCTTTCAAGCAAACACTGGCAGTGATATTGATGATACTTCTCCCCGGTGTTTGTTATGTACACGATCGGGTTATACGGTGGTTCTGCCGTTACACTGGCGAATTCCTCTTCAGACCACAAGCCTCTCTTCTCAAGTCCTGCCTGTCTTCCGCATTCAATGAATACCTCCATGTAGGAACCGTTGAAGGGATGTCTCGTGTAAGCGTGTGCGTATCCGTTTGCAACATCCAGCAGATTAAACAAAACTAACGAGTCTCGCCTTTGCAGGTTGCTGGCAACCAGACATAAGCCAGGAACCTTCCGTAAGTGTCTTTTGGCAATTCATCATAAGTCAGGAGTACTCTTCAGTCTTCTAGCAGTAGTCTGGCGAAGTCGGACGCCTGGATCCGAATCTTTCTACGGACTGATGGCGATGGCTGCTGTCGGGAGAATCGATGCCAATTAAAGGGATGACTTCGATCAGATTCAGATACTTGTGCCGGATAACTGTGAGTGAGTATGTCACCATCTATGATGCTTGACACGATGGCCTCGTTATGATCGGCTGCCTCGTCGAACCGGTCAAGGAATTCCTCACAGTAGCTCAGTTCCAAACCAACGATTTTCAATGAGGTTGGCGTCAGGGCAAGAGAAAAAGTACCGATAAGCGGAACCAGAACAAGCAAGATTCTTTTCTTAAGGCCTCCTTGTATCTTCATTGACTTCCTTCAGAAGGCTCTGCGTACTCCCAAGTGCCGTCTGGGTAGAGTATCACATCACTTCCTTCTTCTGTAATGGCTGTTATAAAGTCTTCCTCAACTACGCTAATAGAGGGAAGCTTCAATTCAGGCGGTTTGCAGACGCGGCAAGGAATGTATCCCCTCCTGGCTGCTTCTGATAGGACAATAGGTATCTTGCTGTTCTCGAGGAAGCGGCAGCTTTCGATGTGGTATTTATCTCCGGTGCTTGTTATGTAAACAATAGGGTCATACTCAAGCAGCAAGATGCTGTCTGGCTTTTCTTCCTTCCATAAACCAAACCGTCCGAGTCTGGCAAGCCTTTCAGCTTCGATGAAGATTCCCATGTAGTTCTCATCGAAAACATATCTAGTATATGCATGGCCGTAACCGCTAGAAATGAGAAGAAGGTTAAACAGGATGTTATATGTCTCTCCCTCGTACTCTGCAGGAAGCCACACGTAAGCCAGGAGTCTTCCGTAAGTATCAGTGGGATTCCAGTCGTAGGAAAGGAGGACATTCTCATCTTCCAGTATTGCTTTCGCGAAATTAGAGGCTTCAATCGCGTAATGCTCGACACTTTTTTCGGGATGAACGCTTTCCGGTGTATCCACTCCTATCAGCCTTACTTTTTCAAGAGCATCCGGTGTTATCCCTCTTTTCAAGGTGATCGTGTCACCGTCGACGATAGACCAGACCACGGCTTCATCGTACTCCTGGATGCCGTCAAATAGAATAAGATGCTCTTCAAAATAAGTAGCGGTTATGTCGCCGAAGCGAAGGGTAATTGGAGTCATGGCAAGAACGGCTGTCGATGCAGCTAACAGAAGGAGAAGTAGGATTCTCTTCATAGTGATCCCCCTTATTCTCGTTCTCGATTCCCCATAATAAAAAGCCGCATCCAGATAGATTATAGATGAGTTTGCACTGAAAACAAAACCCGGCTTTCAAGCCGGGCTAAAAAAGGGAAGGTGAAATACAGTGGGTTTGTCTGTTTTCGAGTCGCTTAGAAACATTGTGTTTCTCAATCGCTATCTGCAAATAGCTATTACTTCACCAGCACCTTCATTGCGGTCTTCCAAAGTCCCTTGTTCAGGAACATGACGACGAGGTCAATCAAGACATCCAGGATGAAGTCGAAGAATTCTGGGTCGATCTTCCACTCTTCATCCGGAAGCGCGTCCTTTATCATCTGCTTCACTTTCTCTTTCTTCTCAGCCCCGTTGCCGGGGGATTCGACGTAACTAGCGAAAATTGTGATTAGGGATATTAACTCTCTTATCCAGTTCAAATGGATTACCTCCTTATACATTATTGGTTCTGGCGCTTCGCGCCTAGGTTCCTCGTTCCGACGCTACGCGTCCATGTTCCTGGTCAGAGCGGAGTTGATCAAAGACGCCGATTCTTTTAGAATTCTCTCGGAGGTGAATGATGTGTCTACAAGTTACAAAGATTTGCATGTATGGCAGCTCAGCATGGATTACGTTATGGAAATCTACAGATTAACCAGAGACTTTCCTGAGTATGAGAAATACGGTCTCGGTTCTCAGCTCCAAAGATCTGCTGTATCCATTCCTTCCAATATCGCCGAAGGTTCTGGAAGGCAACATAGAAAGGAGTTCATTCAATTCCTCCACCTCGCGAGAGGTTCTCTTCTTGAATCGCTCACTCAACTTGCCATAGCCAATAGGCTTGGCTACATTAACGACAGCTGTCTTGAATCAATCGAAGCCGTCGGCACAAAGATCAACATGATGATCAACAAACTGATCAGTTCTCTAAAGAAACCCGGGCTGTAAGCCCGGGCATCCAAGAACGAAGAACAGATCCTCGCTCTGGAACGAACAACTAATGTGGTCAGATCAGATTAAACAACTCATTCTTCTGGGTATCGATCACTGCCGCGTAGTCTACCGCATAGCTTGAAGGGATTGCCTTCAGAGTTATGAGGTTTCCCATCACAGTCTCGACTTCAGACTGAGTGAG
>Ga0209408_1001884_pt1 | contig 12568 bp, 31 predicted proteins | sample AD_UKC107_MetaG_FD_184422 | JGI IMG/M metagenome (GOLD analysis project Ga0209408, IMG submission 184422) | Active sludge microbial communities of municipal wastewater-treating anaerobic digesters from Hong Kong - AD_UKC107_MetaG (SPAdes)... | ecosystem: Engineered > Bioreactor > Anaerobic >... | reverse complement strand
CACCTGTACCTCGACCCCCTACAGAGGTGGCCATTCGCCACCCCCCGGCAGTGTTCTGGTATTTGGTTTTCTGGTTCTGACCTCGGTCTATCTGCACCGCACTTCCCCATAGGTCTTGGTACCAATCCGACTCGATAATGACCCTCGACTTCAGCGCGTCTCGGGTAGACAAGTCCTGACCATAGGACGCGGACAAGAACCGGGCATCGGGTTTCAAAGTCCACCCCCAAGCCGGAAACATCACCGACGTGAGAATGGACTTCATGGCGCCCGGGGGCACATTCATCAGGAGGTTGGGAATCTCCCGGCGGAACACCATCTCAAGGTGCTCCGTGATGACTTCAATGTGCCAGTTGTGACGGTAGTTTCCTCGCGATTCGATTATCTGCCAGGCACGTCTGGAAAAATCCACCAGCGAGCGATACGAGCGCCTAGCACGCTCTTTTTCGACCGTTTTCGCGAGTGAATTCAGCTCCTGGGCAGAAAATTTCATGGTTTTATTGAGAACCCAAGGTACGGAGCTGCTTCAGGGCGCCCGTCTTCTGGCGATTTTCAGAGGGGGCGGGCACCAAGTCACCCAGATTCTCGCGTTTGCTGGCCCTGCCATGCGATTTTTCGGCCTCATCAGCCCCTTTCATAGAGGTTTTTACTGCACTCAGCGCTCCACGAACGAAACCGCCCCCTGCAAACCGGGGTTTACTCATCAAATCGAGGAACTCGTCCTCATCGGCCTCACTCACCAGGCTCGGCCCTTCAATTCGGTAGGGGGACCGCTTGCCCTCCAGGAACGATTCAAGTCGGACAGGGAACGGAACACCCTCACCGTATCGCCGCGCTAAGGCCAGATTCCGATGTCGCCCATCATGCCCCAAGACCTGGGCGAACTCGTCTGGGTATTGTTCTACAGCAAGGAATGGCATCGTCGGGAACCGGTCCCCATTGCCCTGAGTCAGGAGCTGGTAGTATTGCTCAATCCGGTCAGGGTTGAGTTGGTTTCCGGGTTCCACGGCCAGTTGCCCAAATTCACTCGGGGTAATTCCTAGAAGGTTCCCTTCAGGGGTGTTCTGGATTGCCCGCGCCAGGGTGCTCGGGGCGTATACCTCAGTAGCGTGGGGCATGGCCTGAATTAGTTGCTCAGCCCGGGCCATGTTAGGTTCAGATTTGCCTAACAGCTTGGCAAACTGATCCAGGAGGTGAAGGGCGCCCCGTATATTAGTTGGCATGACCTAACCTTTGTCTATTTGTGATGGTCGCATCTTCTCAACCAAGGATAGAAAAAGAGCCAGCTCTGATTCATCGAGCAGACCCGCATCTAATTGTTCGTCGCCGAGGATTCCAACCTCCAGCTTAGTTGGCAGTCTCAGGTACGCTTGTTGGGCAGCCACGTCTCCTTGAATTGCCCTTGCCACGAGAGCCGCTTGAACGTGCTCACGGGCTTTCTCATCGTCCATGCCAATATATGCCTCAAAATCCAGTCCCTCATTGGTAGGGCGTCCCCACCCCCTATTAAGGAGGATGTCACTGGCTCGGATAATGTCGCTGTCCCCCGGCGGGCAGTTAACCCGACTGACGAGGTGCTGAAGCTGCTCAGCCGCGCTATGCCCGTCAAGCTTTCTGGACTTCAGGGCACGTAGTAAGGAGTCGGCTTTGCTGTTGAATTCAACGATGTGGGTGTCAAGCGTGCGGCGCCCCATGGCAATCCTGGCCACCTCAGCGATTGCGTCTGCGCAATACTGCCTAGCCAGGTGGCGGGCGTTGAACTGGTCAAAGGATCGGGATTGTCGGCCAGGGGTGGCTTTCTTGATGGCCACTGGAGAAGGCTCCGGTTAATGTGTGCGATTCACGCGTTAATATCACATTAACCGGGGGATGTCAATCCATTTCAAACTTAGCCAGGTTTTATTGCCTTGGGCTTAGCGGCTTAGCCGCTCTTGCAGTTCGTATCCCATGAGCGGCCACATCTTCGCTACAGCGTTCTGCCGGGCGATCTTGCGGCCGACCCCGGCATCGAAATTCTCCGGGCTAACGCAAGCCGACTCACCGGTCACGGTGAAGCCGTTGCGCAGGATGAGAACACAGAAAGTCAGCAAACGAAGCCTATCGGCCCCGTGATTTGCATCATCATACCGAGCCCACAGCTCACTGCGCGCCATGGCACCCTCCACACCGTGCCCTGCCGTGAAGTAGTATTCACTAGCAATATTTGCCTCAATGTCGGCCAGAGATACCCGAGGCGCCGGATCCTTAGCTTGGGGGTTAAACTCATCAAGTTGTTCGTTGCTCATGCTTTAGCCCCCCCTTCGACTTGCCGCGCCTCGTTGGTCAGACCATTTACGCCGCACTCCTTCACCGGGCCTTGTTGGAAACACAATTCGCTTGTCGTCCGACCGTGGAGCACTTGGTAGAGGTGCCCGGTCACATCGTCGCCGTTGGCGGTGCAAGAGATCGCGTTGACGGCGACCCCGTTGCGGTCAGTGTGGATACTCATATTCAAACCCCTAAAGCAGCGCGCACGCAGGCGCGCCACCAAGCAAAGGCAACTCGGAGTTGCCAGTGGATAATGCCCTCAATGTGCTCGTTTGCCCGGCACAGATCTTGGGCTACAGGGTGCCAGGAACCCTTAAGGGCCCTGGCGTTATTCGAAGGGTCGGTCAAGGGTGTGACTTGAATCCCAGCTTTAACTCGCTCGTCACTCATCAGCCTCTCCTACCCATTAAGGATCTTTATTTCAGCCCTCTCACCCACTCATGGGAAACACAGGTCAGTAGCGCATCATGAAGTTCTTGCGCGGTTTGGTAAACACAACCTTCATTGGTATAAATAGCCCCCATTGCCGGCGAGACGTTCTTAGGGATCAAGGCGTACCCCTCCGGCACTCGAGACGTTTTTTGAACCTCGGGCTCCCCCACCAACTCAACTTCTCGTTCGGCGTCCCTGCCAAACAGGGGGGGCCTCTCCGATACCAAGATGATGCCGTTCGGTATTCCTCCTGCGAGTAACGGGATACGAGGGGCCAACCACGTCAGTACCCCCATTGTGCTCGCGTCCTGTCCGGGGCCTTGCAGCATTACGTTCGCGTCAGGGGTGATCTCCTGTTTTTCGATCATCCCCTGAAGTTGAGTTATCAATTCTGATGCAGTCATAATCTCGTTTCCTAAATCTCCCACAGGCTATCTGCCATCTGCTGCATGTCGTCTTTCAGTGCCGCTAGCGCGCCTTCCTCAGTCACTCCCTCACCCTCAGCCCAGTTGTCGTAGAACCCTGGATGAAACGGATCATGGTTGGCCTCGTTCATTTCAGCCTCATTCATGTTTCTGCAACCCATTATCGCGACCCCGCAACGAGCCTTAAAGCCCCCGTCTTTCGTTTGTCTGATGTGGACAGGTGTCGTGGCTGCGATTCCCAAATGACTGCCCTGTATTACCTTTGTCTCTTCATTCACCATGATTAAACCTCGACTCAATCAACTTACGATACTGAATCCAGCCCACAAGATTCCCATGCAGACCTGCGCTCATCCAGGTGGGGGCCGCGCGATAAGCATACACGTCCGGGGTAGCTTGGTGCTCAAATGGACTGGCGTGAATCGGGTTGGCGCCAATAAGTCGGTCACACAGCGCCAGCTCCTCTCCAATGGTAGCTTTCAAGCCATCATGTCTCAGGTAACTCACCCTACAACAACGCGCAGCGGACACTTTACGTATCAACTCCAAACCCTTGCTCTCACTACGAGAGTTTTCTAAGATCTCTGAAAGCTCCTGATCTGTAACATATGGAAGGTGCCACTCGCCTTCACGAAGCAGGGTGGGTGTGGACGCGTTCATTGCTTCGCGCATTCGAAGCGCCAAGTCTTGCATCTCAGGCTGTGCATCCGGGTGGCAACGCAATTCAAAGAAGTTATCCCACTCAGTAGCAGTCACGACGATACTAATGTGATGGCTATGTTCAAGCTGACGGTTTGCAATTTGTTTGTGATATCCAGCTTTATCAAATCCGATGCAAATCTGTGCAGATAGCCATGTGCCGAAATATCACCACTGCGCCCGTGTGGCAAAGTATGTCTGAGCGGCGGCGGGGTAAAATTGTCGCCAAGCCTCGCGAAGATGGACCGGCACTTCAATAAGTGCGTCACATTCATGGTCTGCTTGCATACCCGATTGTTTAGCTCCCCAATGAATAGGCATTGCTGGGTCTGCAAGGGTTGCGTCTACCAGCTTTGTAACTGGAATGGCTCGGGATGACGAAGCATTGCGACTGAAGACACGATGAGTCATGAATTCGCTATGGATTGCCCGCCAATACTTGAGTTGGAAAGTGGTAATACGTTTGCCAGTCTCAGAAATTGAATCAGCAATGATTTTAGCTTCGATCATGGGGTCTCCTGATGTGCCAGTTTTGGTGCAGCGGCAAGCAGTGCGCCCCACCAGTAATCGTAGTAATCGCACTTGTCGTCGAAGGGCTTTAACGATGGGTGATTTCGGATTGCAGACGGCGGGTTGTGGAGCAAATCCATGACTTCTTTGCAGTCGTCGTTATTCAGGGGGTGGATACTCTTAGGAACGAGTTGCCAGCCCTCCGGTACAGTCTTACCTGCGTGCATGGCTTCGGCGCACGACCGACAGGTGATTGCCCGTTTATCCATGTCGTAGCACACCTTGCCGCACTTGCCACACAGGCCCATGTAGTTGCCGGGGGCGTAGCCGTATTGCCTCAGGTGGCCCCAACCGTTGGCGCCCTGCGCGCCAGCGGCACGGTAGAGTGGAATGTAGTCAGACGGGGGGGAGTTGCTTGGCCTGTAAATCAGCTTACTGACTGCCTGCGGCTGCGGATCGTCTAGGTTTCTCGCCCAAGCCACGGGTTCTTGTGCCTCCAGGGCCGCCAACTCAGTAAGCAGCCGCTCGACCTCAGCTCTCAACTCCTCCTCGCGCTCACCGCTAGTACTGATTGAGCGGCAAAGCTGGGGGCGGGGCTCACTAAGCTCGTCGCAAGTGAGACTTTCAGTCCAGTTGGCGCAAAGGAGGCCAATCGCGTCACAAATCAGCAGCATAGCTTTTTGGGTGTTAGCCAGCTCCTCTTCCAGCTTTTTGTAGTCGGTCATTTTTCAGTCTCCTCAGCGCAAACGAACTCTCTTGTCCGGAAGTTGGCACCGAGACTATCATTTGCGGCGCAATAGTCAGTAAAGGTGTCGTGGATCTTGTCTTGCGCGTTAGGCGGCTGGGATTCCACTAGAATTGCTGCCAATATGCTCATGGCCCTTTCCGTGTTGGCCAGCCGTGCCTCTAACTTTTCGTAGTCAGTCATTTCGTTCTCTCCGAATCTCTGGAAGGTCGGCAGTACGCCACCACCGTATTTTCCCCGTTGTCTATGACCTTCATCTCCGCCAGCGCGCGCCGGCATGCGGGTTCGGCTTCGGCGGTATCGGGGTCTCTTCGGCATCAAAAAGCCCACACTGTTGCGGAATGCCCACCTAACCACTGCTTCCAGCGGACGGCTTCGCCGTCGCGTTATTTCCGGCGTTGTGCGGCATTGTCGCCAGCAGCGCGTGAATCGCGTTGATGCTCACCGCCTTATCGGCGTCCGGTGCTGGCAGCAGGCGCATCGTTGCTTCCATCGTCCGCAGTTCCTGTTCGCTGTCGGCTCCGATCAGGCCAACCAGCGCGGAGCGCAGCAGGGCAATATCGGCCTCTGCCTTTCGCATCGGGTGGCGCTCGCAAACCTTGATGTGCTCGGTCAGTACCTCACTTCCAGCCGCCGGGGTGCCCTGCGGGTATTCGTGCCCGCAATAAACGCAGGTAAGTATTCGTCCGTTCATGTCTTTCTCCTTTGAAATGCCGCCCAACACGGCGGTCGATGTCGCGCTTCGCGCTGGACCTTCGGCAAGCTCCGCTTGCCTCGGCCCATCACCTAAGCGTTCTCTCGCGGCGCATGTACCGTGAGAAGTCCACCAGAAACACCGCTCTGCATCTCTTGCAGCGAGGTACACCTCGTCGGAAGCGCAAGGTGTCGCTGCCGCAAAACGGGCAGGGCTTCAGCCGGTCGCTGTCGTCAATCAGATGGTCCATGTCATTCCTCCGTATTTGGCGCCGAGGCATAACCCGGCGCTCGTTCGGACGTGCTGCGCACGCCGCACAGCTCTGCGTTGGGCGTCACACTTCGCGCGGAAGCACGCCGAACAGCCAGAACAAAATCCGCTCTTTCAGCGTGGCGTACCGCGCCTTGCCGATGCCGTTGATGAGCAGCAGGCCATCCGCCTTCTTGTGGGCGCGAATGTTCAGCGTGTCGAGTCGGTGCGCCATTTCTAGGAGCATGTGTTTTGCCTCCGCTTGCGGCGCGTCGTCGTCGTTGTAGGTCAGGCATCGTGCGATGCTGCGGGCTTTCAGCGTCAGTTTATTTGTGTCCATTCCAGTTTCCTTCGGGCGTTACGCCCAACTCATCATTCGTTCGGACCCACTGACGCGGGCCGCACAATTCAGCCGTTGTGCGGCAGGCGCTTGAACAGCACGCTGCTTCCATCGTTGCGCGCCCACGGCATGCACCTGTGGTCCTGCCGCGAAAAGTCCGTCTCCGGCTCGCATAGCCCGTCGTAGTCAGTCATTTTCCATTTCCCCGCGTCTGTCGTTGAAAACCCCAAGTCTATCTGACCGCTTATTCAAGTCGGACGAGATGAGAATACCCTGATGTTCTATCAACCTGCTACTGGTTTCTATCAACTTGCTACTGGTTTCTGTTGAATTGATAATAACCTGACGACTCTCAAGGGGGGGAGCCCCCGGCGGATTCATTGGCGATGCGCACCCCCCCCTTTCTCTGGTACTCAACTAACGCGTCGTGTTCTAAGGCCTGCCCGGCCTGTTCCCACAGGTAGACCTCAATGTACGTGAGGTAGATCGCCTGCGCGGCCGCTAGGATACAGCCCAGGCTAAGAGTGACGGTGAGCAAGTTCAGGTCAGTAAGGAAGCTCACCCACGTAGTTCCGTACAGGCCCCACGCCAGGGACATGTCGGGATCTCTGGCGCCCCCCTCAGTAAGCTGCGAGCGAGCCCCAGGGTTAGTCATCACAGTCGATATCCTCGTCGAGATCCTTGTCGGGCTCCTCGTCGGGTTCAAAATACGGGGCCAGCTCAGCATCGCCCTTTTCCCGGTACCGCTTCATGATAGCCGCCGCCACGTCCGCTGCAAGGGATCGCTTAGGAAACGTAGGAAACACGAACTCTTCCAAATAGGCCTGTCTTGAGTGTTCATCAGAAGCCATGACATTCTCCGTATTTAATGTTCAGAACCATTCTATCACTAAACCTACCCGCGGGTATATGTCCGGAGAAAGGCCCGCTCCCGGTCACCGCTCCCGGTTGGCACGCAACGATCTCCTCGTCTTAGCTGGCTTCTCAGATGGGGATGACCCCCCCGAAGGTTCCTGGCGCCGGAGGTAGGGACGGCGGAGGGTCTGGCTCCGGTATTGCGCGGACAGTAGCTGGCCCTTTAAGGTGAAGATGTCTTCAGGGTTACTAAAGGTCAAGGGGAGCCCAAATAGCCCCTCAGGGGGGCGACGATCATCGCCTACGATCTCCCCTACCCGCACTACCTTCCCCTCAAGCTCGAGGCGCCGTAGCCGCTTGTGGACGTTACGCGCCGTTATACCCAGGTGGCTCCCCAGCTGGCTAGCTGTCAGGGCCCCATGGCGCCTAAACGTATCCAGGAATTCGGTGTCTGTGGTGCCCATCCATTTCTCCCTTAGCTAGGCTGTTGCCAATTGACTGAGGGCTCCTCATGCCCGTACTGTTGGATAGCCCCTTCAATCTCCAAGAGACACCACCGGTAGTACAGGGCTTGCCGTCTCGCCTGGTAGGCGGCACTTAAGCTGTTGTGGTGCTCAATCAGCTCCTCAACATAGTCTAGCCGCCGCTGGAGCCCCCACAGCTGATATCGCTGTATCCAAGTCTTAATCATCTTCACAGTCTTCCCCTTTAATGGGAACATAGAAAAAAGGCCTCCCAGGGAACGCCTGTTGCGCCAAGTCAGAGTTGGGCAAGTAGTCGTAGGTTGCAGGCTGCAGCGCCAGGGGGTTGTCGAAGTATCGAACAAAGTACCCCCCGGGCTGTGGGCTGTATTTACTAACGTAGTCCGCGGGCAACATGACTGGATCGTAGTGGTCCAGAACAAATGTTGCCCGAGCCCCTCCAGTCGGGAGCCTATCAACTGATTTCAACTCAAGCACCAGCAGTAGCACCTTTGCTGCGTCGGTTTCAGGCATAGGGGGTTTCTCCAGGGGGGGTTGTGGGCCTAATTAACCGTGGGGCCCGTCGGCAGGATAATCTGGCCCAGATCGTAGGGCTCAGACGACAAAATGCATGATCCCTCCTCACACTCCGCCAGCCGCTTCTGGTTCTCTTCATGAGTCAGGATGTTGAAGTGAAAGGATGAGGGGCCCCCAGTAAGCTCATCCGGCTTCTCCTGATACCAAACGTATGTTCGTTTAGTCTGAAGAAACGAGGCGCTATCTTCAGGGGTGATGGTCAGCTCGTGGTTCTGGCCAAATTTATGCACAAGCACAGCCACGCAGGATTGCCAAAACACGCAGAGTTGGTCAACCTGCCCCAAAAAGCCCAACAGCTTCTGAGTTCGCTCCATGAGCTGCTCAGCCAGCTCCCGCAGCTCCTCAACGCTCAGCTCCTCCAGGTTGGGGGTAGTGCAGGCGGGGTCTTGACGGATATCGGGCATTAGAGTGGTCCTCCATTAAATGAACCCCCATTATATCGGATTATTAAATTTCAGGTATTAGTCACTTTCTCTGCCGCTAGGCAGTCATTTCCCCCTAAGTTCTCCGTGCCCCCGAGATGGGTAATATGGCCAACGCGAAATGAGCTTATTTACGGCATTTACGGCATTTACAGCATTTTCCTAGTTGGTCTCCAAAATTCAAAATTTTTTTTGAGAGACGAAAAAATTTTTACGAATTTACGCGTTTACGGCATTTTTCAGTTTCATTTATATAAAAAATTTTCAAAAGCGACTCTCCTCTAAGCAAAAAAAGCACCTTTTAACTTCAAATCATTTTTACTGTAAATGCTGTAAACAACAGTAAACACCATACTAATAATCCTGGTTTTATATGACATCTAAGCTCCCTCGCCCTTTACACCCCACAGTTCCCTTAAGGTAAATTTCCTCATACTAACACGTATAGAAACGTATAACTAAAGTAATAAAAAATTTTGTAATACCACAGGTGTCTCCCGCTGTGTTTTTTGACCCTTTTCTCACTTTTTATGCCGTAAATGCCGTAAACACCTAATGAAATGTTTGCGTTATTTGTTACTGTAAACACTCTTAACGTAAACGTTTTCAATCCTTCCGGCATACTACCTAAATCCTTCTAGGATAAAAAAGAGCACAAAAAAAGGGCAGTTTCTGCCCCCCTTTCTCAACCGTTAGCTCCCGTGAGCCGCGTAAAACCCCATCAAAACGCCCCCCCATCCTCGCCCAGACTCAGTAGACAACGACTTCAGCCACGTGCTCCAGGCGCGGTTCCCCATCACGCACCACCACCCTGGGGGCGTGCTCAGTGACACTATACCAGTCGAGGATACCCCGGTACCCCTGCTTAAACGTGTCTACAGCCTCTGTGCGGGCCTCGACGGTATCGCAGGTGTAGACTATCACCAACTTACTCCCGCGTCGCGAGAACGCCTTCTTAACCCCTGCTGGCAGCCCATCCCCCCTACTCAACGCGGTGCACCCAACGACTGTTCGATAACCCTCTCCTCCTCAATGTAGGCCCGATGGTCGTTCCAGGCTAAGATGGCCAGGATCAAGGTACCCGGTGCCAGTGACCACCATGGCGAGATGAAATAGTCAAGCCCAAGGGCCCTCATGAGGTGATACAGAGCCAGACTAAGAGGAAGAAACAGGAACACCAACCCAGACACAAACCTGGGGGCAGCAAATGTGACAAAGGCCAGAAGGACCAACCCAATAAAGATAGCGGCGCCCATCATGACTTCTCTCCCCCTTTCCGGGTAACGCCCCCAGCCACATCCGCGGCGCCTGGGAGCTTCATCAGTCTCTTCAGCAATTTGCGGTCAGCGACTACCTGATCCAATGCGGCGCGCATCTCGGCCACCCGCCGGTCGAAGTCAATCAATACTCGATAGTCGGGGTGACCAACTAGCGAACCTCGCCAGGCCTCAGCCTCATTAACTGCCTCAGTGAGTAAAACAATCTGCTTATTGGTTATCATGCTCAGCTCCTTAAAAAAATCCCCTGACCCACATGAGCCAGGGGTGAAGACCAGGCGCCGGGAGATCGGAAAGCGCCTGGTGAGGGACATCATGCAGCCTTTTTAACAACGCGCTTAGAGGTCAATTTCCCAGCACCAGCACCAGCACGCTTGGTGACGGGGGCCTTCTTCGTCATGGCCTTCGGCTCAGTCGTCGGTTCAACTTCCCGATCACCCCCCTGGAGGACGGCCACAATCTCTTCGCGACGAGCCTCCTCAAACACCCATCCGGCGGCAGGTTTCGTCATTGCCTTCCGCATCTTGGCACGGGCTTCGCGCGGGTTAATCCCAAGCTCACGTGCCAGGGATGCAACGGTGACCATGCCGGTCAGGTCGACCTTCGCCTTCTTAGCAGCCTTCTTGGCGGCGCGCTTGGTGACCTTCTGGGGCTCCTCGTTTCCAGTCATGAAGTCACGCAGCTCAGGGTTAAGACTAGCAGCGGCCAGGCAGCGCATCGCCTGAGGGGTCTTCAACAGCACCGATTTTGAAAACGTGGCGATGGCCTTAGGAAACGACTGCTTAACAACGGTCAGATCCGCCACATCAGTGTGGGGCAGGGAGACAACTTCAATAACGCCCTTGCCCATCGTCAGATACTCGTTAGCATCATCCCCTTGGCGAACCAGGATGAAGACGTTGCTGTTGGCGTTACGGAGCAGGCGGGCGGTGATTTTAGCGGGGGTGTTCATGAGAATTCTCCTAGTAGCTTGATCGAGTTGGGCTGTTGGTTCAGCGTGGACCCATTGTCTCATACCGCTACCGGCCTGTCAACAGTCTTAAGAGAGAAAACTTACAAGACGGCCATCGCCCCCCCTACCCCCTCAATCATCAGGAAGATGGGCGTTGTCCATCCATGCTTGAGTGAGTACGATGACACCGACGGGCCAGACCACCGACAATAGAATCGCGAACGCCCACAGGCTCAGGGGCAGCTCTTCCATTAGGCAGTCATCCTCCTGGGCAACTAATTGCATCATGCAAAGATATCCACAGAGCGTCAAGCACAAACCCACAACATATCCCAAGAACAACCACTCTTCAAGACTAAATGCATTCATGACACAAGCCCTCCAATCAATGACGTGAAAACTCCAGGAACGGTCATTATCCCACAAAACTGCTCGACGGTGACTATAAAAAGTTGAAGAATTGACACCCAGGTAACCGCCGGAATATAATTGAATTTCCCGCTGAAAAACGGCGCGCCACCCATTCACACCCTCATCAAACCCACAAACCCACAAACCTGGAGACATGGCATGTCAGACCCCGAACGTCGTTTCATTGGCTTCAAAGTTTCCCTTGAGGAGTTCACCGATATCAAGACCCTCTGCGCCCTTGAGGGCGTCAACTATTATAGCCTCATCATGCCCCTGCTGAGAAAGCGACTGACTAAGGCCCGCAACCTGCGCGTGGTTAATTCGGCCGCTCCCATCGCGGTGCGTGGGGGTCAGGAGAAGACAGCTAAGCTGAAAACGGCTTAAAGGAGGGAGCTAATCATGGCCGTAATTAAGCTCCCACAGTCAAGGACCAGCCGAACAGCTGAATATGCATTTAAGTACCTTGACCGAGGTCTTGCACTCACACAACTCAAGCCTCAAAGTAAGCAGCCAGCTAAGAAAGCCTGGCAGTCAAAGGTCATCACTTCCCCCGATCACGCCAACCTGTTTAAGTCCCACAACATTGGTTTCATCCTGGGCGAACGAAGCGGCGACCTTACAGATATCGACCTGGACACCGACGAAGCGGTGGGGCTAGCGCCTTATCTACTCCCAACCACCGGGTGGATTTATGGTCGACAGTCTCGGCCAGGCAGTCATTTCCTCTACGTTGTTAAAGGATCCCGAACGCAGAAATTCCTTGAGCCCGGGAGAGACGGGGGCATGATCCTGGAGATTCGATCCACGGGCGCACAGTCCATGGCGCCGGGAAGTCAACACCCCGACGGTGAGACGGTTCGATGGGAGACCAATTGGGAAGACGAGGACCCGACTATCGTCGGTAAGGACGATCTTGAGTACAGCGCCCAACTCCTGGCGGCGGCGTGCCTGGTTCTTAAACACGGTTGGGTCCCGGGTAAGCGAGACGAAGTGGCCGTGGCGCTGTGTGGTCTGTTGCTCCGAGCTGACTGGAAAGAAGAAGCAATTGATGAATGGTTAGAGGCCATTGCGCAAGCGGCCGGAGACGAAGAGTTGGATATGCGGCTAAAGGCCCACTACCAGCGCGAGCGGCTCAAACGCAATGAACGAGTGCCGGGCATTCCTCGACTCATCGATCTCATGGGCAAGGATA
>Ga0209408_1001883_pt1 | contig 12577 bp, 14 predicted proteins | sample AD_UKC107_MetaG_FD_184422 | JGI IMG/M metagenome (GOLD analysis project Ga0209408, IMG submission 184422) | Active sludge microbial communities of municipal wastewater-treating anaerobic digesters from Hong Kong - AD_UKC107_MetaG (SPAdes)... | ecosystem: Engineered > Bioreactor > Anaerobic >... | reverse complement strand
TCATACTTGATGCAGGGACAGAAGCATGTGTGATGCTGTCTGCGGTGCCACCCGGCTTGGCGCTTTCGCGCCCTCCTTATGCGTACATCCATACGCTCTGCTTTTCACGGTGCGTGCTCCGTCTCACCTACTGTGCGCTGGCGCGGTTCGGCTCGCCCTCGGGAACCCATTCCGCAATGCCGCCCGTACCGCCTTTCACCAGCCGACGGCTCTCTGAACGGGGATGGAATCGCGTACTCATATTCCTTCAACGGTTTACAGAAACGTATCACAAAACATTCGCGATGTCAATGAGTTTTTACAGCTTGCGTATCCGCCGCCGGGTGAAGCGGGTCAGTGCCCGCAGAGAGTGCAGCTTGCGCAGTCCGCGGGCGAACAGCCCATCGATCCGTCCGCAAAGGTGGATACGCTGAAGTGGCTGATGGACAGGGGATATGTATGCGCTTTATCGTCTGTAATGGTGATACTCTCATCATCAAAGGTCAGTTCCAGGGGCTGATAGTAGGGAAGCTCGTCCGAGCAGGGATGGGGCTTTTGGACTGGCGAATGCCAGCGCACAGGACCACCATCCACTTGGGCCATGATGCGGTTTGCATTGGTCTTGACGCCGATTACCTGCCCGCCTTCCGACAGGGTAACGGAGTTTTCATCGGCGCTCACGCCTACGCTCATCGTATCAAACGCAGTCAGCAAGCCGACAGGCGTTTGGATATGGACGGGTACGGATGGCTCGAACGATTTCAGCTCGCCGGTCTCGTACAGCGAAAACCCATGCCGCACCGTAAACGTGCCAAGCGGCGTATCCACGGTGATGATTTCATCCGGGAACAGCGTCACGCTTTTGATCGCGCCGCTTTTGTAGAAGCACAAGCAGGAAAGCAGCGCGGTGAATGTGGTAAAGCCGAAATCAAACGAGAGGGGGATGTTCATCGCCCGTTCCTCCTCTTCCGACCAGAAACCGGAAATCTGCCCGTCCACGGGGAATACGCGGTGCAGCTCGCCGCTTTCGTAAAAGGTGACAAGCTCCGCGGGCAGCTCGCCGATGGGGGTGAGCACCTCCTGCTGCTCCTCCAGCGCTACGGCCTTCACCAGGCCGTTTTCGTAAAACTCCACAGAGGGCTTGTGCTTGCGCCGCGCTGTTTGGGTATAGGCGGCGTACAGCTCGCCCGCGTGGGTGACGATCACGTTTTTCTCCGTCAGGTTCACGGATTTCAAAGAGCCGTTGGGGCTCCGGTCCATGGAGCTCACGCCGCCAAGAATGCCGAACGGCATCTGGATGTTTCCGTCTCCCAGATCGATATAGCTGGTCACAGTATCGCCTCCTCACAGCATTGCTTTTGGATGGTCAGCACCAGGTAATCGCCGCGCTGCTTCTTCTGCACCGTAATCTCCCGCTCCGTTTCCAGCCAGTGGGGGATATGGCGGCAGATCAGCGTCAGCTCCATAAACGGCGTGGATTTCAAAAATGGCTTAAGGATCATCTTGGACGAGAGCTCCGGGTATTCTTCCAGCGCCGTGACCAGATCAAGCGTGTAAACGCCTGCGATATCCGTTTCGGTCGGTCGGGTCACCTTGAACGCATCCTCCGCAAGCTTTTTCCTGGCGTCTTCCATGGCGATATCCTCGGCGATGCCGGAGAGCTGCTCCTGGGTGATGTCGCTGATCTCGAAGATATGCTTTCCCTGCTGATTGAGCACCGCGAACGCTCGTCCGGCGATGACGGAGCCCGCAACCGCCTGCGCGCCCTGGGTTAAAGCCGCCAGGCTGTGCAGCAGGGCCGCGATTTGCGTGTACGACTGGTTATCTGTCGCCCACACAGGCCTGCTTTCGGTTTCAATCCACGCTCCGCCGTGCTTGTGGAACAGGGCCACGCGCTCGGCCTCGTGCGGGGCACGGGGGTGCTGCTCCCCGTCAACGAAGACGGCAATCGTCAAATCGGCTGTTTTGCCGCTGGAGCAATCGCTCGTCCCGGTAGGTTTGTTTGAATGTTCGGTCAAGTTGCTCGGCTCCTTTCCTGTCCACGCCATAGTCGAAAATGCGGTTGGTGGTTTGCAGCAGCCTGCGGAGGTCGCACCCGTGACCCAGCCCTCCCAGACAACAGCTGGCGTATGCCGCGCCCACGCGCAGCGCTTGAATGGTATTGGCGACCGAGAGGCCGAACTGATCGCTGCTCTCGTAGCCGACAGGGTACCCAAACGTCAGCGCGGTGGTTGTCAGCTCCGCGCAGGCCGACAGGGACTGGAGCCCCATCAGGTCTTTGAGGATCAGCTTTTCAATGGGCATCTCCGCCGCCATTTGCGCCAGGGTTTCCAAAAAGCAGGGTTCCGCGCGGGATGCGTCGGTCAGCACCAGGGTTACGCTTTTGCCAGAGTGCATCAGCAGGTCTTTGCATTGCTGATAGGTTTTCTTCGCCCAGTCCTTGTTTTTGTGGTAGGCGGTGTAAATCATAGGGTAGGATGCGGGAACCTCCAGATGGATGTTTTTGGCACCCATACGGAGCGCCTTTTGCAGCCCGGCCGGATCCATGTGCACATACACGGCACATTTGGCGCTGTGCATAGCGCCGGTACAGGCATCCAGCTCCTTTTGGGAGGCGGGCTTCCATACGATTTCGTAAACCCCCACGTCGTCCAGGGCGCGCATCCAGCCTAGCCGTTCCTGATGCGGCATGCGCCTGTCGAACTGCAGGAGCGTGGTATCGCTGATAAAGCGCCGGTCCTTCATGCGCTTTCACACTCCGTGAGCAGCTTGCGCATCAGGGCTTCCAGACGCTTGAGCGCGGCAATTGCGCTGCGGGTGCGCCTGCCCTTGAGGTGATACAGAAGCCTTGTGACATTTTCAAACGCCGCCATGCTGCCCATGCCGAAAAACGAGGTGACGACTTCATTACCGCCCTGCTGCACCCATTGCAGGGTGAGGCTTGTGGCGCAGTAGCAGTCATTGTCGGCGCAGAATTCTATGGTGCCTTCAAAGGCGTTGCGCAGGTTTTGGAATACCTTCTGCAGGGGCTGGAGTACGCTGTCGGCCAGGCCGTAGACGCGTACCCGGTCGCACTGGCGGAAGCGCTCGACGGTGAAAAAATCCCGCATATCGTTGACGGTGATTTCCGGATATACGCGCAGGGCCGTATCGGCACGGCCCTTGCACACAAAGCGCCTGATATCGGTTTGTTCGGCAAATGCCCGGGCATCCTGGGGCGTGTCGAGCCGCAGAATATACTGTGCGCCGGCCACACCCTGCAGCCGGCCGTACATCGCGGGGCTGATCTCCAGATAATTGGCGCCGCTGAGGCATAGAAGGTCAGCGATCTCGTGAAGCGCAGCGTCACTGAGGTCGAATGCTTCCAGTTGCACAAGCGTTCTGTCAATAATACGGATCATGTACGCCTCCGCGAATGTCGGTCGGGTGCGGGTCAGATCATATACTCCTCCACGGGGTTGCCTTCTTCCAGGTGCTGCTCGGCGATCTTGATCATCGCGTCCTCGTCCAGGTTGCCGTACCAGACGCCCTGGGGATAGACAACCATCACGGGGCCGTTCTGGCAGATGCCAAAGCACCCGGTATTGTTGATCATCACATCGGCGGTCAGGTCGCGGTCCTCCACTTCCTGCATCAGCGTCATCAGCAGGTCGGGGCTGCCCTTTTTGGCACAGACACCATTCTGCGTGCCGCCCAGGCGGCAGCTGGTACAGATGAACACATGATATTTCGGCGAAACCATCAAATCTTCACTCCTTACATGACGCACTCAAAGTCTTCGTCGCTGGAATCGCGGTCCTGCCGGGCCATGAGCGCTTCCAGGATGCGCTCCACCATGCGGATACCGCCGCGGTAGCCAACCACTGGCTGCAGGGGACCCGCATAGCGGTCCAATACCGGGAAGCCCATACGCACGATGGGAATATCCTCGGCCTTGGCGATGTACTTGCCGTAGGAGTTGCCCAGCAGCAGGTCGACCGACTCGTTTTTGATCAGCTGGTGCAGGTAGAACAGGTCGGTATCCGCTTTGACGACGCACTCGTCAAGCAGGCCGTACTTACCGAGCAGGTCGAGAGTCAGGGTTTCGAACTCCTTCTTGGGCGTACCGGTGATGACGTATTTGGGGATCATGCCCATTTCCAGGCACAGGCTGGTCATCGCGTAGACGATATCGGGATCGCCGTAGATGGCAACCTTTTTGCCGTTGGTGTAGGGGCTGGAGTCCAGCAGCAGGTCCACCATCCGGCCGCGCTCGTTTTCCAGCTCCGTAGGCACGTCCGCATCGGAGGCGGCCTTGAGCGCCATCACATACTGATCGGTGAACGCGATGCCGACCGGCAGGGGCAAAAGCTGGGTGGGAAGCTCGAACTTTTTCATCATCAGGCTGGCCGCTTCGGCCGATGTGATGTGCCCCAGCGCCAGCAGCGCGCGGCTGCCGCCGATCTGGCGGATCTCCGGCAGGCGGGTGCCGCCGTTTCCGTAGTACTCGTAGCGCCCGGTCATGGGCGTGTCCATGGTGTTGTCGTGATCAGGCAGCAGCATGGGGTTGACGCCCAGAAGCGTTGCCAGCCGCTTGAGTTCGCGGCAGTCACCGGGCTCCACCCAGCCGGGGAAGATCGCCACACGGTAGTTGGCAATGGCCTCTGGCTGCGCCAGCTGGTTGATGATGGCGCACATCATGTTGGCAAAACCCTGGATATGCGAGCCTTCATAGCTGGGGGTGCTGGCGTAGATCACGGTCTTCCCATCCGGGATTTTCAGGTCCATCAGGTAGCTTTGCACGTCGTCGCCGATGGTTTCGGACAGGCAGGTGGTGTGCACGGCGATGATATCGGGATCGTAGATATCAAAAATATTTTTCACGGACGTGTTCAGGTTGCTTCTGCCGCCGAACACCGACGCGCCTTCGGTGAAGGACGACGAGGTGGCGATGGCGGGCTCCTTGAAGTGGCGACCCAGCACCGTGCGGTGGTAGGAGCAGCAGCCCTGGCTGCCGTGGCTGTGCGGCATGCACTTGTGGATGCCCAGCGCGCAGTACATCGCGCCGACGGGTTCGCAGGTTTTGCAGGGGTTAATGGTCGCGCCCTTGCGCTCGATCACCTTGCCTGGCGTCATATCAAGCATCAGGCTTCACCTCCTAAAGATCCGGCGAGGTTGGGGGTCATTTCCCACGGGGCTTTGACAAACTGCCAGGCCGCCGAGTAGAGGGCCATGGTCATGTCCCGGCCGAAGTTCACCGCGCCGGTAAACCCGGCATAGGGACCGGAGTAATCGTAGCTGTGGATCTGGCGGGACGCGCATCCGTCCTTCAACACGGAATACTTGTCCTTCAGACCGGAGAGGAAGATGTCTGGACGCACCTTTTTGATGAACTCGTCGGTTTCAAAGTAGTTGTAGTCGTCCACCACGATGTGCCCCTTCTTCATCTCGTGCATCATGCCGTCGTAGCTGTCGATCTCAACGCCCTGGCGGCGCAGCGCTTCGATTTCCTCAGGGGAATAGCGCTGGCGGAAAAGCACCGGGTCGGGTTCGACGGTGATCTCCTCGATGTTTTTGGAGTCGGCATCGGGCTTGATTTCGGAGATGATATCGCGGCCTTCATAATCGTCCCGGTGGGCAAACTCGTAACCCGCGATGACCGTTTCCACGCCGAAGTCTTCCAGAAGCTTCTGGTAATGGTGGCTGCGGGAGCCGCCGGAGAAGATGCCCGCCGTTTTGCCCTTGAGCTTCAGGCGGTAGTGCTCCATATCATCGCGGATGGTTTCCAGCTCGTCGGCAATGACTTCTTCTATGCGCTCGATCAGTTTGGGATCGCCGAAGTACTTGCCAATCATGCGCAGGCTTTCGCAGGTCGCGGCCACGCCGATGAAATTGACCTTGATCCAGTCAATGCCGTATTTGGTGTGCATCATTTCGGCGATGTAGTTGATGGAACGGTGGCACATGACCAGGTTCAGCTCGGCCAGATGCGCCGATTTCATGTTCTCGTAGGAGCCGTCGCCCGTAAAGACGTTGACCACCTCAATGCCGCAGCGCTTTAAAATGCGTTCCTCCTCCCAGGCGTCCGAGCCGATGTTGTACTCGCCCAGGATGTTGACGGAGAATTTGGTTTCCGGTTTTTTATCGCCTGTGCCGATGATGTAGCGCATCAGGCCGTTGTTGGCGATGTGGTGGCCGGACGACTGCGACACGCCTTTGTACCCTTCGCAGGAGTAGGCGATCACGGTAATGCCGTACTGCTGCTCGGCAATCCGGGCGATAGCCTGCACATCGTCGCCGATGAGGCCGATGGGGCAGGTGGAGCAGATCATGATACATTTGGGATCAAAGATCTGCACACATTCCTCAATGGCAAGCGTCAGCTTCTTTTCACCGCCGAACACAATGTCGGTGGGGCGCATGTCGGTGCATACGCAGTAGGGGACGAAGTTCTTGCCGTCGTCCCCGGCCTTGGCGCGGTTGCGGCGGGTACCCCAGCTGTAATACGCGCAGCCGATGGGGCCATGGGTGATCACGCACACGTCCTTGAGCGGCCCCACGACCACGCCCTTACAGCCTGCATAGCAGCAGCCGCGTGCCGTCATAATACCGGGAACCGTACGGGTATTTGCGTTGATGGTGTCAGGCGTATCGCCAAGCTCCATCTGGGTGATATGTTCCTTGCGGTTTTTATAAACGCGCGCGGAGTATTTGTCCAACAGCCGTTCTCGTTGTGTACTCACGCCGTTCCCTCCTCGATGTCCTTAAAATACTTCGTCGGCCGCCTCGCCATCGCGTACGCGGTAGCTTTCCTCAATCGGGCAAACGAAGATTTTGCCGTCTCCGGGGTTGCCTGTCTGGTTGGCCTCGATGATCAGCTTCACTGCTTTATCGGCAAGCTCGTCGCTGGTCACCAGGGTGAACAGGCGCTTGGCGATCAGGCGCGTGGCCTCGGTGAAGTGCTCGCCGATGACGTCGCGGGGCAGCTCGCCCGCCTGCATCAGTGCCGCAACCAGCTCGGTATCCGCGTTCTTCTTGCCGCGCCCCAGGCACGAGCGGCAGGTAAAGGCGGGGAAGTGGTTCTCCATCAAAATACGCTTGGTCGTGTTGATCTTGTTGGGGCGAATGATGGCGATAATCTCTTTCATATCGGCCTCCTTACAGGCCGGCTTTGCCGCTGGACACGGTGTAGGCCTCCGACACGGTGGACACGAAAATTTTGCCGTCGCCGAAATTGCCTGCGCCGGTGCGGGCCGTGCGGATGATGATCTTGATGATATCGTCCTTGTTCTCGTCCTCGCAGACGATCATCACCATTTCCTTGGGGATTTCGTCGTACTGCACGTTGCCCACGATGATGCCCTTTTGTTTGCCGCGGCCGTAAACCTCCATTTTGGTTACGGCGGGGAAGCCTGCCGCCAGAAGCTCGGTGATGACCTCGTTGGTTTTCTGCGGACGGATGATGGCTCTGATCAGTTGCATACTCATTCTCCTTATTTAGTCAAGGATTCCGTGCTCCATGAGGATCTCTTCCAGCCTGTCGATGGACATGGGCTTGGGAATAACGAACATATCGTTTTCATCCACCTTGCGGGCCAGCTCGCGGTACTCGTCGGCCTGGGGCTCGCCCGGGGAGAAGTCGATCACGGTTTTCTTGTTGATTTCGGCGCGCTGCACGGCATTGTCGCGCGGCACGAAGTGAATCATCTGGGTGCCGATTTCCCTGGCGACGCTTTCGACCAGCGCGGCTTCGCCGTCCACCTTGCGGGAGTTGCAGATCAGTCCGCCCAGCCGCACACCGCCGGTGTTTGCGTACTTGGCAATACCCTTGGCGATGTTGTTGGCGGCATAGAGCGCCATCATTTCACCGGAGCAAACAATGTAGATTTCCTGGGCCTTGCCCTCGCGGATGGGCATGGCGAATCCGCCGCACACAACGTCGCCCAGAACATCGTAGAAAACATAGTCGAGGTCCGCCTCATACGCGCCCAGCTGTTCCAGCAGGTTAATCGAGGTGATAATGCCGCGTCCCGCGCAGCCTACGCCCGGCTCCGGGCCGCCCGATTCCACACCCTTGATACCGCCGTAGCCTTCCTTCAATACGGCTTCCAGCTCGATATCGTCGCCTTCTTCCCGAAGGGTATCCAGAACGGTTTTCTGCGCCAGCCCCCCAAGCACCAACCGTGTTGAGTCCGCCTTGGGGTCGCAGCCGACGATCATCACTTTTTTGCCCATCTCGGCCAGCCCCGCCGTAAGGTTTTGCGTGGTGGTGGATTTTCCGATGCCGCCCTTGCCGTAAATGGCTACCTGCCTCATACCTGTTTCCTCCGTTCTTTCCGCCGGGAAGTTGAGTAACGCAAAACAGCGCGTGCCCTTTCGGGCCGCGCCGTTGCTTATGTGAACATCATAAAGCATATTCTAATACATTTCCATACAGCATTTCGTACAAATCGCCGGAGAAAATTTGGGGAATCTGCAATAGAACTCAATAAAAATGCCCCGAGAGCGGGCTATACGCATGAACAATGGTGGAGTAAAGCCTATATAGGCAGGCTATCCTTCTTGAAATAATGGCGGAATTCCGAAAACAAACGCGGACCAAGCCTGCGGATGTTACCGTAGAGGTGACGGCGCATCAGCGGTTCGATGCGATCCACCGCCCCGGCGTCAATGATATCGAGCATTTCGCGGTGGTCGGTCAATACGTCGTTTACGTTCTCACCCGCATAGATATCCAGCGTCATGAAGCGGGAATAGCTGGCGTCCATCCGTTCCAGCGAAGCGCTGAGGGCTTCCCGGCTGATTGCGCGGTAGCAGACCTTGTGCATGGCGAGGTCGTTATCCAAAAACCGGTAAACGTCAAAGCTGTCCCGCGCTGTGAAATATTTCTTGCCTTCTTCTTCCAACTGCGTCATGGCGAACTGGAGGGCACTGCGGTCCGACGGGGTAAAGGTATGGATAAAATCGCGCAGCACCATGCTTTCGATAGCTACGCGCGCATATATATCCTGTTCGATTTCCTGATAGTTCAAAAGCGTTACCGTGCTGCCTTTATACGGCTCGATCGTAACGAATCCCTTGTTTTTCAGGCGCTGCAGCACCGTACGAATCGGCGTTCTGGACACGCCGAAGCGTTTGCAAAGGCTGTTTTCGCTTAGATCTCCGCCGGGTTCGATCGTTAGGGCAATGATCTCGTTTTTGACGATTCTATAAATTTCGTCTGTGCTGTGGGCGTTTTCCATGGTATTCCCCTTTGTTCGTAATATATCCTATTCTAGGGCTGAAAGCCTTGAAAGTCAAGCGATAATTGCAATAAAGTCAACTCTTGTATACAAGGTAGAACTGTCTATTAGTATAAGAAAAATAGAATATATATGAATTATAAGAGTGTGGTATTGCAAACATGTATCCGAATATGGTATAGTATGGATACATGTTTGGGGCAGGCCGGATTACTGCGATCGGCTGCCATGCCAAAACAAATAAATATGCGGGGGGTTTCTTTGAAATGAAAATGAAACAGTTACTGGCAATCCTGCTAGCGTTGACGATGGTTCTTGGGTTTACTACGGCGTTGGCACAGGATACGGATCCCTTTGCGGATCTGGATTACTACGTGATGAAAGTCGGGCACGCACAACCGGAATCCAATGTCCGTCATCTGTCGCTTGTACAATTCAAAGAGGATGTGGAAGCTGCGACCCACGGGCATATTACGGTGGATATTTATGCCAACAGCGGGCTGGGCAACGATGATGCGTTACCCGAGCAGATTCTGGTCGGTGCGGTTGAGGCCATGCGCGGCGGGCACTTTGCCCTGATGCCTGAGCTGATTACCTTCACCGCACCTTTCATCGCAAACAATCGCGCGGAGGTTTCCGCGCTGCTGGACAGCGATCTGGCCAAGGAAATCGCCGCATCGGCAGGCGCGAAGGTTAACGGCGTCATCCTCGACGTATGCGATGCCGGTGGCTTCCGCCAGTTCTCCAACAACGTCCGCACGATCAAAACGCCAGCCGATATGGTCGGCTTGAAAATGCGTATCGCTCCGGGTATGGACACGATTGATTATACCTTCAAGGCAATGGGTGCCAATACCGTCAGCATTCCCTATGGCGATCTGTACATGTCCCTGAACACGGGCGTTGCCGACGGCCAGGAGAATCCCTGGGTAAATATCGTCGCAATGGCGTTCTATGAAGTGCAGAAGTACTTCTCCGAAGTGAACTACCAGTTCCATCCCGATCCGTTCATTGTAAATCTCGACTGGTGGAACGCTTTGCCTGAAGAATTCCAAGTGATCGTACAAACAGCCGCGACCGCGATGGGCGACTATAACGATCAGCTGGTTGATGAGCTGCAGGGAGCGGCCAAACAGGTTGTGATCGATTATGAAGGCAGCGAAGTGTACGTTCCGACCGCCGAGGAGTTAGCTCTGTTCGTGGAGGCCGCACAGCCTGTGTATCAGCAGATGGTCGAAGCTGGAATCTGTACGCAGGAGCAAATCGATATGATGTTCGCGATTGTCGCTGGTGTGCGCGGAGAGTAACCGACCGACCTTTGGCAAAGCGGGAGAGCGTTCTCCCGCTTTGCTTATATCGGCTACCTTTTTAAACAAGGCAGGGATAGGAACATGAAAAATCTGTCAAAAATCGTATTTGACATTTATATGGGCATAGGCATGGTTGCTATGGGCATTCTGGCGATCAGCGTGCTGTTTTCGGTGATCATGCGGTATTTTTTCGGATTGAGCTGGAAAGAGGTTTCGGAATTCAACATTCTGCTGTTCGCCTTTACAACCTTTTGGGGCATGGGTATCAACGTACTTAAGGACGAGCATGTTGTGATCGATATCTTCTTCGACCGCATCAAACCGGCTGTGAAACGATGGATCGCCGTGTTCAATTATCTGATGGTGCTGGCGGTCGATATTTTTCTGGTTTGGTATGCGATTATCTATACGCAGAAAACAGGCAAAGCGCTCAGCCCAGGGCTGGGGATTCCCATGAAATTCCTGTATGGCATTATGCCCGTTGCCGGTGCGATCTGTGCAATCTGTATAATCATCAAAATTATCGGGTTTCTAATGGCTCCGGCCGAAGCATTCGGCCGCAAAAATATACCGCTGACCAAAGAGAAGGGAGGCAAAGCGTAAATGGCAATGCTGTATTTACTGGCCGGCCTGTTAGCATTTGCGCTTGTCGGTGTTCCCCTGGCGTTTTCCATCGGCGCATCCAGTATCTCCTTCATGCTTGCGGAAATGCCAAAGATGCTGATCGTCCTGCCGCAAAAGGTGTGGGGCGGTGTTTTCAGCGAGCTGATGATCGCGCTGCCGCTGTTTATCCTTGCTGGCGAGCTGATGAATGGCGGCGGCATTACCCACTGGATCGTTCGTTTCTGCCGCCAGATTTTAAGACCGGTGAACGGGGGTATGGGTGAGGTCAACGTATTAGCTTCAATGCTGTTTGGCGGTATCTCTGGCTCGTCCGTGGCTGATACCTCTGCGCTTGGGTCCATTGAGATTCCTGCGATGGAAAAGGAAGGCTATCCTCCCGGCATCGCCGCCGGGCTCACTGTGGCAACCTCGACTATGGGAATGATCATCCCGCCCTCCACGCCGATGATTGTATATGCCATGATTTCCGGCGGATCCGTCGGCGGGCTGTTTCTTGCTGGCGCGATTCCGGGAGTAATGATCGGCATTACGCAGCTGGTACTGATCTATACCATGAGCGTGCGTCACGGCTGGCATCCTCAAAAAACGCCGTTTGTTTGGAAGAATTTCTGGAAGGATATGCTGTTTGGCATTCCGGCACTGCTAATGCCTGTCGCCATTGTGCTGACCATATCCTTCGGGGTGGCCACGGCCTCCGAAAGTGCTGCGGTCGCGGTGTTCTACGCACTGGCGGTCGGATTTCTGGTGTACCGGCAGCTAACCTGGAAGCTGGTGTGGCAAGCCCTGCAAAAAACACTGATCGCGTCTTCCGCCGTGATGCTGATCATCGGGTTTTCGTATGTGTTTACCTATATTATCACCATCGAAAAGGTTCCTCAGGTCATTCAGTCGTTCTTCTTCAGTCTCGATATGCCCAAGTGGGCCGTCATGCTGATTTTCGATATCCTGATTCTATTCATCGGCACGTTCATCGACGTCAGCCCCGGCATCCTTTTATTGACGCCTATTCTGCTGCCGGTGATGCAAAGCTATGGAGTATCGGTACTGCAATTTGGCGCGATGGTGATCGCCGGAATGGCCATCGGCCTGGTCACGCCCCCGGTCGGCATGTGCCTGAACGCATGCAATAAAATCAACCGCATGCCGGTGATGGATATCTTCCGTTCGGCGTCGCCGTTCATCGTGTGCAATGTGCTGGTGCTGATTGTTATCAGCCTATGGGAGCCATTTACCACCTGGCTGCCAGGAGTGTTTGGTTTTTAGGCGCTATTTCATAGTGCTGCTTCGAAACGAAACGCCGTCCCGGCCGGGACGGCGTTTTACTTGTCGCAGGAGTGTTTCCGGGATTAGTAGTTTTCCTTGCGCACTTCAAAGTAGCTTTGGCTGGCACCGCATATGGCGCAGGCGCCGGGCGCTTTTTTGCCGATCACCAGGTGGCCGCAT
>Ga0209408_1001881_pt1 | contig 12599 bp, 10 predicted proteins | sample AD_UKC107_MetaG_FD_184422 | JGI IMG/M metagenome (GOLD analysis project Ga0209408, IMG submission 184422) | Active sludge microbial communities of municipal wastewater-treating anaerobic digesters from Hong Kong - AD_UKC107_MetaG (SPAdes)... | ecosystem: Engineered > Bioreactor > Anaerobic >... | reverse complement strand
AAGAGGGGGAAATAATTGTAAAAGGTCCCCAGGTGATGAACGGTTACTGGATGAATGAAGAGGAGACCGCCTTTGCAATGAAAGACGGATGGTTCTTTACCGGTGATATTGGTTACATAGATGAAGACGGATTCGTTTTTATTGTTGATCGCAAAAAGGACATGATCCTCTGCAGTGGTTTTAACGTTTACCCACGCGATATAGACGAAGTTCTTTACCAGCATCCGGCTGTGCTTGAGGCGTGCGCCATAGGCATACCTGACGCTAAAAGGGGAGAGACAGTCAAGGCCTTTGTTGTTCTGAAGGAGGGGGAATCTCTTGGCGAGGATGATGTGAAAAATTACTGCCGGGAAAAACTTGCTCCTTATAAAGTTCCGACTCACGTGGAATTTCTTGAGGAACTCCCCAGAAGCGCAGTGGGCAAGCCCTTGAGGAGAATGCTCAGAGACAGGGAGACAGGTAAAGAGTAGAAAAAGTTAAGTATGAATTGAGGCTGTCCCGGAGGTATGGGATGTCATCACGAGGAGGCCGGAGGCCGACGTGGTGATCTGTTTTTTGATAAAAAGTATTATGAATTTATTAATGGTTATTTATCCGATACAGATTGCCACGGCATGAAGTTTATCCTGAGTTTGCCGAAGGGCGCCTCGCAATGACATGTCATTTTAAGACAGCCCTGATCTTTAAGTAATATGACATCTTTTGCGTTGTCTGTTCAGCAGGCAGTGAATTCCGGCTGCTGTATTATATATCTTCAATCAGATGTTTCGCATTGGGCACAATTTCAAGAATCTCACTTTCGCATATAATTATAGGAATGTTCTTATGGTTGAACTTATATTTCTTTTTTTGAGGTTCAAGATCTATATTGTGTTCTCTGCTTATTTCAATAATCCATTTGTAGAAATAGTTCTTCCCCATCACAATATGTTCAGGAGGGGTCTTTTTTTCATTAAGCTCATCTATCATAAGATCCATTGCGTGAACTATACTCATATTTATACCTCCATGTGTTTATAATATACATATGGAGGTGATTAAAGACCACTATAAGAGGCGCGGCAGAGGCTTTTTTTCATTATTCTATTTTGCCGGTTTCAGAGGGGTATCGCCTTCCGGTTTATATGCCGGAAATGTATTCAATAATGAGATTGTTTGCTCTTACCTTTCGAATATTTTGTCCAGAAATGAAACGATCTCTGTTGTGACCTTCTTCAGTTCATGACCCCTAACAATACCGTGTCTCAGGGATTTAATTTTTATCAGTTTTTTGTCCTCAGAATTTATCCTGTTGTATATCTCCTCTGCACTCTTCGGGTTTACAACCGGATCCTCTGTCGCCTGAATAATCAGGGCAGGTATTTTTATTTTAAAAAGACCTTTCTCAACAATGTCCATAAGCTTACCCAGTTCATTTATACCGCTAACAGGGTTTTCCGGGTAATTTATATCGGCGTTTTCCGGGACATTGGGGATAAATTCCATATTTTTATTATTAAGTTTAAATTTTTTCAGTATGGAGTTGAACATAGTAACAGTTCCTGAAAGATAGGCGCGTATGTCCTGAAGTTTCAGAGGAGCGGCTATTGATATAAGTCCCTTGAACTTTTCACCTTTCTGTTCAGCCTGCAAAAGCGCAAGCCCGGCGCCTGTGGAAAATCCGCAAATGGCGAACTCCCGGACGCTGTTCTTCATTATGACATATCCCCTGTTGACAGATTCGTTCCACTCCTGCCATGGGGTTTTTGCCAGATCTTTCGGTGATGTGCCGTGTCCTTTCAACCTGACAACGTAAACTGAATATCCCGCTTTATGTATCTTTTCAGCGAGAAGTCTCATCTCGTCCGGTGCTGCCATGTAGCCATGGACAAGGACAACTCCGTACCTGTTGAACATGTTGTGAAGAAATATGGGTGCTCCGACCCTGTCATGCCTGGTTACTCCTTCACGGTAGTACCTGTTATAGTCATTCATGTATATCTTTCTGTCAAGCTTGAGGAATGTATCCCTGACTTTGCTCTTTATCATCCATGGGGGCATTAGCATTATTCTTCTCAGCATTGAAGTCATTTCAGTGAGCGGCTCGATCTCGTTGTTCAGCACTTCAATGAAATTGTCCTTTCGTACTATGTGGAAGTTGTATATGCGTGAGAACATGCTGCTGTTTCTGATTATCATGTCTCCTTTTATTTCAACGAGTTTGTTTTTAACGGCCTCCTCCATGAAACTGTCGTATTTTTCATGGAAAACATCGGCGCTTATGTTACTCCTTTTTAAAAGGGTGGAATGGAATGAATTGAGCCTGAGTTCTTTTATCCTTTCAGTTGCCAGTGACGCCCTGTTCTTGAAATCGTAATCATGTATTATGTTTTTCGGGTAATTGGCAAGGATATAAGCAAAGATGTGATCGTGATTTACGGTGGCCATTTTGTAAATTGAGTTCATGTATTTCTGCATCACCTTGAGACTCAGCTTTTTTATCTCATCTCTTTCAGCTATGTCCGCAATACAGGTTTCAATACCGCATTTGAATATGTTGCTCACGATTTTTGTTCTGTTTATATAATTGGACATTTTTATCGCCTTGCCGAAGTTGATGTCAATATCAACTCCTTTTGTAAGCATTGTGCCTTCCACTTCAAGTTCTTCGGCGAATCTCTCCCCCATATCTCCGGTAAATCTCTCCACCACTTTTTTCAGTATATTGTTTCTCGCCCTTATGGGGTAGTATGTTATATTGACAGGGACGATGTAGGTTGAACCTGTAAGCACTTCTGCCAGATCTTTTTTGTCTATTCCATATGCCTCCATGAAAACGTCCAGGTCCTCTTTTCTTCCCTTGTCATAAAGCTTTCTTATTACCTGCCTGTCTATCTCTGAACGGAGGGCGATTGATGCTGCCCCGGAATGTGGAGGCCTGCGGATGCCCGTGTTATAGACCAGGAGTTTTCCTTTCTCTACGATCTTTTTGTCCTTTATCATCTGCCCTTCAGGATATATAATAACAGACATGTTCCCCGTGAGCAGAGAGTTTGACAGAATGCGGTCCCTGTCCGGATCTTTCGTGGATACAGCGCCCAGTTTATGGAGAATAGATTCAAGCTTACCTTTAAAAAAGGATGAGTCCGCAAGTGAGAGGCAGTATTGCCCGGTATACTTGTGAATTATATATGGGAGGAAAGCGGTCTCCATCCTGGTGAAGTGGTTAACAACATAGAGTACATGGCTGGCAGGTATGTTTTCTATGTCATGTACCCTGATGTCAGCCTCTGATGCTTTAAAGAGAGCGTCAAGGGTAAGCTTGGCAGTGTTCAGCATGAATTTTGATAAAGGCATAGAATTCTCCTTAATTTTCAGTATTTTCCCGTGATGTAATCTTCCAGAATATCTTTATGATCAAATGCCATGTCGGATGGGATCTGGTCATACCTGAAAATTTTTGCCTCTGCGGCGTCATCCATGCCGCGTGGTTCTCCAGAGGCCTTTGCGATAAAGACTGTTGATATTGTATGCTGCCTGGGGTCGCGTAAGGGGTCTGAGTAGGAGTGGAACTGTCGAACAAGCTCCACATCTAGGGAGGTTTCCTCCTTCGCCTCCCTTACTGCCGCGTTTTCCAGTGACTCACCGTAATCGACGAAGCCGCCGGGGATTGCCCAGCCGTAAGGGGGATTTTTCCTTTTTATGAGAACAATACCCTTCATGCCGCCTGATTCTGTTTCAATAATTATATCAACTGTTGGTGCAGGGTTTCTGTATTTTTTTTCTTCCATAAAAAAAACCTCATATAATATTATATATGAGGACTTTTATATAGGCAAGCAAATAAACAGAATGGGATATGCTGCTTGAGATTTTTTATTCCAAATCCTGTCAGATGACAGTAAAGAGGTCAGTTTCAGAGGTTTTTTGCCGGGGATTTCAGTTGAACAACGGTACTTTTTTATCCGGTAAAAATAGGAGTGTTTTGTCATTAAAACATATTGACTTTAAAAAGCTGTACTTAATAAAATTGAAACTGTCACCCGGTTCAGAAGTAAAGGGCCCGTACACATTACAGGCGTGCCCGTAAAATAAACTGCAAGGAGTTATGCAATGAATGTAAACGAAATGTTCAGTCTCAAAGGGAAGGTCGCAATTGTTACTGGAGGAGGCCGCGGTATTGGAGAATTTATAGCAGCGGGTCTTGCTGAAGCAGGCGCCAGTCTCGTAATCGCTTCCCGGAAAGTTGAGAACTGTGAAGAGGTGGGTAAAAAACTCGCTGATGCCAATGGGATAAAATATCTTGCCGTTAAGTGTGACCTGGGAGTTAAAGAGGAAATAGATAACCTGGTTGATGCCGCAATGAAAGAGTTCGGCAGGATCGATATACTTGTAAACAACGCGGGTGTAACATGGGGCGCACCTACACTTGAGTTCCCCCTTGAAGGATGGGACAAAATATTTAACGTAAATGTACGCGGTGTATGGATCCTTACCCAGAAGGTGGCCAACATAATGAAGGAACAGGGTGGCGGAAAGATTATAAATATTTCCTCTATCTTCGGCTCAAGGGGTTCTATTGAGGTAGCACACCCCGCTGTTGCATATAACTCATCAAAAGCGGCCATCGAAATTCTTACAAAGAACCTTGCTGTTAAACTGGCTGAGCATAAGATATCAGTTAACTGTATAGCTCCCGGTTTCTTCCATACTGACATGATGGGGTATGTATTCAAGCCTGGCATGGAAAATATGCTCAATGCCATGCTTTCAGTTATACCGGCTTATAAGGCCGGTGAGGAGGATGATATCAAGGGACTTGCTGTTTTCCTTGCTTCAAAGGCTTCAGATTACATGACAGGTGCTATTGTACCACTTGATGGCGGGATGGCTGCCAAGTAGAACTGTTTTTAAAATAAAGAGAAAAGGGCTTCCATGGTTTTCATGTGGAGCCCTTTTTTTATACCGCGGTTGAGAGAGTTTTCACTTTCTCAGATATATTCCACACGGTTTCTTCCATTATCTTTTGCACGGTATAGGGCCTCGTCCGCCCGTTTCAGGAGTTCCTCCCCGTCCTCCACTCTGCCGTTTTTTAAAGAGGCGACTCCGAAACTCATGGTCACGTTTATTTTCCCCGCTTTGGTGGAAACGGGAGAGGAGGCAATGAGTGTTCTGATCCTCTCAGCCACGTTGACGGCAACATTTATATCACAGGCCGGAAGTACCATAATGAATTCCTCCCCTCCGAACCTTCCAAGGGCGTCCCGCTCCCTTAACGAGGAACTCAGTATCCCGGTTGTACTCTTCAGAACTTCATCGCCAACCAGGTGGCCATAAGTATCGTTTATTTTTTTGAAACAGTCGATGTCCCCCATAATTGCGGATACTGTATAGTTCTGCGCTCCGGAAATATTGGAAAGAAGGACCCTGATAATTGTATTACGGTTTAATACTCCTGTTAAAAGGTCATGTTCGGCCTGGTATTTCAGTTTTTCTTCAGAAGTATCTACAATAAAGGAGAAATAGTAGACCCCGTAGCCCAGTGCAATGCAGTTTGCGAGTATGTTGCCGGTGTTCCAGAATATTAATTGGCGTGAGGTTATTTCCACAATGGGCGGATTATAAATGGAATATGAGGTCAGGGATATGGCAAGACCGGTGAGAAACATCCCTATTGTGATTTTAAAGAACAGCCCCCAGGGAGAGAAGAATGAGAGTACTATAAGGGTAAAGAAATAGAGCTGCAGGCATGATGTTGTTCCGAAGAAAATAATGCTGAGAGTTGTATGGACAGTGATTGCGCATATGAGAAGCATAAAGGAGAATTTTATCTTTCCCCTGCGCAGCAGTATGAAACAGGTTATGTCGATAAAGATGCATACTATGTTGCTTCGGAATGCGATGGTGTCTGTCAGCATTGTATAAAGCGGTAAAAGGAAAATCATGTGGCCCGCAAAAGAGAAAATATAAGCATAGTTCAGGAAAATAAAAAATCTCCTGTCCCGGTTCTGCAGAGATGACGGGATGTTTTCAGGCCATTGTTTAAAATTCATTTTCAGATCTTTTTATTTTTAAAAAAAATTAAACCAGCACTGCATATTTTACCTGTATTATGAAAAATGGCAATAACATTATTTTGCAGATGATCATGTTTTCCTGTAAGGGAGGTGCAGAGATCCGGAGCAATGTTAAAGTGTATGCACACTACGGTCATGGAGTAATGCGGCCGATATATAAAGTGAAGAAATAATTTATTTTATTGAAAGAGGATTTGCCTGAAACAACTGCCGGGTGTTATAATAATGAAAAAGCTGATTTTCCCGTTTCTTATTTTTTTATATGCCTTTCCTTCATGTCTGCATGGAGAAACCGTTTCTCCCGTGACTTTTCGGGAGGGTAATAAAGGCGGGCCTTCATCGGGGGCTACTGTTAACGGAGAGAAATATGAGCTGATTGTTCCGGCAGCAAATGGCTTTATGATAATGAAAAAAAACGGCATGTGGGGATATCTGAATTCCGGAGGGGAGGTAATAGCCCCTGCTCTCTATGAAGGAGTGAAAAATATCAAGGGTGATGGCACAGCCCTTATTAAAAAAAGAGGTATGTGGGGAGTAATGAACGGCCGCGGGAAGATTATTGTTGCCGTGCAGTATGAGGATGCCGGTAACGGGGAAGGCGCGGTATATGAAATGATGCAGGCTGCAGAGAATTTTTTCAGGGTTAAGTCGGGCGGGAAGTGGGGGCTTATTTCTCTCACGGGTGAAGTAAAGGTACCGCTTAAGTATAGTTTTATAGGAGGGGGGAAAAGCGGATATTTCCCTGCATTGCGGGCTGTTCCGGGAAGAGACGGAAAGTCAAAACCGGGGCTTACACTGCTGGATAAAAACGGCTGGGAGCTTTTTGAGCCTGATCCTGAATATAATACGGCAGGAGAGGACGGAGAGGGGCTCCTTGCTGCCGGTATAATAAGTTCACGGGGCGGGAAACTGATGGGTTACATAAATCATCACGGTGAAACAGTTATCACGCCTGAATACAGGGAGGCGGGAGCTTTCAAAGGAGGCTTCGCAATTGTAAACAGGAACGGATTGTACGGTGTAATAAACAGGAAGGGTATGATGGTTGAGGATGCTGTTTATGATGACATTAAAAGATCGGCGGTTTACCCGGGACTTTACGAGGGTGTTCTCAACTGCAAAAAAATATATTTTGACCCTGGCGGGAAACATTTCCGGAAAGAGATAGTGGAAAAAGGGAATCAAAAATAAAAATCATAATCGGGGGAGCTGTAGGGATGAAATTTGCTGAACTGCTTGAAGATATGAAGAGGGAGGAGTATGTTTTTATACAGACCCATAACTTTCCTGATCATGATGCTGTGGCATCAGGATTCGCCCTGCAGCATCTTTTTAAAGAACTGGGAGTGAAAGCACACCTTATATACGAGGGGAGTATTCAGAGGGATTCACTGATTCAGATGATAGAGGAGCTGGGGATAAATATAGAACATTGTGAAAATCACGATATGACCGCTGACCACAAAATCATCATTGTCGACGGATGCAAGGGGAACAAGAATGTCACGGACCTGATCGGCGATGAGGTTGGTCTGATAGATCATCACCAGGTGGAGAAACCTGATGATGTTCCATTCGCAGACATCCGCCCTGATTACGGCGCCTGTTCGACTGTTATTTACTGTTACTATAAAGAACTGGGCATTGATATCCCAAGGAATGTTGCCACGGCACTTATGATAGGGATCAACATGGATACAGCTCTTCTTACACGGGGTGTAAGCAGGAATGATATAGAGGCCTATGCAGGGCTTTACAGCATATCAGACATCCGTCTGCAGAACAGCATACTGAGAAACTATATCCAGACAAAGGACCTGTTTTTTTACAGGTATGCCATAGATAATATAAAGATTGTTGATGAGATAGCCTTCTGTTATTTCCCGGAGGGGTGCAACCAGAACCTGCTCGGTATCCTGGGGGATTTTTTCCTCGCCCTTGAAGAGGTGGAGTTCGTGATCCTATGTGCTAAAAACGGGGACAATATAAATTTTTCAATCCGTAATGAGAAGAGGGAGTGGAACGCTGCGAAAGCGATTCAGGAGGTGCTTAAGGGTATCGGGTTCGGAGGAGGTCACGCTGATCTGGCCGGGGGAATCATAAACGGCGCAGCATCTTTTTCTTCTGAAACTGTTTTTGCGAAGTTCAGAAAGATACTCCTGGGCTAATGGGGCAGGCCGGTTCAGGGCTTTTTAATCCCGAACTCCTCCATCTTTTTATAGAGTGTATTCCGGGCAATACCGAGTTCCTGCGCGGCCCTGGAAATGTTGAAATTATTTTTTTTCAGCGATTCTGAAATTATTATCATTTCGTTGCTTTTAAGGTCACCTGCGTGTTTTATCCCCTCCGACATAACCGCTGAACCATGATGGCCCTCCGCTGTTTCACTCTCAATAGACCGGATATAGGGAGGGAGGCAGCCGGAGGTGATTTCTGCCCCTTCGGAAAAGACAAAGGCGCGCTCTATTACATTTTTAAGCTCCCGTATGTTTCCGGGCCAGTTATAACCGGATAGCATTTTAATCACTTCATCAGAGAGGTATTTGTTTTCTGTCTCGAACTGTTTTCTTATGTTGCCCAGCATATACTCGGCAAGAAGGGGTATGTCGCTTTTTCTCTCCCTGAGCGGAGGGAGAAGAAGCTGTATGACGTTGATCCTGTAAAAAAGGTCCTCCCTGAAATTTCCCAGCGCGACCTCTTCTGACAGGCTTCTGTTTGTCGCTGCGATAATCCTTACGTCAACACGCTTGAACCTTGACCCCCCGATCCTCACTATAATCTTGTCCTGAAGGAAACGGAGCAGGCTTACCTGCATGTCCTTCTGCATTTCACCGATTTCATCAAGGAAGAGAGTGCCTCCGTCCGCGAGTTCGAATTTCCCCGGTTTCCCCCCTTTCTGCGCTCCGGTGAAAGATCCCTCCTCGTACCCGAAGAGTTCACTCTGAATAAGGTCTTTCGGGATAGACCCGCAGTTAATGGCTATAAAGGGGCCGGTTGCCCCGCTCTCCATATGTATTGCCTGGGCTATAAGTTCCTTTCCTGTTCCGCTCTCCCCCTCTATGAGAATATTAAAGGCTGATTTCGCTACACGGAGTGCCGCGTTTTTGACCTTTATAAATTCGTCGCTCTCCCCTATTATCTGGTCAAAGGTGATTGCCGAGAATGAAAGCTGCCTGTCCCTGATGGGGCTTTTTTTGGACGGTGATTTTGAATCCTCCTCAAAAATAAGAAAGCTTACAGGACGGTTTTTTTTCTCATCCATTATTGCACGTTTAATAACAGTGAAAATAGTATCCGGGGTATCAGTTCCGGCAGAAGCGGTATTCTTTATAATTATGTTTTTCAGCTCCAGGGTTTTGTTCGCAGGGGAAAGGAATTCCTCCAGCTGGCTGCTGCCGCTTATAAAATCTGTTGCAGGCCTTCCTATGGATTCACGGAGGCTTACCCCGGTCTGGTCATTAAACTTGCGGTTCGCGGTTATTACTTTACCCTCTTCGTCAACAGCAACCGCTATCTGGGAAAGCACGTTCAGGAGTATGGGGGCGTTATGGTCGGAGATCTGCTCCTTTACAAGTTCAGCTTCGATCAGTCTTGTGCCCAGGGAGACCATTGATTTGATAGCAGGAATGCTCCCGTTAAGGTTAACAACTGCGAGAAAACCGGCAATACTTTTATTGTAGTTGAAAATCGCGGAACCGACCTCATGCCAGTTCCGTGTATGTTCATGCAGGTTTTCAAGGCCTACAGTTTCAGCAAGCTGGCCGGTCCTTATGGCTATTCCCAGCGCGCTTATTGTGCCGTTCATCTCGTGGCACCTGTGCCCCATTTTTATGCGGTCGTTCCCTTTCTCCATCAGCTCTATAATGTCTCCCTCTTCATCAAAGAGGGCCACAACGTATGACTCTGATATTCCTGAAAGGGCTTCTTTTATGTCCTTCATTACAGGGATCGCTTTTTCAAGGAGATTGCGGTTTTCAGAGCGTTTCCTGTTGACCTCATCCATGCTGAGGATCTTCTGTGTATAGTCGAGGAGATTTCTCTGGTATACCTTTACCCACGATTCAGCCAGTTCAGGTCGTATTACCTCTGTGTCAATTTTACCTGTACGGATGAAAAGCTCCCACGCTTTTTTTATCTGGTCGTAATATGACTGCATTAACTCATTCCTCGACTTCTGCCTTCAGCAAAGAGTACTTATCCGGATTTTATCGACAAGCATTTTTTTAGGAAGGGTATTTTTACGGTATCTCTTTTTATTTCGGGGAGGATGGAGTCGCACGCACTGTTCAGTTTCTGAACACTGTTCATTCGCGGTTACAACAGTTGTTATGTTTCTGAACAATAAGAGACTCCTGGATTAGAATAAGTGCTCTATGATAGAAATATTTTTTTCCTGATTGCGGGAAGGTCAAAAAATTTTTTTCTGTTACAGGACCCCCTCCTGTAAAAATCTGTTCATATTCTGAACACTTTCAGGGGATTAATACTCCACTCTCTTTTTAATTTCGTTAAACCGGTTCAAAAATATTTATCGTCCGCATATCCGGAATATTCTGGCACGGAATCTGCACATTATACACACGTAATGAAAATCGGACATCAGTTATCAGCGATGAATGATGAATTAAAATTGAAATGGCCGCGTCTCTTATTGGCAGGAGAACGCGGCAATGAGGTTAATTATGTCAAAAGTAATTGTCTGCTTTAAATGGGTCAGGGCTGAAGAAGACCTCAGAATTGATCCTGCAACGTTAAGCGTGGATTTAAGCAAGGCCAAAGGGAAGATAAGCGATTATGACAGAAACGCTATCGAAGCCGCCAGGATTGCTTCTGATGCTATAGGGGGTGAGGCGATTGCCCTTACTTACGGTTCCGGTGACACAAAATCATCACTTAAGGATGCACTCTCACGGGGGCCCAAACAGGGCTTCTGGGTAAATGACGTGTCTGCGGAAGATGCTGACGGTTTTGTCACGGCAAATGTTCTGGCAGGGGCTGTTAACAGGATCGGCGACTACAGTCTCGTTGTATGCGCAGAGGGGGCCGCTGATACATACGCGCACCAGGTGGGGCCGCGCATCGGCGCACTTCTTGATCTCCCCGTTGTCTCCTTTGTAAAGGAGATGAAGATTGAGGGGGGAAAGCTCACCGCAGTGAGGAAACTTGAGAATTCTCTGGAGGAGGTGGTTGTTGAACTCCCGGCAGTAGTAACAGTTCTTCCGGAGATAAACCCCGCTCCGATTCCGGGGCTGAAAGCTGTTCTTGATGCGGGGAAGAAGCCTGTTACGGAATTCGGGATCGGGGACCTTGAAATTGAAGAGGGGGACACAAAGAGGAAGACTGAAGTTGTCTCCTTCAAAGGGTGCTCGACTACAAGGAAGAAGATTATGGTTGAGGGGGATGATCCGAAAGGCAGGGTCGATGCCCTTATCGCAGCGTTAAAAAAGGAGGGGGTACTGTAATGGCCGGTATTTATGTTTATTCAGATAATGTTGAGCTGAGCGGCGAGCTTATAACTCTTGCGCGTACTTCGGGACAGGAGGTTTGCGCTGTTACGATGAACGATGCCAGTGCCGCTGACATGACCGCGTACGGGCCTGACACGGTATTCGTGCTCAAGGGGCAAAACAGCGTTGAGGAAAGTTATGCGGCGGCAATAGCAAAGCTTCTTCTTGATCAGAAAGCGGACGTTTTCATGGCAAGTGCCACTGTAAGGGGACGTGATATAGCGGCCCAGGTCGCGGCAAGGCTCGGGGCCGGTCTTATAAGCGAGGCGGGCGACGTTTCTTTTCAGGGAGAGGGAACGGTTCAGGCTTCAAGGTTTATGTACGGCGGTCTTACAGAACAGGTTGAATGCGGAAAAGGGCTTACTGTTATAACGGTTGCCCCGGGAAAATACGCTGCAGAGAAGAATGATTCTGTCAGGAGTGTTGTTGTATCCATGACGGTTGATACAGACCAGAGAATAAAAGTCACAGGGTCTTCTCAGATCGTGAAGGAGGGGGCTGACCTGTCGAAGGCAAAAAGGATAGTCTGTGTGGGTATGGGCTTTGACAAAAAAGATGATCTGAAGATCGCCGAAGATCTTGCCTCGGCCCTCGGTGCTGAAGTTGGCTGTACAAGGTGTATTGCCGAGGACAGAGAGTGGATGCCAGCTGAAACATATATCGGGATTTCCGGTGCAGTGGTAAAACCTGACCTCTACCTGGCACTTGGCGTTTCAGGACAGATTCAGCATATGTTCGGCGTCAGGGATTCAAAGATAGTCGTGGGCATCAATAATAACGAAAAGGCGACGATCTTCGGTGCCGCGGATTACGGCATTGTGGGGGACCTTTACGAAATAGCACCTCTCATCGCAGAGGCTGTGAAAAACAGTTAATGGAGCGGGCCTTAGGCCTGCCTCCTGATTTAAAAGAGGGAGGTTATACAGTGAGTGAAGAGGATAAATTTGATGTAATAATAATAGGCGCGGGACCTGCGGGTATTGCGTGCGCCTATACCCTGGCAAAGGAGGGGAGGAACGTCCTTGTAATTGAAAGG
>Ga0209408_1001868_pt1 | contig 12635 bp, 6 predicted proteins | sample AD_UKC107_MetaG_FD_184422 | JGI IMG/M metagenome (GOLD analysis project Ga0209408, IMG submission 184422) | Active sludge microbial communities of municipal wastewater-treating anaerobic digesters from Hong Kong - AD_UKC107_MetaG (SPAdes)... | ecosystem: Engineered > Bioreactor > Anaerobic >... | reverse complement strand
TCTGTTAATTTTAGGATCTCCCCTGCGTGCTTTGGTGTGAAAACGCCGTTTGGATCGTCTAGTTTTTTTTGTAACTCAGGTGGGAGTTTCAGCAAAGACAACCATCTTTCGACGGTTTTTGCTGATTTTCCGATTTTGCCAAGGAGTGTGGACACGGTGTCCACAGTTTTGGAATCGAGTCTGGATTTATCTCTTCTGAAGAGCGTGAGTTTGTTGATTACGTTGTCTAGAATTGGGTCAAGGTTCTTTTGAAAGAGCTTGTATATTGCATTTGCTCTCTCGATTGGTGTGATATCCTCTCTTATAAGATTCTCAGCGATTTGGATTTGTGTTCTGTCATCGTCTGTTAGATTGTCTATTATATTTATTGGAACTGTATCAGCACCAATCAATCTTAAGGCTTTTAGTCTCCTGTGTCCTGATATTAATCTGTATCTGTCTCCCTGTTTTTCAACAGCTAATGGTTGAATCAAACCATGTTGCTCTATTGATTGAGCAAGTTCTTTGAGTTGTTCCTCTGGGAATGCTTGTCTTGGTTGCCAGATAGGATCATCTATCAAGTCTATTGATACTTCTAGTGTGTTGGCTGGTTGTTCTTGTTGTTTTTGTTCTTTGGAATCTTTTTTTCCAAAGAATTGTGTTACATCAACTTCTTGTCTTCCCATATACTCCCTCCTATGACTTCAAAACCCGTGAGACGAGTTTGTCATAGTCTCTTGCGCCTGCTGACCTTTTGTCGAACTCGAATATCGATTGACCGCTTCCGGGTGCTTCTGCAAGCTTGGAATTGTATCTTATTGGATCACAAATCTGGTATGGGAATGTGAATTTGAGTTGCTGTAGAATTTCTGTTGAACGTTTTACACGTCTGTCTAGGAATGTTGGTAAGATATATTTAAGCTCAAGGTTCTGTTGGTACTTGGATACGTTTTGCAGGTTCTCTTGGAATTTGGCAAAGCCTTGTACCGATAGAACCTCAAGTGAGATTGGAACTAGAACCTCATGAGCATAGAATAGAACTGAGAGATTCAAGATATCCCAGCTTGGTGCTGTGTCTATTATAACATAGTCGAATTGACCTTCTATTTCCTCAAGCACATTGGCGAGGGCAAACTGTGGTTGGTCAAGTTCTTTTGTGATTTGTATTTTCATACTGGCAAGATTGTCGCCACCAGCAAGAACAAAAAGGTTTCCCCTTGCTTGTGTGGTTGCCTCTGAAATTGATACTTCTTTTCCAAGAAGTTCTGCTAAACCTATATCTGGTTCAAGACCAAGGAGAGTGGATACTTGCCCTTGTGTATCAGTGTCTATTAGAAGGACTTTTTTCCCCTGCATCGCAAGACCAGCGGAGAGGTTGACAGCGGTTGTTGTTTTTCCAACACCACCTTTTGAGATTGCGATTGCAATCTTCCTCATCCCGGCCTTGGTGTTGGATTCGATTACTTTTTCGATTTCCTCTTCTGGGATTCTCCAAAGACCAGCACGACCAACTTTGATGCCATTTATTTGTCCAGATCTGCACCAATCACGGATTGTCTTGGGAGACATCCCAAGACGTTCAGCAGCATCTTCCGGCGTAATGAGCTTTTTATCTTCCATGGTATACTAAACCATACCATGGGATACCGGATTGTCAAGCGATATCATAATTATGATAGGGGCTCGACTAGTTCACAACCTCACATACACAAGATATGAGAGCATAGAAGCAAGAAAAATAAGTACGTAGAAGGTTCACACCTTTCAGAAGCTAAGTTCAGGAGTTTATTGAAGTGTTCTGCACTTGACCTGGATGCTCAGAAAACATCCGAAATGACAGGAATCAACAGGAATACTGTCAATAGATTCTACAAACTTCTTCGGCAAAGAATAGCAGAGATTTGCGAGGAAACATCACCATTTACAGGAACTGTAGAGATTGACGAGAGCTACTTCGGACCCAGGAGAGTGAAAGGCAAAAGAGGCAGAGGAGCAGCAAAGAAAACACCTGTATTTGGAATCCTTAAAAGAGGAGGAAAAGTCTACACCGAAATAGTACCAGACTGCGCAAGGGACACACTTGTGAAGATTATAAGAGGAAAGGTCGACTTGGAATCAGTTATCCACTCAGACTCATGGAGAAGCTACGATGGACTTGTTGATGTTGGCTACGAGAAGCATTTTCGAGTCAACCATGGCAATAACGAATTTGCAAAGAACTCAAATCACATCAACGGAATCGAGTCATTTTGGTCATATGCAAAACGTAGACTAAGTAAGTTCAATGGCATTGCCAAACACACATTCTACCTACATTTGAAGGAGTGTGAGTGGAGATTCAACTTGAGAGACCAAGACTTGTATGATATCATTCTGAAGGAGTTGAGAGCTAAACCCCTAAACTAGTCAAGACCCTAGAACAATTTCTTCAAAACTACGATAAAATACCGAAGAAAGAAGAGGTAAATCCCAAACAATACATGTTTGAAGATATAACTTTTGAAGAGCAAATGATTAAGAATTATATGTCATTGGTTTCGATATGTGATGATTATTATAACAGGATTTATACAAGAAAATGATACCAAGTAAGTTACCATCAAAAAAATGAAATAAAAAAACTGCTGTTTTGACACACAACAAAGCTTGTATTACAGAAGATTTCTTTTGTTTAAATATTCTACTTTTTGGACTCTGAATACAAATTGCTCAATAATGCACTATATGCCAATGTTTAATGACCACTTGAAAGACACATTTTGCATCACAGAGTCTCTGTATATTTGAATAAATCTCACAACTCAATGAGGTGGGTTTTCTAACGACCTGAAGGCATTTCATCTATTGCTGTTTGTAAACCAACAATGGACACACAACCATTTAACGATATAGCTTTGATAAGACCAAGTAATAATAAACAAGTGGAAAATAAAATCATCAACGAAATAATACAGTAAACTCGTCTATTATGATACTTGATTGAGCAGGAAAATGACTTCAAAAAAGCCAAAAAAGCTCAAAATAAAAAACTTCAATATTCGCACTTTTCATGCCCAACATAGCTAGTAATATCCTACATACTTAAGACAATTCACAACCATATCTAAAAAAATTTCTATTGAGTACCATAAGATGTTGGATATACCAACAATTGAAGACACTCTTAAGACAATCGTATGCCACTTCAATTTTTAGCCGTTTTCAGACTAAAAACCTAAATCAAAAACCCCACATTTTCCAAACTGTAGTTCATAAGATTTGAATGAATTTGTATGTTGTGTATCTTTAGTGTACCTTACGTCCACATTCTAAATAATATCAAGGCAGTACCAAGATTTCTTAAGTGTATTCCACAATCTCACTGAAAAATGATTATTCAAGTGTATCATCAATAGAAATTGACAAAAAAAGTCTTTCTCTTAAACAGTCTGAAGGTTACAGATTTCAAGTAATCGGTTTTAACAGATTAGGCCAGAAAATACCAACAAAAGGTGTTGTTTGGTCTGTTGATCCTCCTTCGATTGGGACCATTAACAATAATGGATACTTTGTTACAAAGGGTAGTCCTGGCGATAGAGGTACCATAAAAGCAACTTATCAAGAACATACCGCTACAGCATCAGTTGATATAATTACTTTGACTGATAATGCCAAAAAACGGGTAGTAGTATCACCATCCTCTGTCACTTTGGAACTCTACTCTGAATGTTTATTTGATGCAAAAATTTATGATGGTAATGGCATGGTTATTAATGAGAAGATTCACTGGAGTGTTGATCCAGACAATATTGGAACAATAAATGATAATGGGAGATTTGTTGCTACTGGTTCCATAGGTGATTCAGGAAAGATCTATGCAAAAACATTAGATGGTGCATTAGGATTTGCTGATATAATAATCTCAAGTCCAAACAAAGAACCCGTCAAGATTGTTGTTATCCCAAAGGAGATAAAAATTAGTGTTGGAAGTTACCACCAGTTTTTCTTTAAACTGCAAGATTCAAATAATAATACATGTGCTCCAAAGGAAACTTTCTACTGGTCAATCAATAATCAACATTGTGCGTTTATTGATGAGAAAACTGGTTTATTATTTGCAAAGAGAAAAACAGACAATAAACCACTACAAGTTACATTGGTATACGGTAAATTCCCAAATCTTCTCTTTGCAAGTAGCTTAGTTTGGATCGAATAGATAAACAACACCTTCCCATTATAAAGACAATTTGATTAATCATTAAGCTGAGTAAGTCCCTAGTCCAAAATTGTACTGCACTAACCAAAACCCAGACACGGAGTGTGGCATGTCTGGGTTTTGATATATAAAATCTACTCTTCCCTTACAAGTATAGGCTTTTACATCACTTTATGTGTAGTACTCTCTTCACTCTCACTGTTTTTGCAAACTGGTCCATAACAGTTATTGTGGCAGAGTATTCACCAGCTTGACTATATATATGTTTTACATCTGACCAATCATCACCTGTGATGTCATAAAGCTTGTCTGTTACGCCATCTCCCCAATCAATTGTTACATTGTATGGTGATGATCCACCATCTGGTTTGAGTTGTAGGGTTATTTCCTTGCCCACACTTCCCTCTGATGTTTTGGTGTTGATGCCTTGCCAGTTGGTAAATATCTGCAATTCTCTTGAATTTCCAGGAGGTGAGATGATTACAGAGGCTTGATCATCAGCATATATACCAGATGAAGAGGAAGCAGTTGCTTTATTGGTGATTGTCAATCCACCGTCAGGAATTCTGATGTTATCATTGACTCTGAACTTGAGAACATATCTATATGCGTCACCTGGTTCTATCACACCAAGGTTGAAGCTGTACTTACCTTTTCCAGAAACACCTTGTGGATTGGAGGAGATGAATGTTAGCTCATGTGGGAACATGTCTGTAACAGTCACATTGTTTATTGGTTCCCAACCGTTGTTTTCGACCTTTATGACATAGGTTAGGATATCACCTTTTCTGGCATTGGTGTTGAGGCATGTTTTTGAGATTGATAACCTTGATGAAAGCATTGAATCGGTGACTATAATTGATTCTGGTCGAGACTCATCATGAGAGCTCTCTGCAGCTTTTTCATCAATGTATACCACAACTTCGTACTGATTGTTTGTGGATTGATACGAATTCTGTTCTGAATCTGAGCTTAAGGAGTATGAGTTTTGCATAGATGTTTGACTGTCCCAGGTACAGATAATCTCTTCATTACTCCAACTGATGACATTGAGTTTTGATGGTGCTGATTGAACATCGTTTTTTGGTCGCAGCCAAACTGAGCCTGTGCCTTGGATGTTGCCAAAGGCTGTTCCTTCAATTGTCAAATATGCACTATCATCTGTCGAGTATGTTTGATACTTTGATTTTCTTCCTACCTTCACATTCGTTATCGGTGCATGCAAAAAATTCAAAACCATATCAATTGGTGTGATTTTCTTGCATAAATCTGAATGATCCAAATCCTCATTGAATGTGACTTTCTTGTCAACTATCGAACCTTCGAGCAAAGCGCTTTCAACAGGCACAATGCCATCACTAACAAAATATCGAGTTCCTGTTTTAACGCATAATGGTTTTATTCCTGATAAAGATGGAACTTCAAGAGAAATATTATTAGTCTCTCCTGCAAATAGTACAATCTTTTGAGGATGCAGAATTGATCGAATACCCACATTGTCAAGTGAATTTAGAGCTTTCAAGAATAGATTTGGTTCCTCATAGTCACACAAAAAAGGATCCAATTCATTATAAAAACCATCATAGTTATCCCATCTCATATCATTCGAGTATTTTGACCAGATATAGGGATTAAACCAATTAGCAACTGGTGTCCCATGATGAGGAGTTCCCAATGTGATAATTCTTGATACTTCGCTTCCGCAGTAGCCTTTTCCATCGAGCCCTGGTTCGGACATAAATGATCTTGTGACAAGACCGCCCATTGAATGAGCTACAACATAAATGCCTCTGTTATTTATCAATTCATTCTCTCGGAGAAACTTCAACTCCTCTCTGAAAGCCATTCCCACAGCCTTTATACCTTGAGTGGTTGAGTCTCCCCAGAATGTGTCTCCTGAGTCGTAGTAGAAAATGTATGGTTTGAATTTTTTGAGAGTGTCCTTATTCATGTCTCCAGACATTGAACGAAGTAAGTGGTCCCAAACTCTAATCTCTCCACCAGGATTTTTAAAATTAAAGCCACAAACTAGTATCAGTGGATTCCTGTTATCAAAGTCATACTTATCTGCCCATGAGGCATAGTTGATAGTTGGGTAGTAGGATATTGCTATATTAACTGATTTATTATCAATTGTTTTGAAATAAGCGGTGGTTGATCCTGCATTATTCGAAGCAACTGATTGTACGAGTTTCAGTCTCAATTCTGCATCAATAAGACATGACCTGAAGTTCTCACAATCAGTAAATCCATACTTTTCCCAGTCATCTCTATCTATCACAATCTCTGTGCCCAGCATTCCAGCTTGATCATCCTTATCAATTCTATTTGATACAGGTATTTTTTTCTTTCCATCAATAAAGGACATTCCATCTGATTTTCTGACAATGTCAAATTCAATACTGTAGCTGTTCAGGTCTGACCTTTCCCCATGATACTCCCACCTGATAGGCAAACCCATTCCAATTGGCAGTCTGTGACCTTCTATTGGGTCGATAACTGACACAACACCACCCAGGTCAGTCACACCGATGGGATTGACTCCTTGGCTGGCAGATGTGCTAGAAAGATTGAAGTTTGAAGCTGTGGTCTCAATGGGATTATATAGCCAATTGGAGTTACTTGTTCCTCCCTTTGGTTTGCCTTGAAAAAATCTTGCCTTGGGAGCTTTAATAGATACATATGGTCTGAAATCTAATCTTGTGCCAACTGGTTTCCCTTTGAGGTATCTTCTTGCTGGGTCTCTGACCTTTACTTTGTAGACGAATTCCTGTTTCAAGCCATTTTTGGCATCAACCCACCAGCCAATCTCACACATTGGATTTTTCGCATCACCTGATGGTGTACCTTTGTACTGATAGTAGTATTTCCAACCAGTGTCAGAGTAGTTGCAAAATATATTCCCAGTTGGTTTGACAAGCTCTACAAACTCTGTGCACTCTGGGATTGTGTCAAGAAATATGCCAGACTGTTCTTCGCTTGCAAACGATACTGTCACCTTGTATGTGAGGATGTCGCATTTTGCGACTGGCTCGAATTCGTCAGTGAATATGTCATCTTCATCGGTGTCAATAACTTTGCTAAGATAAGGAAGTATGAGTGAGTCTGAAGCTCTTACACAGAGGATTTCTTGATTTCCGTAAGTTGTGTCATCCCACGTTAAATGAGGTTTTTCAAGTGAATCCAATACAAGTGATGGGTCCAAAGAATCACCAGCATTCCTACTTATGTTTGCATTGCCAATCTGGGAATCATAGATGAAACCACTCGATGTACGCCATGCACCTCCATCCCATAATGCGTACATTGTTTCGTAGTTCTGATAGCTATCATCCTGCCATGCCAAATGTGGATAATCCAATGAATCTAGTACCAGATATGGATATTCAGAGTTTCCATTATTATTGCTAATGTTTGCGTTTAATCCTGAATAATTGCTTCCATTAATCGTAATCCAATTAGAACCATCCCATTCCACATATAGGACTTCCCAATTACCATTATATGAATGATCTGTCCATGATATGTGGGGATTGTTCAATGAATCAATTGCTAGTGAGGGATACTCTGAGTTACCACTATTTGCACTGATAACCGCATTACTACCCGTGTAGTCATTTCCATTGGCACATACCCACTTATTACTCACGTCATCCCATCGGAGAAAAAGGATCTCGTACAAACCACCAAAACTGTAATCCTGCCAGGAGATACACGGATTGTCATTATTATCAAGACAAAGTGAAGGTACATAAGAATAGCTTGATGTGTTCGATATGTTTGCATTTCCAGATACAGGATCATAGATATTATCTGTGGCTGTTACCCAGTTCACTCCATCCCAATGCATATAAATAATTTCAGATTGACCTCCATAGCTGAAATCATACCAGGAAATATGTGGGTTATTCAGCTTATCAACAACCAAACACATTTCACCAGACCAGCCTGTATTTTGACTTATATTTGCATTATTAGTGGCAGGATTATACAGTGATTCATCTGCACAAACCCAGTTCATGCCGTCCCACTTAACATAAAATATCTCATCATTACCTGGAGTGTCGTCTCTCCATGCAATATGAGGATTTCCCAGATTATCAAGACACATTGATACATTCCTTGAATTTCCACTATTTATACTGACATTTGCATTGCCAGTTAGTGGATCATATAAATCACCATTTGCGCACACCCAATCATTGCCACTCCACCTAACATAGAAGATATCATTATTACCAGTGAAGTTATCACTCCATACAATATGAGGATAATCAAGGCTATCGAGAGCTAAACATTTGTCAAAGCTTTGAATTGAACTACTTGCATTTCTACTCACATTCGCATTACCAGTTGACAGATCATACACTGCTTCCGATGGAACAGTCCAAGTAGTACCCATCAATTTATTCAACATGATTTCGCTGTTTCCAAAACTTGTGTCAAACCACGAAACCCAAACAATCTGAGAAGAATCGATTGCCATTACAGGGATTCTCGAATCCTGATTGCTGTTGCTGATATTGGAATTCCCTATTGTAGGATTGTATATTTCTGAGTTAGAACAAACCCAATTTGAACCATCCCATCTTACATATAAGATTTCAGTGTTCCCATATGAATCGTCACACCAAACGATGTGGGGAGTATTTGATGAATCAAGCTCAAGGAATGGGTGCTCGGAATAACCACTGTTCCTGCTGACATTGACTGGATTGCTGTTAACATAATTCGTTGGATTATAAACCGAACCATCTGCGCAAAGCCAGTCATTCCCATCCCAGTACATGTAAACGATTTCAAGACTTCCATAACTACCATCCCACCAAGACAGGTGTGGATTACCCAAGCTATCTATCTCAAGTGAAGCATTATCTGAAGTTCCACCATTGCTACTCACATTTGCATTACCAGTGGCAGGATTATAGACTATTCCATCATCGCACGACCAGTTATTTCCATCCCATTTTACATACATCACTTCTCTATTCCCATAACTGAAATCATGCCAAGCGATGTGTGGGGTATCACTTGCATCTAGCTCAATTGTTGGATTACATGAATGACCGCCATTTTGACTTACTCTTGCGTTCCCAGTTGCAGGATTGTAAGTACTACCATCAGTGCAAATCCAATCTGACCCATCCCACCATGAATAGAGTATCTCTCTATTTCCATATGTGAAATCATCCCAAACAATGTGCGGATTATTTGATGTATCGAGTGTGAGTGCAGGAAACCAGGATCTTCCAGAATTTGTGCTGAGATTTGCATTACTTGTCAGAGGATCATAATTAACTGCTTGTGCATTAACCCAGTTTGATAATGCATTATCATACTTAATATAGAATATTTCGTAGTTTCCAGGCGTATTGTCATGCCAAGAAATATGTGGGTTGTTTGCATTGTCTAGTACTAAAACTGGATAAGCTGAATCACCATTATTTCTGCTAACATTGGCATTGTTGTTCCAGGGATTATATGCATCTCCTCCTGCCACTGCCCAGTATGAACCATTCCAGAAAGTGTAGAATATCTCATTGTTTCCAGTTGAATTATCTTGATAGACCATGTGTGGGAATCCAGCTGAATCTATGGCAATAGATGAAAGCTGAGATATACCATCATTCTTGCTCACCGAAGAAAATGGGTTATATATCGAACCCTCCACAGTTTCCCAAGGATAGGAGTTAAATTCGACGGCAGCTATAGCTTGAGCGTTGATATCAAGGTCATTGTATGCAATAAACATAGACAGCAAAAGCACAGCAGCAAGCATAACAGCAGTAATCCTTCTCATAGACAACACCCTCCGAGCCCGTATGATCAGTCATAGTGTAAGACTTGTTTAAGATAATATCAAGTTTGAGAGATATGATTTACTCCAAAAATAGTACTCTTTGCAATGAAAGTCAGTATATGATAAATATTGTATAGATGGCAAATAGTAATCAAATGAATGGATTTGGAAATTCAAAATCACTCTAAGTGACCCTACAAAAACAGCCTCATTTTTGATTCTGAGGGTATAAACCCATTAGAAAAGAATAAACTCTTTGATATGAGTCTAAAAACGGCATATCTTGAAATTCTGGGTAAGTTGTGTTGCCTGTAACTGTCTCAAAACACCCTAAAACCACACCCCAATTTATGCGCACTTTAAAAGTGAGAAAACTCTATTTCTCCAGAACATCGATATAGCCTAGTCTAATAGTATTAATCACACTACATTAAACGTATCTTTAATGTAGTGCCAATAATTATCACTCTCAGATAATGCGATTATGATTGTGGTTTTTGTTATAATTGATTGTTTTTTCTGTCTACTGAGGTGAACAAGAAAATCGTAAGTTTTGTGTGATCTAATTTCTGGAGAATGAAGAGTGTTTGAGATTGTGGAATATGCTTAAGTAATCTTGGTAATGCCTTGATATTATCTAGAAAGTGGACACAAGAGACACATAAGATACACAACATACAAATTCATTCAAATCCAATGAATCAGAGTTTTAAGGTGAGGGAATTTTGATGTAGGTTTTTAGTCTGAAAACAGGTCAAAATGGGAGTGGCAGATGATTGTCTTAAGAGTGTCTTCAATTGTTGATATACCCAACACCTTATGGCACTCAATGGAAATATCTTTAGATATGGTTGTGAATTGTCTTAAGTATGTAGGATATTTCAAGCTTTATTGAGTGTGAAAAGAGCAAAATGAAGTAATTTTTTTTAGAAATCTAACTCCTCTGATTGGTTTATTATTGACTCAAACCAATTCAAATATGCAAAGAATTTCTCCTTGCTATCTTTAGACAATAGCAACCTAAAATCGAATCTTGGGTACTTGGAGTTTTGCGATTTATCAATATTAGCTTTATCAACTTGATTTATCATATCGATGATTTCATTCCTTGATTCACTGCTCTTGAAGTAGTTGGTTTTTTCTAACTCCTTTAGGTATAGTGAAACGCACGGAGTTCCTGTGTAACTATGGATAACAAAAGGTTTATATACTGAACCATCAATTGTTTTTTGAGGATGGAAATTGCTATCCTTCAAAAATCTCATTGAATAACCATTTCTATCGCACCAATTAATAAGCTCTTGAACAACCTCAATGCCTTTATCTCCTAATTTACGTTCAATAATTTCTAATAGCTCTTCTTTAGAACCATAACCCTTTTCATCTCGGTTTGTTGTGGTTGCTCTACTTTGAGAGTTTAGGCAGAAGAACTCTGATTGTATAAATCCTTGTTTGTACCTGGAAACCTCTACTCCGTATATGTTGGCAGCATCAACAGTGTTATCTGCAAGATAATCAATAATATTTTTCAACTCTTGTGGCATTCTATCAACCACAAACACGAGATTTACTCTCCTTGTTTTGAGGTTCTGTCTAACATCATACCAAAAATCGTTATCATCGTAATCCTTTCCTAGAAAATCACACATGATTGAATCATAATCCTGATTGTTTGCTTGGAGTCTATCTATCAGAGTGTCTTTTATGATTCTGTCATCCCAGTAGTTGCATCCATTTGCTGCATAATCTAGCATTTGACCAATCACTTCTCTACGAATCTGGCTATTGGTTTTGAGTTTGTCTTCAACTAATGTTGGGACACCCTTGTTTGTAAGAAATAGATGGTCTAGACTCAGTTTCGATTTACTATTTCTATCTTTTGGCACACCAAATTCACTATCGATTAGAAGCAGTTTGTCTGTTGAATCTTTTGGGACTAATAATTGCCAGTTCTTTTCAATTACCTCTTGAAGTTTTGACTCACAATCAAATTCAATGAGTTCTAACTCACAATTAACTGTGTTATCTCCATCTATGGCAAAAATTCTGTTTTCCATGGTGTCTTACTCCATATGTTGCGTTAATGGTATTATGTCACCCATTTCAACTACTGACTAGGGCTTATGATACAAGTTGCAAAAAAGTGCTTATAAGCTTTATCTTATGTATGATTCAACCCATTTATCAATCGATATTTGCCAATTGTATATTGCTTATAACAAAGAAACTCTGTATCCATAATGTTATATCATTGAGGAGTACTTTATTATCTTGCTCTTACGAATGCTGATTATTACGAGGCTATTTCATTAAATGAATCAATAATGAATCCACACTTCAAAGCATCAATTTATTACAAGAGATGCAAGTGTTGCAAATACAATAGAGGCTCTGTGATGCAAAATGTGTCTTTCAAGTGGTCATTAAACATTGGCATATAGTGCATTACAGAGCAATTTCTATTCAAAGCCCAAAAAGTTGGGTTGTTAAACAAAAGAAAACTTCTGTAATACAAGCTTTGTTGTGTGTCAAAACAGCAGTTTTTTTTATTTCATTTTTTTGATGGTAACTTACTTGGTATTACTCTCCCTCAGGTTCTAACATTTCACCAATCAAGTCTAATATACCCTCTGGAGATACTGTCTCTTCACCATTCCAGAA
>Ga0209408_1001858_pt1 | contig 12674 bp, 14 predicted proteins | sample AD_UKC107_MetaG_FD_184422 | JGI IMG/M metagenome (GOLD analysis project Ga0209408, IMG submission 184422) | Active sludge microbial communities of municipal wastewater-treating anaerobic digesters from Hong Kong - AD_UKC107_MetaG (SPAdes)... | ecosystem: Engineered > Bioreactor > Anaerobic >... | reverse complement strand
CCGCAAACCCCTTGTGGGCTAAATTCTTCGTGATCGCCGCGGTCAACGTCGTCTTCCCGTGATCCACGTGTCCGATCGTTCCCACGTTTACGTGCGGCTTCGTCCTCTCAAACTTCTGCTTGGCCATGGTAACCTCCAAAATGTTTAATCTTACTTTATATGGAGCCCACGACCGGGATTGAACCGGTGACCTTTTCCTTACCAAGGAAATGCTCTACCCCTGAGCTACGTGGGCGGGTAAACGTTCACAGAACCAGCAAAATGGAGCGGGAGACGGGATTTGAACCCGCGACCAACGGCTTGGAAGGCCGTGACTCTACCACTGAGTTACTCCCGCAATGGTGGGGAGAGGAGGATTTGAACCTCCGTAGGCGGTCGCCAGCAGATTTACAGTCTGCCCCCTTTGGCCACTCGGGTATCTCCCCGTCTCTTTCAATCTGGAGCTGGTGAAGGGACTTGAACCCCCAACCTGCTGATTACAAATCAGCTGCTCTACCGTTGAGCTACACCAGCCCATGGGAAAGAACAAAGATGAATCCTAGCACATAACGACAAAGGTGCGCAACCCCCATGACCCCCCTTTTCAGGGTGCGTTGGAAGTTGCCTCCGTCATTAGCAGGAGAGAAAGTATACCCACCTTACTCTATCTTGTCAAGAAGCAAACCTCAATCTGATTAAAAAGACGGTCACTTCCCCTTGCGCCAGCGTCTCAGGACTGACAGGAACGCGGCGGGTTTTGCAGCCCGTTCGCGGGAAGGAAAGACCCCTTCTCCCACGGATCTCGTATCTTCAACTGTATAAAACGCCCGGGGATTATGAGTCTGGATCAACTCGAGAACCCTGCCGAGGTTTTTCCGCTTAATCACGGTAAAAATCACACTGACCGGTCCCATGGCTCCCTGGGCATCCACTGCAGTAACACCGTAATTTTCAACATTCAGGGCATCGATCAGAGCCCGGGCATCGGCCTGCGTCACGGTGCGGACCATCAGCGTCCCCATAGCCAGCCGCTCCTCCAGAAGCATTCCGACAAAATTCCCCGTTGCAAATCCGCCGGCATAGCCGAGGTAACAGAGGGGATTGTTCAGGTTCTCCATCACCTGGCGGATGGCAAGGAGCCAGATCAGGACTTCAAAGAAGCCAAGAACCGGAGCAATCCACTTTCCTCCCCGCGCCAGAAAGATAATTCGCATGGTCCCCACGGACACATCGAGAACCCTCGCGAAAAAGATCAGAACGGGGATAATCACCCAGGTGTAAAGATCAAAGGTCATGCTGCAGACTCCTGGTAGATTTTACGCGGTCAGACTACCACAGAACTTCAGGGATCGGAAGGAATGCAGGATCTCGATTTTTTCCAGCACAGATTCAATATCATGGTCGGGATCGATCGCAGGTTTTTACCTTATTTCCTCCATAGCCCTGTTCAACGGGATTCGCATGATAGAATAGTAAACGATCGGGCCATCTGGTCCGTAAACCAGTCGGACATGCGATTAAACGTGTTGCGTAAACCACCCGCCGAGACGACCCCCGATGAAACCCTCATGCAAGGGATCCTTGAGGGGGACGAAGAAGCCTTGCATACACTGATGATGCGCAAGGCACCGCAGATCCATTCCTTCTGCACGCGGTACCTTGGAGACCGCGAAGAGGCCAAGGATGTGGTTCAGGAAGTCTTTATCAAGGTCTGGGAACAGATCGGCAAGTACGATTCGAAATATGCACCCAATACCTGGATCTACCGGATCGCGACCAACCTCTGTATCGATCATATTCGCAGTCGAGGTTCGAGGGATAAGGCTTATCAGCGTATGTTCCGGGTACTCCCGGAAGACATGAGCCACAAAGTCGCTCTGACGAACCTTCAGAGAGAAGAAGTGGAACGAATCCTTCAGGAACTGTCCGGCGCTCTATCCGCCAAACAACGGGCCGTCTTTCTACTCCACGAGCTGGAAGAGATGGACACCCCAACCATCGCGAAGGTCATGAAGTGTCAGCAGGTCACGGTCCGAAACCACCTTTTCCATGCACGAAAGATCGTGACCCAGCATCTTCGCGAAAGATATCCGGAGTACGCGTATGAATGACAAACCTCTCTTTCCACAGCTGCGGGGAGCGCCGCACCAGCCCCCTCTCAGCCCGGAAGAACTCGATGGGATGTGGTACGCTGTCCGATCCGGGATCCGGAAACCGAAACATCGGCGATTCCCCTTCCTGGCGGCCGGCATTGCAGCCTCCCTTCTGATCATGATCGCTCTGACCTTCGTGATCAAGGGTCCCTCGACCCCGGAAGAACCTGTCGCCGTGGAGGCGTCCATCCTGAGCGAGACCATAACCGATGTTCCTCCCATGATTGAAGACTGGGACGGAACACCATCGTTTACCTATGAAGGCGAACATAATGCCGTAAAGGTCGCCTTTATCGTCGATCAGTCCGTCGCATGGTAAAACGGGCCGTCTTCCTCCTGATTCTTCTGCTTCCCATCCTCCTGGCAGCACAGGATGGAACGACGGTAATCCGTGTATTCACCCTGGACCATGTTCCCGCTGAGGAAATCATCACCCTGATTCGGCCTCTTCTCTCCCCTCAGGGTTCCATGACCTTAAATTCTAAGACCAATTCGATCGCCATTAAGGACCACGCCACCCAGCTGGAAGCCGTAGCGCAATTTATCCAGGCGGTTGATCAGCCGCCCCGATCTTTCAAGATCTCCATTAAGATGATTCAGGCCACAACCACGCCTTCCGCTCCCTCGTCCATTTCGGAGGAGATTCAGGGCGTGGGCCACCAGCTCCAGGCTATCTTTCCGTATCAGAACTATGACGTTATTGCCCAGAACATCATCGAGGGACTTTCCGGAGATGTCGTTTCTTACCGCCTTAACGAAGCATTTCACGTGGACTTTTATCTCTACAATCCCGTCCGGCTCCCTAACGTGATTCAGTTAAAGAATTTCCGACTCTTCCGTGTGATTAAAAAAGGGAACGAGGAAATTTTACAGCCTATTCTGCGGACCACGATCAACCTTCAGGTCGATCAGAACCATATTGTTGGGGTATCCAACTCCATAAAAAACAGTAAAGCCCTGATTTTCATCCTCCGAGCCACCCCCTCATGAGTGAATTCATCTGCCGGCTGGGGACACCTTCGGGAGACGTTCGAACGGAGGTAAAGACATCAGACGATCCTGAGAAGCTGCGCAAGGATCTCGAGCGACAGGGTTTTTACGTCTTTTCCGTTTCAAAAAAGGGCGTGACTCTTCCATCCATCAAGCTTCGAAAACGCCGAAAGGTTAAGAGTCAGAACTTTGTTATCTTTAACCAGGAACTCGCGGCCCTCGTGCACTCCGGTCTCCCTCTCGTCCAATGTGTGGAAATTCTCTGGGAGAGACAGGAAGACCCCATGTTCCGGGCAGTCCTGGCCGAGGTAATCGACAAGCTGAAGTCCGGCGAGTCCCTTTCCGATGCCTTTGCCACCTATGGCGACGTTTTCCCAAAAATGTACGCCACGATTCTGAAATCGGGAGAACGCAGCGGAGACCTGGAAAAGGTCCTTCGCCGATTCATTACCTATCAGAAGGTCATTCTGGGGGTCAAGCGAAAAGTCAAAGGAGCCCTGATCTACCCCGCCATTCTGCTGACTCTATCGATCGTTCTGATTGTCATCATGATGACCTATGTAATCCCGAAGTTCACTTCTTTTTACGGAGACATGGACGCAACACTCCCCCTCATTACGGAGTGGGTCATTGCCCTGTCAAAATATATGATTCAGAATATGGCGATCCTGGGCTTCGGCGTCGTGGCGGGAATTCTGGTCTTTCTTTCATGGATTCGAACTCCTCTGGGCCGAAGGAGCTTTGATGCGAGCCTTCTCAGGCTTCCCTTTGTGGGAACCATCTTCCACCGCTTCGCCCTGACTCAGTTCTGCCGCTCTCTCGCAACACTGGTCGAAGGCGGAACTCCGGTCGTGCAGGCTCTGACCATCTCATCCAATACGATCTCCAATGCAGACATCGCGACCCGTGTTCAGGAAATTGTCGGAAGGGTTCAGGAGGGCGATGCTCTCTGGAATTCTCTTGAATCCACGGGAAAATTCACTTCCATCGCCATTGAGATGATCAAGGTCGGGGAATCGACCGGTTCCCTTGAGACCATGCTTCACAATGCTGCGGATTTTTACGACGAAGAGATAGACATACGACTTCAACGTATAGTAACCTTGGTAGAGCCCATCATGCTCGTCTTCATGGGAACGGTAGTCGCGGTCCTCCTTGCGGCCGTGTATCTACCGCTGTTGACGTTGATCGGGCAAATGCGCTGACGCTTCAGGAGAGCTCTGCCATGGTTGATATCATCACCAGTACGGAAGGACAGGCAAAGCAACTGGCAGAGGAGTTTGGACTTCCCTTTGTCGATCTTGCCGACTTCCGCCTGAACATGGATCTCTTTCGATCCATTCCAATGGAATGGATGCTGAAGTATCAGTTTATCCCCGAAAGCCAGGAAGATGGAATCCTGACCCTGATCGTAGGCGATCCCGCCAACCTGCTGATCTGGGACGAAGTCGAAATGCTGCTCGGCCGGGCCATCCGCCTCAAAGTGGCCGACAAAGAGGCCGTGAGGGACTACCTTGAAAAGAGCGAGAGTTCTCAGCGCCTGCTGGACGAAGCAACGGAAGACTTCCGGATGCATCTCGTGCAGGATGCAGAGGATGGAGAGGAAACCCTATCCATCGATCGAATCACGGCAGACGCCAGCCCCATCATCCGGCTGGTCGATTCTGTGATCTATAACTCCCTTCAGCGAAGAGCTTCCGACATTCACATCGAAACCCGGGAACGTCAGGTCCTGGTGAAATACCGAATCGACGGGGTTCTTTACCAGGCCATGGAGCCCATTGACAAAAAACACCACTCCACGATCATCTCGCGCATCAAGATCATGTCTGAACTGGACATCGCGGAAAAGCGAATCCCGCAGGACGGGAGATTCAAGCTTCGTGTTTCCGGCCGCACCATCGACTTTCGTGTTTCCATCATGCCCACGGTTCACGGAGAAGATTGCGTGATCCGGATCCTGGATAAAGAATCCCTGAACAAGGAATTCAAGAACCTCCGGCTGGATATCCTCGGCTTCGACCCCGGGCTCGTCAAGAAGCTCAGAAAATTTGTCATGGAACCGTACGGCATGATTCTCGTAACGGGACCGACGGGATCAGGGAAAACCACGACTCTCTATGCGGCCCTTTCCGAGATTCAAACTTCGGAAGATAAGATCATCACGATTGAGGACCCGGTCGAATATCAGTTGAAGGGGATCACCCAGATCCCGGTAAATGAAAAGAAGGGGCTGACCTTTGCCCGGGGCCTCCGATCGATCCTTCGCCACGACCCCGACAAGATCATGGTTGGTGAAATTCGTGACGAAGAGACAGCCCAGATCGCCATCCAGTCAGCCCTGACCGGCCATCTCGTCTTCACAACTGTTCATGCAAACAACGTCGTCGACGTAATCGGACGATTTCTGAATATGAACGTGGAACTGTACAACTTTGTATCTGCCCTCAATTGCGTTCTCGCACAGCGTCTCCTCCGGGTCATCTGTCCTCACTGTAAGTACGAAGTCACCTACGATGACGACTATCTCCAGGAATCAGGACTTGACCCCGCAGAATGTAAAAACGTGACCTTTTATGACGGGCGTGGCTGCATCGAATGCAACGGAACGGGCTATTTCGGCCGCCACGCCATTGGTGAGCTTCTGGATCTATCCGATCCGATTCGCGAGTTGATCCTGGAAAAACGGCCCGCTTCGGAAATCAAGCGGCAGGCCCGAAAGGAAGGCATGATCTTCCTCCGTGGTTCGGCCCTTCAAAAGGTCTTTGAGGGACATGCCTCTCTCAAGGAAGCCAACAAAGTGACCTTCGTGGACTGATGATGAAACGACTGATTTCCTGCTCCATCACCCCCCGCGGTATCGAAGCGGCTCACTTCACCAGGCTGAAGAAGCAGCGGGTGGTTTCCGATCGTCGTTCTGTGACCTTTGATTCTTCGCCCTTTCAGCGTTTACCGGTGGGAGCCCAGATTGCAGATGCGAAAACCCTGGGGGATGCCGTAGGCGAAGTCCTTCAGGCGATGCCGGAAGCCAAGACGGCTCTTGTACTTCCCGATTCCTGGCTGCGGACCACCGTTTTCACGGTAGAGGACCTCCCCCGCCGGCGGGAAGAAGTGCGAAACCTCGTTGCCTGGCGTCTGAAGAAAATATTGAACGCGGAGCCGAGGGATCTGCGTTTCACCACGCACACCCTCAGTCGCGACTCCAAGGGAGAAGCGCGGATCCTGGTCACCTTTACCGTTGAAAAGCTTCTATCCTTTCTCGAACAGACCTTTTCTTCCCTGGGGCGGGATATCGGCCACATCACCTCACACTTCTGGGCTATTGCACCCCAGATTCATCTTCAGGGATCCTGGGGCCTTCTTACGCTGGAGGAAGGCCTTTGGAGCCTGGGGTTTTTCAATGGAGATGACCTGCTTTTTTTCCGACAGAAATTCATGCCCGCCCGTGGAAACGGCATGCTGGCTCAGGATATCGAACGAACCTGGGCCTACTTCTTTAAACGATGGAATCTGAACGTCGACACCATGTTCACCTGGAGTGACATCCTGGGATACGGCGGAAGAAACGAAATTTACCCCCTTGGTCAGAAGCTGGGCTGGGCCATGCAGCATGCAGATCTCACCCCCGCCGCCATTGTTCCTCCATCCATGGCAGACGGCGATCAGTGGGAAGCAGTCCAATCCGCCATTATCGGAGCGGCGTGCCTCTATGTTTAATATTAACCTTGCTTCCCGGCCCTTCTGGAATCTCCCCGCATTTGTCATCTCCGTCGTGATCTTTGCTCTGATCACGCTCGCCGTCACGTTCATGAACGGACGGACTCTCTACCGTGTCCTCACCGGTTCGGAGGAAACCCGGACCGCTATTGCATCCCTGCAGAAAGACATTGCAGGACTGGATGCAGAGAATGAGCAATTACGAAAAGAGATTGCCTCCGTTGACACACGCCGTCTGGCCTATGAGATTGACACCCTGAACACCATCATTGGAGCCCGCGCTCTCTCATGGAGTACTCTCCTGGACCATGTGGAAGAAGTACTGCCCAACAAAGTGAGAATCATCTCCCTCTCCCCCAGCCCCCTGGAAGATGGAGTCCTTCTATCGATGAACTGCCTCACTGAATCCCACACCGGCATGCTGGATCTGATTGACGCTCTCCATAACAGCCCAAATTTTTCCAACCCGACACCCACGGGACTTCAGGATCAGGAAGCCGGGGTGCCCGAAGGCCGGAAGTTCGGTCTTCGCGTCACGTATAAACCCGGACCCGTATGACGATTCTCACGATACTCCGGGAACACAGGGTCTACTGGCTTCCAACAGCCCTTCTCCTTCTGCTGAACCTGGTTTTATTCGTCGGATACCACTATGTCTTTTTTGGAAAGATTCGTGCCGAATGGAACAGGAGGGCTCAGCTCGAAGGAACACTCGAGGTTAAAAAACATGAAAACCAGCAACTGAATGCCACCCTGGCATCTCAAAAGAGAGCCCAGGAAAGCCTGGCGCAATTCTACGAGCGGATTAACACCAAGGAGCACCGACTGACCCTGCTCCTCGCCCACCTGGACGACCTGACCCGCCAGGCCGGCCTGATCCCTCACGCCTGGGGGTTCGGGGAAGACAAGCCGGAGAGATTTCTTCCCGTCACCGCCTTTGAAATCTCCTTCCCTCTGGAGGGAACCTATGCGAACGTGAGGAAACTCCTTCACTTTCTGGAACTCTCCGAGCAATTTATCACCGTATCCAATATTTCACTGCGCGAGGCCGGAGAGCTGGGCCAGAACGTCAAGCTCACCCTCGGCCTCGTGACCTATTTCCATGAAGACCTCCCGGAAGAGGAAACCCAGCGTCCTCCCGCACGGAGGAGGCCACGATCATGAACAGGACTCCAATCAAGAACATTCTGGCTGTCGGGTTGGTGTGCCTGCTGATCTTTGTGATCTATAAACAATTTCGTCCCTCTGCGGGTTCAGTAAAGCAGTCAAGGGAGGCCGCGCGCCGGGCCCAGGCTACGGCAGAAGCGATTCCAGCCCTGCATCTCAACCTTCTTGAGCCAAAGCCGACTACGACCCGCGAAGATGGCCGCAACATATTCCGTTACTATCAGCCGCCTCCCCCCAAACCGACACCGGCACCTCCACCACCACCCCCGGATCCCGAGACGGTCAAACAGAGACAGGCCGAACAACAGCAACGCATGGAAGAGATGCGAAAGGCCCAGGAGGAAAAACAAAAACCAAAACCTCCGGCGATTACCTTCAAATACCTGGGACACTTTGGTCCGGAAGGCCGTCTCCTGGCTGTCTTTGTCAATGATGGGGAAATTCTGGACGTATTTGAAGGAGAGACCTTTTTGGATAAATACATTCTTCACAAAATCGGGCTCGAAAGTGTTTCCATCGGATTTGTCGGCTTTCCCGACAACGAGCCTGAAATTCTGCAAGTGGGGTCATGATGAAACGACTGCTATTCGTCACGCTTACGTTGACGTTACTGATCGCCTGTAGTTCGCACCAGGCCTTCCGCGAAGGCCAGAAGGCGGAGGACAGGGAGAATTACGATCGTGCCGTAGCCAAGTACCTGGAGGCTCTGGCCAAGGACCCATCCAATGCCCGCTATAAGGTGCACCTGGAACGGGTTCGGTTGCGTGCCAGCCAGGCTCACTTTGAACGCGCGAAAAAGCTTGTCCTGGCGGAACAGTATCAGGCTGCCATCCTGGAATTTCAAATGGCGGTTCAGTTTGACCCCACCAACCAGTACGCCCAGGTGGAACTGGAAAAGGCCTTAAGAGCCTACGAGAAACAGAACGCCTCCCTCTCCGAGCTCGAGGCCCTGAAGGAAAAGGCGATGGAAGATCGGGGCCAGCCTCCCCGACTCAATCCAAAGAGCACAGCACCCATGACCTTCTCCTTCTCGAAACCGACCGAAGTTCAGGATATTTACCAGGCTTTTGCGAAGGCTTTTGGCTTTAATATCATTTACGACCCTCAGATCAAGGAAAAGAAGATCACGCTGGAGCTTAAAGACGTCGATCCGCAGAAGGCCCTGGAAATCACGATGCGTTCCGCGGGCCATTTCTACAAGGTTCTGGATTCTTCCACCATCATTATTGCTCCCGACACACCCCAGATGCGGAAGGACTACGAAGACCTGCTAATCCAGACCTTTTACCTCTCCAACGCCGACGTCAAAGACGTCAACAATATTCTTCGAAGCATCATGCAGGCACGAAACGTGGCCACCAACCAGCAGCTGAATGCCGTTGTCATCCGGGACACCGCGGATAAGGTGGCCATCGCCAAGCGTATTATCGATGCCAACGACAAAGCCAAGGCGGAGGTCGTGATTGACGTCGAGATCCTTCAGGTGGATACGAACAAGTTTCGGGAAATCGGCACGCAATTATCGAACTATTCATTCAACCTGGGGTATGACACCGGAGAAGAGAGCAACACGATCTCCATCGGAGACATTGGACAGATCAGACATGACAACTGGAACATTACGATTCCCTCCATCACACTGAACCTCGTAAAAAATGCCAGTGAAGCCGAACTGCTGGCCAAGCCCCAGCTGAGAATTTCCGAAGGTGAGAAAGCTCAGCTCCATATCGGGGACAGGATTCCCATCGCAACAGCCCAGTTCCAGGGGTATAACCAGGGTACGACCACCGGAGGATACTATCCTTACACGTCCTATCAGTACACGGATGTCGGAATCAAAATCGACCTGGAACCCCGGGTCCACCACAACCGGGAAGTCACTCTGAAGCTGAAAGTGGAAGTATCCTCTGCTGCCCCCTCATCCGGAGGAGATTCCAGTTACCTCCCCCCCACGATTTCCACACGCACGATCACCTCGGTTATCCGTCTTCGGGATGGAGAGACAAACCTGCTTGCCGGCCTGATCCGAAATGACACCTCCAGCGCCAAAAGCGGATTCCCCTGGCTTCAGGACATCCCCCTCCTGGGATCCCTCTTCTCCTCCACTCAGAACTCCTACAAACGGACCGACCTGATCCTGACCATGACACCCCACATTGTCCGAATGCCGGATATTACGGAGGAGGATCTCATCCCGGTCTGGGTGGGTACGGAAAACAACATGTCCATCCGGGGAGGATCGATCCGGCTGGAATCGGGCCAGGAAGGTCCCTTCGACGGGGAGAATATCGAAGAAGAAAAACCGGAAGAACCGGAGCAATCGCAGAGCGATTCACCGGATAGAGGAAAGGGCCTCGGACGTCGGCCCTTTGACCGGGGTGCCGTCACCAACCAGGGGAATCAGGAAGGCCGACCCATGCGACTCCAGGGCGATGAACCTCCCGTTCCCACGTTCCTTCTCGCCCGGGAACAGGAGCAGGTAGAAGATGCCGTCACCTTCGTTCTGCAGGGACGCTACCCCGCGGAACAGCGACTGGCATCCATCCTCCTGGACATCAACGGTCCCCTGCGCTATGAAAGCGTCGAAGGGATCGGAGCCGCCGAAGCCGTGATCAATACGATCAGTGATGAGCAGATTCGACTGGATGTTCTCCTGCCTCAGCCCCCACCGAATGACGGGAATCTGGTCAAAATTCATTTCACGACAACGGGTGAGGGTCCAAAGACCCTCCGCATCGAAAAAGGAGGCAGCAGGGATGCCAAAGATATGCTGTGGCCGATCTCTGCAAGCGGCATTACGGTTCCGTAGGGGATATTCCCTTGCGGAACTGGTGATGGTCTGTGCGCTCATCGCCATTCTCTCCGCCATGGCCGTACCGATCGCAAAGTTCTCTATCCAGAGGCACAAGGAGATCGAACTCCGCTACCAGCTTAGAAAGATGCGGACGGCCATCGATGAATATAAAAAATTGTGGGATCAGTTCCACTTCCCCGTGGAAATCGGTTCGGAAGGATACCCTGAAACCCTGGAAAAACTTGTGGAAGGGGTAGAAATCAACATGAAAACCTACAAGTTCCTGCGACGCATCCCTGTCGATCCCATGACAGGGGAAGCGGAGTGGGGGATGCGGTCCCTTCAGGATGATTTCGACTCCGATTCCTGGGGAGGTGAAAATGTTTACGACGTTTATTCTCTTTCCGGGTCAAAAGCCCTCGACGGGAGCTATTACCATGAATGGTAAAACCAGGGGATTCACCCTGATTGAACTTATTGTAGTCGTCACCATCATCGGGATTCTGGCCGCGATGGCCATTCCCGCCATGCGGCAGGCCCCTATACGTGCCAAGGAAGCCGCATTGAAGCACAACCTCTTCACTCTCAGAAATGTCATCGATCAGTACTATGCCGATCACGCCGCCTACCCCCAGGGACTTGAGGACCTGGTATCGGAAGGGTACCTCCGTGCGATTCCCATCGACCCCATTACGGAGCAGACCGATTGGGAAGTCATTTATATGGAAGAGGAAGATGCAGACGACTGGAGCGCCGGGGGTGATTTTGCCCCTCCCGGCATCTGGGATGTCCACAGCGCTTCAGGAGACATAGCCCTGGATGGAACGCCCTACGCGGAGTGGTGAACGGGGATATACCCTCGTCGTATGCATGATTGTCGCGGCCCTGGTGGTTATTGCTCTTACCGCGGCCGCGGAAGTATGGAGCCATGTCGTCCAGCGGGAAGCGGAAGAAGAACTGATATTCCGGGGCAACCAGTACGTTGAAGCCATTCGCATTCACATGCAGAGACACGGCCGCCAGCCCCTGAAGCTGGACGACCTGATGAAAACCGGGCCCGGGAAACCCCGCTGTATCCGGAGACTCTACGAAGATCCCATCACACGCTCAGAGAAATGGGGCCTGATCTTTGCAGACGGAAGACGGTGGCCGCCTCAGCCTGTTCCCGCAGGAGGAACTCCGCTTCCGGGACAACCTACTCAGCCCGGTCAGTCACCGGGCGGCCTCAGCGGTCTGCAGGAATCGGAGATCGAATTCACCTCCATCGGTTCCCCCCTGGACGAGGGATCTGCGGCACCCGCAGGCCCGATCGTGGGTGTCTTTTCCACCTCAAGAGATGAAAGCATCCGGGAATATAACGGTCGAAGACATTACAACGAATGGGAGTTCAGTCTGCTTCAGCAGGGACAGCAGGGAGGTGTCGGTCAGGCACCGGGTGGCGGGCGTCCCATGCCCGGTCAGGGCGGCGGCAATCCTCCGGGAACCGGAGGCGGAGGGTCTGGAGGGATCGAGACCAAGCCGTAAAAAATCTGATTTTGCAGACTGTAGCTAGTACTCTTCAGATCTTGGATCTTTCGAGTATCCATTCGGCTGGCCGAGAGACTTCGTGGACCTCTCGGGCCTCATGGATAGTCAGTACCCTTAAGATCTTCGATCTTTCGAGTATCCATTCGGCTGGCCGAGAGACTTCATGGACCTCTCGGGCCTCATGGATAGTCAGTACCCTTAAGATCTTCGATCTTTCGAGCAGTAGTGTCCAAATATTAGTCGAATAAACTCAGTTGTTTAGTATGCGTATCCACCTGTTTTTGGATTTCTTGAGGAGAAAACAGTTGTTCTATGGGCATTTTTTCAAAAAGTGTAATACTCAAAAT
>Ga0209408_1001846_pt1 | contig 12730 bp, 9 predicted proteins | sample AD_UKC107_MetaG_FD_184422 | JGI IMG/M metagenome (GOLD analysis project Ga0209408, IMG submission 184422) | Active sludge microbial communities of municipal wastewater-treating anaerobic digesters from Hong Kong - AD_UKC107_MetaG (SPAdes)... | ecosystem: Engineered > Bioreactor > Anaerobic >... | reverse complement strand
CCCTTTTGAGGCACCCTGCTGTGTGATCCCGGGGCTCGTCGCCCTTAACATTAATTTGTCTGGAGTCCCGTATATAAAAAAACGGCCCTTTAGCCGTTTTTCCTTGTGATCCCGGGGCGACTCGAATTAAGTAAATCCAGGTTAATCTTGCTTCAATCTCAATTTATCTCACAAGTCCATATAATGAGCATTTGCGTATCATTGCTATAAACTTTGAAAAACCAAAGTATATCGAAAATTAACTTTTCTTGCCCCCCAATAAGTCCCCCATTTTGATTTATTATTACTTTTATCAGGTAGAAAATACATTCTTATGGCAACCACCACTTTTTACCTGAATACCAACAAAGCTGACAAGAAAGGCCGGGCGCCAATTATTCTTCAGTGCGATCACAGAGGCCGACGCTTCAAATATTTCACCGGGGAGAAGATTGACCCCAGGTATTGGAGCAAGTCAAAAACAGCTTATGTTAAACCATCCTATAATGATGATGAAACACTTGACAACTACCTGAAAAGTCTTGTTTCAAAGGTTGAGAAAATTGTCAGGGACGCCAAGACCGATGACAAAACATTAACAATAGAATACATTCAAAGAAAATTTCTGGAAACCGCCAATCAGAAGACCGATGGAAGTTTTCTCGGACTCTTTGATAAATACATAGCTGCTTCAAAAAATACCAAGACAGCCGGTACGATAAAGAACTACGAGAATGTCAAGAATGCTCTTAAGGATTTCAGTACCGAAAAGGAAGTAATCCTTCAATTTGACCTGATCAATTATTCATTCTATGAACAATATGTTGATTATCTCCTGACAAATAAGGATTTCTCGAATAATACTGTAGGCAAGCACGTAAAAACCCTGAAATCATTTCTCACATGGGCTACGGAGAACAATTATAACCGTAACCTGGAATACAGGAAATTCAAGGTTGCCCGTGAAAGCATTGAGATCGTTTACCTCACAGATGAGGAGCTTACTTCATTGTACAACCTTAAGCTGAAAGACAAAACATTGGATCAAGCCAGGGATTTATTCTGTTTTGGATGTTTCACCGGATTACGCTTCAGCGATATTGCAACCATTGAAAAGAACAATATTTCCAGGGACGAGATTAAGGTACGCACACAAAAGACCAAGGACATAATTGTAATTCCGCTCATTCCTAAGGCGGCGGCTATTCTCAAGAAATATAACAACAAACTTCCTGTCTTTTCAAATCAGAAATTGAATCTGCATCTTAAAACACTCGCTGAAAATGCAAAGATCAATCAGAAGGTTGCCATTCAACGGTACAGGGGAGCAAAAAGAGAGGATTCAATGTCGCCAAAACATGAGCTTATTACAACCCATACTGCCAGGAGAACTTTTATAACTTTATCTCTCGAAAAAGGAATACGGCCTGAAGTTGTAATGTCAATTACTGGTCACAAAGATTACAAGACTTTTAAAGCTTACATAAAAATTACTGACACCGTTAAAAAGGAAGAATTACTCAAAGCTTGGAAATAACATAACCATGAACAGTTTTGAAAACATTAATCAATCAGTAAGTGCTATTGAAAATCAGATCAAGTCTGAGCTTTTTACCTCAAAATCGATCTACGATACATATAATTTTACCTCACCGAATTATCGAACGCATTTCTTATCCGGGTTCATCGAGGAAATTAATAACGAACTGGACACCCTGCCACAGGATGAATATTTGATCAAAAAATTAAACGTCCTTATTAATAGCCTGCAGAGTGATCTTGACTCTGATCCGGTTTTAAAGAAGCAAACCAACTCAATTCGTGCGCAAAAGTCGCATATTGAATTCTTGATCTCTGAACTCACAAAAAAAGTCTTATCAATCGAAAAAGCCATTTTCAATAAAAGAGATGATTTTAAATCTGATATGACCTGTCTAACAAGGAAAGAAACAGCTCTTTTATTCCGGTATCTCCAATTGACAAATTCAATTCTTAATCATGATCAAATAAGTGACAGGGAATTGTGCAAACATATAGCGGCTTTGACCCATATCAGTGATGCACAATTAAGGAAGGAGTTAACCGGCAACTCTTGGACTGATCCAACCGAAATCTCAGCAAAAAGAGAAAACTTCGATAAAGTAAAATCAGTCCTGGAGTTCATCATCGATAGGATCAAGTCCGACTCTAAGCCTTTTAATTAGCTTATATTCACTTAAGTATAATTTGGCACCCCCTTTGGCACTCCCCCTTGCCCTATTCTAGCTTATAGGTTTGCGCCATGTTTCAAAAATAATTTGAAAAATGGCGAATGCAATATTTGTTCAAATGACTGCCGACGACCTGTGCGGCATGATAAGCGAATGCATCAAGGATGCACTAACGCTTAAAAGTCAGGAAAAACTTCCGGATCCCATTCCGGAGGATCTATTATCAATTGAGGACATTCAAAAGATCTTTAAGGTATCAAAAGTTACCGTTCACAAGTGGAAGAAAAAGGGACTTCTCCCCTTCTACAAAATGAACCGTAAAGTCTACTTCAAGAAGTCTGAAGTAATCGATGCCATGCAACACAAAAAAAGAAAACTGGAGGTGTGAGCTATGATAGACACTATTGTGATCAGAATTCATGACCTTAGAAAGCATCATGAATTAGTCAGGTTCGTTAACCTTAATTTTAAGGGATCATCTAAGCATACTGCAGAAATCCCGAGGGATGCGGTTGATGAAATCAGGAAGTCTCCATTAGCTGATGATAAATTCATTGTGGATTACTTCAGGAACAGTAAAACCGGTACTCATATAATACATTACAAGTCGCAGGAAAGACTTAATACATCCGGCCATTACTTTTTTCATGCCTTTGAGAATAGGGATAGAGATTTTCTTGAATTCAATTTCTCAATTCCAAAATATAAGTATGGAACAAACATCCTTCATTTTGCACGGCACATGTGGGACAAAGATTTTGTATTCCATAATCATTCTTCTCTCAAGTATAATCTTAATGAGTCCTATGGGTTGTTGATTTCTTTCATTAAGAACTTCTTTTTACGGGAGTTTTCAGATATGTGTTTAATTGATTTTTCATGCGTAGAAATAAACAGGATCGATCTCGCATATAATCAGGTTTTTGATTGTAAAAAACATGCACTTGAATACCTGGAATACCAAAAGAAAATAAGAAGGAAGCACTCACGAAAGGATATAAACCAATTTCGGGAGTACGAGACCTCCCTTATGTATACTACTCATAGATATTCACTTAAGATTTATCACAAAGGATCTGAGTATACTAAGCATGATCGTAAAGAACATAAAAGGATTAACATCCTTAAGGGCAAGGAATATTTTAAAATAAATGAGCTACAGTCAATATCAGATAAGATTCTTCGGTACGAGGTCACTTTTAGAGATTCAATGCTTACTTACTTGTACAGCAATAAATTATTCCGTAAAAGTTGCCCGCAACATAAAGCCAGATATGAAATCTATAAGAGTGTCGAGGCATCAATTGACAAGAATGACAGAATTTCAGAGATGATTGGTAAAATTTCTGATCCTAATAAGAAAGAAAAGTACATGACAACTCATCCATACATAAAGATTGATCCTAAAGAGCAGCGTATTCATAAGGATATAAAAAAGCTCTTATCTCGGGGGCGCCAATTTATGTTGACTATCGATGAAGATGTTGAACGCTTTAATTCAGAAACAGCTAGCTATGGCTATTTTGAACAAAGAGCGCATTTCTCAAAAGACCTATTTAAGGAATGTGCAAAGTTCTTGCTCAGTTTCGTCAAAGCGTTCCAGGTATCAGAGAAGCCCTCAATAAGCGTAGTTTCAGATAGAATCGATCATTATAATGCCACTCATTACGAAAAATTGCCAAAGAACGCGATGATGAAATTTTATGAATTGCTTCAGAATAACTCCTTTGAAGACATTAAACGGAAAGAACTCTACGCAAAGGCTTCTTATTACCGGTACCTCAAAAGATTCAATGAGATCGGTATAACCACAAATAATATAATTGACCTGGATTTGATTTGTGTCCCGGCCGATCTAAGAAATTACCACTCATTAATTTATGCTAAACGTCAAATCTTTAATCAATAAAATCATGAATACAATCATTATATTAAAAGAAGGTTTTTGTTACCTCAAAAATTATGAGTTCTATTCAGTGTCAAAACAAGATATCTGTCAATTCGAGAATGACGATTTTCAATTAAGACTAAATCCAATCCCTCTTTTAAAGAAACATTTAATGATGACCGGATTCAATAAATGTCATGACAATTTCGGAAGGGGGGATTATTTTAAACTCATGGGTATTAACATTTGGTGGAATAAGGAAAAACAAGTCTATTATTATACATGCAGGAGATTCATTTTCTATATGCGATATTTCCATGAACTTCAATACTTCCTTGAAAAATACCTCCACCTCTCTATTAACGATTACACAGAAATTGCAGGGTATATAAATAACTATTACAGTAGTGCCAGGAGTCGCTTTAATCTTAATTTATATTACCAATCCATGGGGATTCATCCTGGTTCCGGTTTTACTTACCAATGCGACACCAAAAACAAGCATTTTTGATGTGATTTTTTTCAAAATTCTGATATGCGCAGCTTGCTTAAAACCGCGTTTTCTTGCATCGAGACAATTTCCATTTAAGTAAGCTGCGTATTTCGTTGAAATACACTTAAATGAAGCACTAATTCGATGGAAATCGAGTGCTCACCGTGAGACAACTTGTCCTATGTTATAATACGGACAAGTTGTTTCGTTTGGGATCAATTCAGAAGGTATGATCGACCGCTCTGCTGTGGAGGGATTTGCCAGGTGCGTATGACCTCTTACTCGTCCGCTTTTGTCAGCAAAGGTTTATGTTTTCGCTCCGGCGCCGCTGGCCGCAAGACCGTTGTCACCACAAAACCGTTACCCCCAACCTACGGTCGGGGCCCCACGATTTTGCTGAAAAAACTTGTTTGCCCCTTTGGGGCTGCACGCCTTTTTTCTGCCAAGATCTTGCCTGCCCGATGCGAAAACATAGGGCTGGTCGCTAACAAAAGCGCGAGCGCGAGCCGTGAGCCGAAAAAGAGGTTCTTTGAAATGGTGAGAATAGGTAAATAGAGCCCTCAGCCAATACTTGGCGGGTTTTTGGGTCACCGTATCACTTTCTGCCCGAAAGCCCCGCAAAGCAAGCCGGAGAGTCATTAAAGCCTGACCCGCTCCGGGGGAGCAGTTCGGTGGATACAGATAATATTCTTTTTACTCAAAATTCAAATAACCATGAAAACAATAGTAAATCCCAACACACTTACAGATGTTGAACTTCTAAGCTTGATCCTGGGAGGCAGAAACGCCCTCAGTAAATCGGAGTATATTTTACAAAACCTGTCGATTGATAGAATTTTGGAAACCTTGCCGGAAGAATTAACCACGCTTTACAGCCTTTCCAATACCCAGGCGCAGAACCTTGAGAACTTCAAATCATTCCGGAAAAGGGCAATGATCAGAAAAGACCTTCAACAAATAAGGTCATCAAACGACGCCCGGGAAATAATACAACCCTACTTTGCCGACCTCACACATGAGGAATTTTACTGCGTATTTCTCAACAGGGCAAACCGAGTGATTAAGATTGAACAGATTTCTAAGGGAGGCATTTCCGGAACCGTTACCGATGTCCGGATAGTTCTCAAGAGTGCAGTATTGAATACCGCTTCGGGGATGATTGTTGCACACAATCACCCCTCCGGAAATCTCAGCCCGTCGGATTCTGATAGCAGAATTACGCAGAAAATAAAAGAAGCCGGATTATTACTTGATGTTCAACTGCTCGATCATTTAATAATTGCTGGCCCTGATTATTATTCCTTTGCTGACAACGGAGCACTTTAATTGTGCCTTGTAAATAGTTTAATGCTGAATTTTCAATTCCAGCATTTGGGGAGCCAGCTCCCCCCTCACCCGTACCTTAGGTTCACCCAGGCCTCACCCCCCTTTAGCCTCTAGCGAGGCTAAGTAGGAAAGATGATTACACTACAGTACTATTCTGATCCTTTTATTTTCCATAGATAAAATTCTTGCTAATTATCAAGTAAATACCGAAATTAGTCCATTCTTGTCTGTCTTAACCTCTTATACTTGAATTTTCAAATGAAGCTACACGCCTTTAAAATCAATGAAGCTCTTAATAAAGCATTTTTAAAGCTCCCTTTAACAAGATCTCAGATTGAAAAATTCAAGGCTAATTTCAGAACTCTTCTTCAGAATTACAATCCAGGCGAAGGTGAAGAACATCATAAAAATGTTATCTCTGAATTCCTTAAGAAAACATATTACTCTCCTGACTATTACATTAATACCAAAGGACGCTATGATCTTGTAATACATAACGGTAAGGATAATAAAAGCACCGTCGGAGTAATCATAGAATGCAAGAGTCCTAGCAACTTGGCCGACATGCCGGTTATTGATAACCTTAAATCTAAGGCATTATACGAACTCATTCTATATTACCTAAGAGAGAGAATCACCAATCAAAATCTTGAAATAAAGCACTTAATAATTACCAATCTCTTTGACTGGTACATTTTTGATGCTCACGAATTCGAAAAACATTTTGCAAATAATCGATCTCTTGTTAAACAATTTCAGCATTTTGAAGAAGGCAGGCTATCTGGCAAAGACACCTCGTTTTTCTATTCGTCAATTGCTGAGCCATCGGTAAATGGAATAACAGAAGAATTCAAATTTACATATTTCAACCTGCAATCCTTTGATTCTATTATCAATAATGAGCTTCATTCAGACGACTTCAAGTTAATTCCTCCGTTCAAGTTATTATCTCCGGAACACCTACTCAAACTAAAATTTAAGAATGACAGTAATTCACTGGATAAAGACTTCTATCTTGAACTCCTACATATTATTGGGCTTGAAGAAATCAAGAAAGGGAACAAAAGCCTCATAGGGAGAGCGATTCCAGAAAAAAGAAACTATGGATCTCTGCTCGAGTGTACAATTACAACTATTCAATCTGAGGATCTTTTATCACAAATTGACAACCTGTCAAATTTTGGCACTACAAAGGATGACCAATTATTCAATATAAGCCTTGAACTCGTTATAACCTGGATAAACAGAATTCTTTTTTTAAAACTTCTAGAAGGTCAATTAATCAGGTATAATAAAGGAGATAAGAGTTTTATCTTTCTTGACCATAAAAATGTTCCCGACTTTGATGCACTCAATAAATTATTCTTCTACATCCTTGCCGTTCCCATTCAAGAACGAGATTCCCGGCTTGAGGAAAAATTCAAAAATGTCCCTTACCTGAATAGCTCATTATTTGAGTCTACCGAACTAGAGCGTAAAACAATCCGGTTGAGTAACTTGGACGATTCAAATAAAATTCCAATATCAAAATCAACTGTATTAAAGGATCATTCTGGCAAACGAAGAAGTGGAGAAATGAATACACTTCACTATCTACTCGAATTTTTGGATTCGTATGATTTTTCAAGTGAGGGTGGTAAAAAAATTCAAGAAGAAAACAAAGCCTTAATTAATGCTTCAGTGCTTGGGTTAATTTTTGAGAAGATTAACGGCTATAAGGATGGATCATTCTTTACACCAGGCTACATTACTCATTATATGTGTCATGAAACAATCACAAAATCAGTAATTCAAAAGTTCAATGAAATTAAAGGCTGGGATTGTCAAACAATAACCGAACTACATAATAAGATCGAGGATATTATCGAAGCCAATAGTATAATTAACAGCCTGAAAATATGTGATCCTGCTGTAGGTTCTGGTCATTTTCTTGTGTCAGCCCTGAATGAAATAATCGCTCTGAAATCTGACCTAAGATTACTGATGGACAGAAATGGCAAGGTCCTACGAGAATACAAATTCGAGGTTGTAAATGATGAGTTAATTATCTCTGATCCTGATGGTGAGCCTTTTGAATATAATCCAAGAAACTCAGAAAGCCAAAGAATTCAAGAAGCTATTTTTCATGAAAAACAAGCTCTTATTGAGGGATCTCTATTTGGCGTTGACATTAATCCAAATTCAGTCAAAATATGTCGACTCAGGCTCTGGATTGAGCTTTTAAAACATGCTTATTATAAGCAAGAATGTTTGATGCCAGAACTGGAAACACTTCCTAATATTGACATAAATATTAAATGTGGTAATTCCCTCATAAGCAGATATACTCTTGATGCTAACATTAAGGATGCACTTAAGTCTTCAAAATGGACTGTTGATAATTATCGAGAAGCTGTAATGCTCTATCGGAATTCAGATTCCAAAGAGCAAAAAAAGGAGATGGAAAAACTCATATCTGAAATTAAAAATAATTTTGAAACTGAAGTATCAAAAAAAGATAAGAGATTTCTGCGCCTCAATAGAGTTAAAGGTGAGCTTCTTTCTTTAACGACACAACAAGGTCTTTTTAAGCTCGAAAAAAACAAAAAGGATATTTGGAATAATCGATTGAAATATCTTACTGATGAGCAGGTAAGACTTGAGAAGCAATTAGAAGAAATAAAGAGTAACAGAATCTATAATGATGCTTTTGAATGGAGATTTGAATTTCCTGAAATTCTTAATAATGATGGGGATTTTCTCGGCTTTGATATAATTATCGGTAATCCACCATATATCAGATCTGATGAACTTGGTGATTTAAAAAAGCTCCTAAAGAGAGATTACATAGTTTTTCATCCTGGAGCTGATATATATTTCTATTTCTATGAGTTATCAAATAGAATATTAAAATTAAATGGGGTCCAATGTTTCATAAATAATTCATTTGAAAAAACAACTGCAGGTAATTCTCTAAGAGACTATTTGTCATCTCAATTTAGAATAATAAAATATCTGGATCTAACCACTATTACTGTTTTTGATGAAGCAACAACCTATCCACTTATTATTCTATGTCAAAAAACAACTCCAAAGGATTATTCCTTTGATTACAGAAAGATTTTAAATGCTGGCAACCTACTAGAAACAATAAGAACCACCTCTAGCTTTAAGCCAGTAGAAAGCATTCTATTAAAGAATAAGTATTGGGGATTCTCAAATTTAAACACTACCCGTTTATTTCAAAAATTATCCTCTCTCCCTACATTACGTGAACTATATGGCAAATCATATTATGGTATTAAAACTGGATTAAATGAAGCTTTCATAATTACCAAAATTTTATCTAACCCAAATATTATACATAATGTACTTGAGGGTAAGGACATGATGAAATGGACTAGCCCTAAAACGGATAAATGGATAATTCTGTTCAAAGAAGGTATTACTAACTTCCTATTGGGTTCTCTACCCAAAACAGATGCTCAGAATCATATGGCATCTCAATATCCAGATATATTTGCCCATCTTGAAATTTATAAAGACAAAGCCGAGAAACGGTTTGACAAAGGTGAATATTGGTGGGAACTAAGAAGTTGCGCTTATTACGACCTATTCAATTCTAATAAGATAATCTTTCCAAATCTTCAAAAGGCAAATAAATTCTCCTATGATACAACAGGAACCATTATTAATGCTCCTTCTGTATTCCTACCAACAGATGACCGACATTTACTTGGTATATTAAATTCAAAATTAGTTTGGTCATTTTTAAGTCACACTTGTGTAATTCGCAATGGTGGCTTCATTGAAGTTAAGCCACAGTATTTTGAACAAATACCTATTCCAATAATATCTGAAAAACAAAAACAAAAATTAGAATCCTTTGTAGATGAAATCCTTTTTCAATTAAAGGTAAATCCACAGACTGATATTTCAACAATAGAAAATCAAATCGACGATCTTGTCTTTGAGTTATATGATATTGACAAACCCGAATTTCAACACCTTTGGATTTCACAATCTGATGATATCTATTCTTAAACTTTTCTATCATGCCAATTGATGAAGTAATAGTAAAGAATTTTAAGGCTCTTAAAAATTTCAGAGCTAAGCTAAACCTCGATCTCAACATTATTGTTGGGGACAACGAATCCGGGAAATCTACACTTTTAGAAGCAATTAACCTTTGCTTAACTAGCCAGTTAAATAATAAATGGATTAATCAAGAGCTCTCTCCATACCTTTTCAATATTGAAACAACTCAAGACTTCATTCGAGCTCTCCAAGAAGGTAGAAATCCTGAACCTCCAGAGATACTCATAGAAGTTTATCTTACTAAGGATTCAGAATACATGACACTAAGAGGCTCAATAAATTCTCTCAGAGCAGATCTGCCTGGATTGTCACTTACCATTAAACTAAGCAAAGAATACCTTGAAGAATATAAAAATTATATATCCAATCCAAGTCAAGTCAAAGCTATACCCACAGAGTACTTCGAAGCATATTGGTATTCATTTTCAAATAATCCAATAGCATATAACACCCTTCAAATAAAGCCGGTATTGCTTGACTCATCTTCAATAAGGCTACAAAATGGGACTGATTATTACATTCAGCGTACGATTCAGGAATGTTTATCTCCACAGGAGAAAGCAAGTATGTCAATACTCTATAGACTTTTAAAAGAAAAGTTCGCTGAAGAAGATACAATAAAATCCATTAACGCTAGATTAGAATCTGCAAAAGGCGTTATTACTGAAAAGCTACTTTCAATATCACTTGACATTAGCCATAAAAGTAATTGGGATTCAAATATCACCTCATATTTAGATGACATTCCTTACGTTTTTATTGGCAAGGGTGAACAGAGCGTCCTTAAAACAATGTTCGCACTTCAGAGAAAAAATGCACGAGATGCTCAAGTTTTTTTAATTGAAGAGCCGGAGAACCATCTGTCCTATACAAATATGAGCATATTGATAAAGAAAATCAGTGATAATTTTACCGATAAACAGATAATTATTACTACCCATAGCACCTTCGTTTCCAATAAGCTAGGCCTAAGCAAACTAATCCTTCTTAACTTTGGAGGTGTTTCAACTGATTTAGGCGCTCTTTCAAAAACTACGCAAGATTATTTTATGAAACTGCCTGGTTATGATACACTTAGGCTTATTATTGCGAAAAGAGTAATTCTTGTCGAAGGTCCATCGGATGAACTCATTGTCCAAAAGGCACACCTTAGTAGGTACAACAGATTACCTATTGATGTCGGCCTAGATATTATCTCAGTTAGAGGCCTCTCTTTCAAAAGATTCTTAGAAATTGCGGTTCTTCTCAAGAAGCCAGTTTCGGTAATAACAGATAATGACGGAAACACTGAACGCCTTCAAGCCCGCTACGCTGAATACATTGATAATTATCCCTTCATTAGATTCTTCTATCCTAGCGATAATTCTTCACCAACAATGGAATATCTCCTATTTGACTCAATCGGATTGGAAACTCTAAATAAAATATTCATCCAATCTATCTCAACCAAGGAAGACATGGTATCTTATATGAAACAAAATAAAGTTCAGTGTGCTCTACAAATTTTTGATTCACAATTTGAATTCGACTTCCCAGACTATATAGTAAGTGCCATTGAATAATCATATTATCATATCTGCAGCTGGATCTAGGAAAACGACAACTCTTGTCGAGTCAGCAATTGATTGTTCTCCTGAATCAGTGCTAATATTAACTTATACCATTGAAAATCAAAGGACTATTCAAAAATATATCATTCGGAAACTTGGGGCCATTCCTCTTAATATTAATGTACAAACCTGGTTTACATTTCTTTTGCACGATTGTGTCCGTCCATATCAAAATTACGTTTACGAAAAACAGCGCATCGCTAATATCCTCTTTACTGAGGGCAGATCAGCTCTATATGTACCAAAAACTAATATCGAGAGATACTATATTTTTAATGGAAATTTGATCTATACTGACAAAATATCAGAATTCGCTATTCTCTGCAATGAAAGATCAAACGGCAATGTAATTAACAGGTTAGAATCTATCTATGATCGAATTTTCATTGATGAAACACAAGATCTAGCCGGCTATGATTTTGACTTCATTGAACTGCTCCTACCTTCACGTATAAGTATGCTAATGGTTGGTGACCCTAGGCAAGCTACATACTTCACGAATTATTCCCCAAAAAATTCTATGTTCAAGGGATCGAATATCACCGCATTGTTTAATGCCTGGCATGATAAAGGTTGGTGTCATCTAACAACTAACAATCGCTGCTACCGCAGCACTCAGGAAATATGCTCCTTTGCAGATACTCTTTATCCTGGTCTTCCTGAAACTGTCTCAATGAACACAGAATTTACTTCTCATAATGGTATTTTTTTCGTGTCCTTGCCGGCACTTGAAAGATATATTACGGCTTTTAATCCCAAAATCCTAAGGGATAAAATTACAACCAATTCTTATGGCTATCCAGCTTCAAATTTTGGCGTATCAAAAGGATTAACATTTGATAGAGTCTTAATTATACCTAGTGGGCCTATAAGAACATTCCTGAAAAACGGTGACCCGGAACCACTTGCCGACAAAACAAGGTCCGGACTTTACGTTGCTATTACAAGAGCAGTAAATAGTGTTGCTTTTTTGTACGATGGACCTTCAATATTTGAAACCATTAAAAATTGGGGATGAACGATAGTGTTTCATAAAGTGTGTCTGGCGTAGTCAAAAGAAAAGGTCTTCTGATTTAGTTTTGCATTACAAGCAAATAATGTTAAACCAAAAAAGAAGACCCAATGGATTTTACAAAGGAACAGCTTT
>Ga0209408_1001841_pt1 | contig 12752 bp, 8 predicted proteins | sample AD_UKC107_MetaG_FD_184422 | JGI IMG/M metagenome (GOLD analysis project Ga0209408, IMG submission 184422) | Active sludge microbial communities of municipal wastewater-treating anaerobic digesters from Hong Kong - AD_UKC107_MetaG (SPAdes)... | ecosystem: Engineered > Bioreactor > Anaerobic >... | reverse complement strand
CTTTGAATATCAGGAATACCAACGATTTCAAGAAATTCTTCTTCTCCCCGAAGTTCTGGGCATACTCTTCTTCAGTCACCTTGAAAGGGTTCATGGAAATGGGTTTCTCCTTGGAATAGGATATGTAAGTGCCTTTATAATAGCCGCAGATGCCTTCATAGGAATCTCCGGTATCAACCATGACCACATCGGTGTCCTGTTCCAAAAGCTGCCTCACGACCGTATTCATGTGGAATGGATATGGGATGTATGTGAAAGACTCCGTAAGTGCTGATAATCAGCACTATTCAAAATATTGCGGTACAAAAATTTCTGTGGGGTTTTAAGATTGGATTTTCTGTAAAAACGGACAGATAGAAGTGTTAATCAGATATGGCAAAAGTAGTAAAAATATAACTTAATGAAATGTTGCTTAACCTTATTTATACGTTTTGTTTTAGTCGAAGCTACTTCACGTATAGAAGCATTAGGAATATCATTATCGACCTCAAAAATCTTGCTTTATTCTATTCAAATTAATGTAGCTACTGATAATTAATGAATTACAAAACAAAGGAGCAAATAAGGTACAAATACTACAAATTCGGAGATTATAATGGAATAAAAGGCGCAGGAGATTAAGAGATTCTTCTGTACTTTTAGACTAAAGAAACGTAATGTTTGCATTTCAGAAAGCACATTACATCAAAAAAAACATAGTCATGCAATCAATTATCTTGAAAAACAGTCTTTTATTAGACTAAAAAGCATTAAATTTGCATCTAAAGTAAATATTTTAGCTATGGCAGAAGATATAAATAGACTGAAAGTCGTTTTAGCTCTAAAAAAAAGAACTAACAAATGGTTAGCTACTGAATTGAATGTAAATCCAACAACGGTCTCGAAATGGTGTACTAATACAACCCAACCTGACCTTTATACCTTATCTCGAATAGCTAAATTACTAGAGATAGATATCAAGATGCTATTAAATGGCAATGATAAACTTTAAAAAATACAAATGTATGTCTAGTTTTAGTGAAGATAGTAGAGTGAAGTTTCCCACACTCATGCACCTTATGAGTATGGGCTATAAGTATGTTTCCCAAACAGGCTTACAAACCAAACGTATAAACGCTCCAAAAGCAGAAAGTGACCCTTTGACTAATATCTTAACCGACTATTTTACAGAGGCATATTTCAAGTTAAACCCATCGGCTGAACCTGATGCAGCCGAGAAGATGATAAGTAAGATACAGAAATCATTGAATAATGACGATTTAGGTCGTCAGTTCTACAATGAAATGTTTCTCAATACAGGAGACCGAATCATTGATTTATCGTCACCAATTAACTTCTATCGTAACAACACTTTTCAGGTAGCTACTGAAATGACGTGTGGCAGCAAGGATGGTGATAATTTCAGACCAGATATTACAATCTTTGTGAATGGTATTCCGTTAGCTTTCATTGAAGTAAAGAAAGAGAATAATCATAAGGGTATTCAGGCTGAGACTGAACGAATGAAGACAAGGTTTACTACTCCTGCATTTCGTCGTTTCTTGAATCTGACACAAATAATGGTTTTCAGTAACGACATGGAGTACGACAACAACGAAGTAACTCCAACGCAAGGTGCTTTCTATGCAACCATTGGTAAGAAAACCACGAAGTATAACTGTTTCAGAGAAGAAGGTCAAGATAGCTTTCCTGTCGCAAAACACATCAGAACTGTTACAGCTGAAGAAGAAGAAATTCTATTGAGAGACAACAATGTACCTCAATATAAGAATAGCAGCGAATACAAGACCAACTGCTTATCAAATACGCCAACAAAGCGTATTTGTGATAGCTTGTTCTCCTTTGAACGATTCCATTTTTTATTGAAATATGGTATTGCCTATGTAGATGAGCAGAAAGGATTGCAAAAGCACATTATGCGCTATCCCCAAGTGTTTGCAACAAAGGCTATTGAACGTACATTGGATGCTGGCAAGAATAAAGGAATTATCTGGCATACTCAGGGAAGCGGTAAAACTGCATTATCTTTTTACAATATAAAGTATATCACTGATTACTATTCTCAGAAAGGCATCGTTCCACAATTTTTCTTTATTGTGGATCGTATTGACTTGATGATACAAGCTCAAAGAGAATTTACCTATAGAGGACTGAAAGTTAACTCAGTACAAACAAAAGAAGACTTTGCTAATATTATAAGCAGTGGACTGACTACCCAGAACACAGAGGGCAAACCAGAGATAACAGTGGTGAACATTCAAAAGTTCTCAACTGACTCAAGGGCTTTAGCTAAAAACGCCTATAATGTAAAGGTTCAGCGTATCTACTTTATTGATGAAGCCCATCGAAACTATAGTCCTGATGGTTGCTTCTTGAAAAACCTCATATCAAGTGATACGAATGCCATCAAGATAGCCCTTACTGGTACACCTATTATCAGTAAAGAATACAATACAAAAGATATTTTTGGAGACTATATCCATACCTATTTCTACAATGCATCTATTGCGGATGGCTACACATTGAGATTGATTCGTGAGGATATTGGCTCAAACTATAAAATTAAACTTCAAGAGGCACTGAATAGCATCCGTGTTCAGAAAGGAAGTCTGAAAGATGCTGATGTTTACAGAGTAAAAAGCTATGTTCAACCATTGCTTGACTATATCATCAATGACCTGCATGAGTTCAGAGTTAAGAATAATGATGAAACTCTCGGTGCAATGGCTGTCTGCAACAGTAAGGAACAAGCACAACTCATGTATAGCCTGTTCCTTGAAAAATATGCTGACGAAGACGAACTTGACAACTATACAGATGAAGATGGTTCGTATGTCTATCGCAGCATAAGTGCAGGTGAACTTGAATTGAAGAAGAAGCCTTGCAAAAAGGGTTGTTATCGTGCTGCAATAATTACATTTGATAGCTATAATAACAGCAAAGAGACAAGGGCAAAATGGATAGAACTATTTAAGGATGGTAAGGTTGATTTGCTTATTGTGTTCCAGATGCTCCAAACAGGATTTGATGCGCCAAGATTAAAGAAGTTATACTTGCATCGTATGGTCAAGGAACACAACTTATTGCAGACCTTGACACGTGTAAACAGACCATATAAAGACATGAAATATGGTCATGTAGTTGACTTCGCAAATATCGAGGAAGAATATAGTAAGACCAACAAAGACTATCAGAAAGAACTTGAAAACGAAGTCGGCACAGAGAATGCTGGTGATACAGATAAGCTCCTTGTAACCTTAGATGAAGCGAAGGAGAAAGTGTCAGAAGCAAAGGAAGTACTAAAAAAATATGATTTAAGTAATCCTCAGATATTCTCTCGACAGCTGAATATGGAAGATGATAAAGAGGCTGTTAGAACAGTCCTTCAATCTCTTGAAAGTCTGAGAAGTATGCAGAATATGTTGATTTCTCAGGGTTCTGACGCTGAATCAGTTGTTGATGTAACTGAGATACATAATCTAATTAAAGCGACTAAGAACCGCTTAGATTTGCTTAACTTCATCGAAAATTCAGATGATACAAATAATGTTAAGCAGCTCCTAAGTACTGCACTTGAAAATATAGAGTTCTCTTTCAACAAACGTGGTGAAGGTGAACTTGAAATACAAGAGCAATACAAGCAAGCCGTTGAACATGCAAGACAGCAGATTCAAGCCTGTGTAGATACTGATGACCCAGAATATCGCTCTATATTAGAAGAGTTTATGCGCCTATTTCAAAAGAAAGAAATGGAATCGCATGAAGAGTTCAATATGCACAAGCGAGTTGAGAATGTCAATGATATATTGAAGCGTATCAAGCGTATTAACGAACAAGATGCCTTAGAAGCTATTAAATATCATGGAGATACAAAGTTCGTCAGGATTGAGAAGAGGCTGAAAGAAAGGGATAAAGATGAGAAGCAGAGAAATGTGACACCTCGAAACTATGCCTGGACTGAGGAAAAGGAGAAAATGACTTTCATCCTATTGCAGATAAAGGAAGATGTGGATGATGTGTATTTTCACAATCAAGCCATACTGGAAGTCCCTGAATACTTCAAGAAGAATATATTGACTTACGTAACCCGAAACTTTAGGGATGAGAAGATCAAAACCGAAAGAAGTGTAAGAACCTATGTGAGTGATATAATCAATAGAGAATACCAAATAGCAAGATAATAAACAATATGAATATACCCGTTGGCGGAATTAAAAAGATAATATATTGATGTTTAAAAAGTTGTGCATATTATTGATTTATAGTATATTAGAGATGGTCAAACCTTTAATATATCATCAATATATGCACAACTTATATACAATATTCAGTAAAATTCTTAAGATTTGCAAGCAATTTGGCGATAACCTCATAAATGAGAAGGGAAATATTCCTCGTCCAGGTGTTGTTCCCAAGTTTTCAGATATAGAAGTTATAGCTTTGAACCTTACATCCGAAGCCATGGGTATAGATAGTGAAAGTAATCTTTTCATTAGACTTTCTGAGTATAAGGATAAAATGCCCAATCTGATTTCAAGACGCCAGTATAATGACAGGCGTAAAACTACATCAACCTTATGCGACACTATCCGTAAAAGAATAGCTGAGAAGATAGATGGTGGTGAAGAATATTTCTGTATTGATTCAAAACCTATAGAGGTATGCCGGGTAGCTAGAGGGAAACGTTGTAAAATGGGCAGAAACGATTATAGTAAAGCTCCATCATTCGGATATTGTGCATCTCAGAAGAATTATTACTATGGATATAAATTACACGCTATTTGCGGTTTAAGTGGAGTTATCCATTCCTTTGACCTGACAAAAGCAAGTGTTCACGATATCAATTATCTTAAAAATATCAAATATGAATATCATGACTGCAGCATTCTCGGAGATAGAGGATATATTAGTAAGAATGTGCAACTGGATTTGTTTGAGACTGCAAATATAAGACTTGAAGTTCCATATAGACTGAACCAAAAGGACTGGAGTCCTACATTCATCCCATTTGCTAAAGCCAGGAAAAGAATCGAAACGGATTTCTCACAACTATGCGATCAGTTCATGATAGTGAGAAATTATGCTAAAGATACAGTAGGATTGTTTACCAGAATACTAGGGAAAATAAGTGCATTTACAATCCTTCAATATATAAACCACATTAACAACAAACCTATTGGCAGACTTAAATATGCGCTTATTTAATTCCGCCAACGGGTATACTATATTATTTCTTCATTGTCTCTACTTAATAATCAAGCAAAACCCTATCAATCACAATCGATTTATCACCTGTTGACCAGAAACCAATGATATACAAATGTGACGGATCTATTCTAAGCCCATTCTTATCCTTCATGTTTTGCAAGTCGACCACTACCTTGCGTGAAGATCCGAAATCATACGTAGCCGGATCCGTCCAATAGCTGGTTTTATCAAACAAACGGAAAGAAACACTGGACTGATTATCATTGCCCAATTCTATTGTTAAGGTTTTGAAAGCCGACAAGTTCAGCCCGTTAGCATACTCCCAGCCCCCAAATCCATACTTTCCGGTTACTAAGGTACGCGTACTTTCGTCGAACGTTCCCTTTTCCCAGATGGAAGGGTTGAACATGGCAGCCGTCAAGGGGAAAGGCGTAATGACATTGACAGTGAGAACCAACTGTTTAGTGACTCCTTTTGCGGAAGTATAAGAAATGGTCACTTGAGCCTGCCCTTCTTTCACCGCAACCATTTTACCGGCATTATCTACTTGAAGCACGGCAGAATTACTACTGCTGACGGATGATTTCGAGGTAACAACCCGAGTAGTTCCATCAACGTATACTGCTTTCACTATGAAGTTTTTGCTGTCGCCCATTCGGATACTTAAGCTGTTAGTGACGCCGGCAACTTGCAGACTGTTCAAATCGCCTTCGGCTGGTGCTTCACCCGCATACTCCTTAAACCAATGATACACCGGCCACGGACACGCTTCGGGGTCATTGAGAAATGCATAATTTCCTTCCGTTCCGGCTACATTTTTAAATTGAGCCAACAAGTGAGGGCTTGTGAAAAGCAACCAACTGGCGTTGCCTGTTCGATCCATGATATACTTGAAATTAGCACCGAATCCGGTTCCACCCACTTCGCCCGTGATACTCTTTCCCCAAGAAGAATTATACTTTTCGGGGGCCCAGTCCATTTCAGTAATCATAATAGGGGCAAAATTAGCAACCGGCATCACCTGTGCATCCCATCCTCGTTGGAATCCATCGTATCCGCCACCCATCACACCACCTAGTTCTGCGCTGGGCGATTGAGCATCGCTGCCGTACCAACCGGGGTAAACATGTACGGCATAACCAATATTCTCTCCTTCAATCGGGTACGTGGCATAGCCGCTGTAGCTAGACTGATAAGACAAGCCCGGCACCCAGATAATATTCTTCGCTCCGTTAGTTCTTACTTTATCGGTAATAGTCTGGAAATAGCTTTTGAGATTCATGAAATGTCCGCTACCCGTTCCGGCATACGTACCGTCGGGCCCCAAAATATGAATGGGTTCGTTGGCCAACTCAAACATAATATCCATATTATTCTTTATATCGGGATGTTTGGATACAATGTTCCACACCGTGAGCAGAAATTTCTGGTAGTCATCGCCGACCGCAATTTTTTCGGGGGCAACTCCGGGCGGGCGCATCACGATGTATAGTCCTTTCGAGATAGCATATTTGGCCATGGGAATAAATAGTTCATCTAGATACTTTTGGAAGCGTGCAGACGAAAAGCGTTCGTGCCCTTCATAGCGCACTGATTCCTTACTCGTATCATCACTCCAATAAGGATCCAAGTGCATACGAATAAAATTGAATTTCCAACCGGCCGACTGCATCTGGTCAATCAAGCGTTTGTTGTAACTTAAACAACCCGATACATCGTAGTTATTCCAAGCATTCTGATTAAAATAAGGGCTGTAAGTCTGGGCAAAGCCGTGCAGATTAACGATTTCGCCTTTGTTGTTCTTCAAGTACCGCCCCACTACCGTCAAAACCGGCAAAGCCGATTCCTCATCTGTCGTTTCTTCTTCGGGCGTGGTTGGATTCTCCTTGGGAGGTTCTTCTGCTACTGGTGCCGTATCGTCGGAGCATGAACTTAGCATGCCCACTAAAAGTAACATCACGAAAAATTTCAGGTTGCGTTTCATAGTATTTTATTGATAACAATTTGACCATACAAAAATAGGAATAACCCACACAGTCACATGCCTCTTACTGAAACGCATTTATTTCGTGATGTTACATTTGTAGTTTGTTATGTTACATATGCCTACACGTATGTTACATCTGTAACATAAAAGAATTAATTCTGATTGAGTTCTTTTATTTCATTAGGAGAATATCCGTTCAATATAGAAGTGGCACATGAATCTACCAAGTCAATCTCGAATACATAGCAGCGGAAGATATTGCTAGTTTTAAAAGGTAAAAATGTCGGTTAAAAAAAAATTAAGGAAGCCTATACTAGCAAATTTGCAGGATAACAGTGTGGTTTATGGGTAATTTTGCAGGATAAGAAAAAGAAAAAGCAGAACCAAGAATCTCTCAGCTCTGCTTCATATTAGTTTTGATTCAAAATCTCAAAATGTAACCATCACCATCCTTAAAGGCATTGCAACTCTCAAGATATTTACGAGTAACCTCAAAATTGTCACCGGTAATATTTGCACTGAATTGCCTCACTCTCGATAAAGCTCTAATTACAACGGAGGGATCTCCTTTGCGTGTTAGTCTACGTAGCGCATTAAGATAATCTTCTCGAAAAACTGTTGGTATGATAATCTTCGATTGGTCAGCTGCTACAAGTTCTGAATTCATCATAATTCTTGAAATACGTCCATTTCCATCATTAAATGGATGAACTTCACTGATCATAAACATCATAAAAAGCGCTTTTGCAAATGGATGTTCAAGAGCTTGATAAAGCTCATACCCCTTACGAAGCGTTCCCCTAACTAAAGTGCAATCCACGAAATGCGTGTCACCAGCATGATTATTTTGCATCTTAAACATACCTGGATTTCTATCTGGTCGAGCTGCCATTAATATTCTATGACGGTCTTGCAACAACTCTATCAATTCATCACTCGAAGAAGGTGTTCGTCTCATTTCACGACGACTCGCTACTAATTGAAAAGTTCCCAAAACGTCATGAGAATCAGCATTACGATCAGGCAATGGTTGTCCAGTCTCTATAATCGTACGAGCATCTTCAATTTCAAATTCAGTCCCTTCTATATAATTGGAAAAGTAACTTTCAAAAAAAGCGAAATTTCTAAAAGCTGCATTTTCAACATTCGGTTCATCAATTAATGGCAAAGGTGAATTGTGCAGGGCTTCGAATAGAACTCCAAACAATCTAATACGCTCACTATCGTAAGGTTCTCCTTGAGCTCTAGCTTGAGCACTTGCAGAAGTAAGTATTCCAGAAGGTTTCGTTGAAAGTATCGCACCAATAATATGGTTCAGTGTTTCAAATTCCTCCTTCATATCTAATTCCTTAGACACAACCCTAGCTTTATCTCGAAAAGCATTTAGACCGCTTTCACCATTTACTTGAAGCATACGTTCAAGAAACTCCTCAATGCTCGTTCGAGGGAGACATTTTGATGAATTTCCTCTCGCACGTCCTTTTTGAAGATTTTCCAAAGTACGTCTTTCTAAACTTGATATATACAGATTCTCAATGAATGGCATATCATGTTCTGTTCCTTTTGGACCTTCCATTAGGTGAACTGTCAATCCTGGCAATGATATATTTTTTGAATAGGAATAGGTCAGATAAATATCACCATCAGCAGTTGGTTTGAGTTCATAAGCAGAACGATGACTAATTACAGCTTGAGGATAGAGTTGCCCAATTATATAAAAGACATTTCTACGGATGATTACATCAGGCTCATCTTCAAGATTTGTTGTATAAATCTTAGGAGCTATCTTTCGAAGAAGACCTTTCTTTATCATCGATGTTCTTTGTTGAGACAAGGACTTATCAGATGTTGCCATAACAATCTCCATCACATTAGCCAAACTTTTATTTTTTGCCATAATTTTCTTTTATCAGTCTTTATCCAATGCAAAGATAGGTAATTTTGTCGGATAAGAAGAGCAATATACGGTAATTTTGTCGGATAAGCACAAAAATAAAGGCATTTTTGTAGTTTGAAATCTCTTAATTCTATATCACTGCTGTCCGGTTAAGATTTCCAAAGAGATAATTGGTTATCATCGGATTACAAAGAAGGCTCTTTTTACATGGATAAGGTTGAATAATCTGTAGAAATGACATGAGATTGATAATATTATAGAAATTAGTTCTTCTTAGCCATAAAATATGGCTGAGTCAACATTGTTTTTGTGCTATTGTTTAAATAACTATATAAAATTGTTTTATACCTTTGTGAACACTCAGGTATATAATTATATGCATGGAGTAAATTGAACACCCTAAAAAATGAGTCAATGTCTTTATTCAGAGTTATTTTATCTATCATATTCCCTCCTCTTACTGTGGTCGACAAGGGTTGCGGTTCCGTGCTGATCGTGTTCATTCTTACATTGGCAGGATGGATTCCGGGCGTTATAGCAGCGCTTATCATCATCAATGGTTCAAAAAAATAAGGTTTGTAAAACCCAATTATAAACACTACTTAATTATAGTACCATGAAAAGATACTCATCACAAGAGGTTATTGATATTGTGCAAGAAAGGATTAACGCCATTTCTTATCACAAAGAATTATATAAGATAGTATCGAAAGAGCTTCCTGATGACATAACGATTATTGATGTTATTTATAAGAATCTGTGTGTACTATCATTACATTATATGGTCACAAAGAAATTTATTGGCGGTAAAAGGGCAATGACGGATTATAAAATATTTTAATAAACTGTATTATACAAAGTAAAATATCATCCATCATTTCAGTTATAATATCAACTAGACTGTTTCACTCTGTGAAATTGATATTACTTATGATAATTAATAACAGAAAAGAGAAATCCTATAATAAAAGTCAAATGCAACTTCACCGGATAAAACACTCATCATCTATAAAAAAGAGAGTTTTCCATGAGAGAATCAAACTTGTGGGTGCGAGAGATTATTCAACAGTCTTTAATCATAAAAAAAAATCTGATATATTATCACATCTATCACTGGCATCAACACTAAAATAACTATTTTAAGAGTTATGATTTAAAGTCATAAAAAGAGTCATATTAAGAACTCTTTTTATGAGTAAGAATATGACTCGTTTTTATGTATGCCCACTTTAGACTAAAAGTTATCCGTTTTTGAATTTGAGCTCTAATGTATTCTCACGATGAATTTAATTTGATATAGGTTGTGTAAACCAAACTGTGTCAAATAAAAAATTTCTATAAACTCAGGCAAAAATTCATTTTCTATTTTACAATGGGTAATGATGAGCCTGAGTTTTGTTGGGCAAAAACGGTTAGGGGTCAATCCCCTAATCGTTTTTTACATAATAGTACAAAGTTTCACCATCGTTTTGCTGGGTTTTTACTGGCAATGTATTTTAATGAATTACGGATTTGGTAAACTACACACAATTGAATAGTTGTTTGCGGAAACACATTTTTATAGCATCCTAAAGTCCGGTAAGATCATCAGTACAAGCAATCAGAATATTATTTACGCCTCGTGTTTGAAGGTCTGTTAGAACTGATAGCCAAAAATTAGCTCCTTCGCTTTTGGATATATACATTCCAAGTAAATCCTTGTAACCATTCCTGTCTATTCCTAAAACATTGTAAATAGCTCGTGTAACAGAACGGTTTTTCTCATCCATAACTTTGTAATGAATGGCACCCAACCATACAATCGGATACACCCCATCTAAAAGACGGCTGCGCCACGATTGTATCTCGGGCAGAACTCTATCGGTGATAGAGCTGATGGTGTCAGCGGAGATTCTATTGTCTAGATTTTCTTCCATCCAATCACTTATCTCCCTTGTACTATTCCCTAATGCGTAAAGACCAATAATCCGTTCGGCTACGCCTTCTGCCAAAATACGCTCTCGTTTCTTGATGAATTCCGGCTCAAAACTCAATTGTCTATCCCGTGGCGTATGAACCGTAACTTCGCCTAATTGAGTCTGAACTTGTTTGGACATATGCCCATTACGGCGATTGCCTAAACTTCGCTCGTCGGCATCCAAATGAACATCCATCTCTCCTTCCAATGCAGCATTGAGTATGTTCTCCAATAAAGATGCAAAAGCTCCGCCTTTACCAAATAATGGCGTTCCTGACTTAATCTGTTCTAAAACTTTGGTTTGAAAAGCCTTGTAATCAAATTCTTCCATAAAAAAACTGTGTTCGTAAATATATAAATTTATTTCTATTATTTACTGACACAGTTTAATTTACAGTCTCCGGTTATTAAGGTAATGACAAAGAATTTATAGCTCCCTTAAAACGTGATTTGGAGATAGAGTAAATTCTTTCTGCTCAATTGGGTTCAAACGTAATCGTCAATTTGCTTCCTCCTTTATTTGTTAAGACCTTCTGTGCAGATTCGCCGGCTTGTAGTTTTTGGCGTACATCATCGTCCAATTGTTCCCAAACAAAATTTGTCCCGCCATTCATTTCCGTATCTGTTCCGACTGTCATTTGCATACTGTTTTCCTTACTTTCGCCCACATACATATCAAACTGCAAAACCACTTTCAATACGTTCGGAGCTTCGGGAATCATTTCAATGGAAAAACTATTGAGCGCATCGCTCCCTTTATCAATAAAGCAAGTTCCTTCGCCCGAAAGAAGATTCATGCTTACTTCTTCCGGTGTCTCGTATTCGCTTTCGCATTGGCTGAAATAATATTCTTTTCCATATCCGGCAATGTTTAGGGCGTATGGGATTTCTACAGACTTCATTTGTTCGGCAATTTCGTCCTCACTGCCTTTGAAATCATTGCTGTTGTAGATTTTCATATTATCCAAATCGGAGGGAATAACAATCTCCACATTTCGCCAAACCACTTTGGCATCAGCAAAATCATCCGAATGATAATGTGCATAAATATTATAAGTTGGTGCACATTTGAATTTTATTTTTTGAACTTGAACCTCATTAGCAGAAGATTCTGCCATTTGCATTATCTCTGTCAATGTAAATGTGTCAAATTCTTTATTGTTGTCATAATCGGAACATTTGTAGCTCTGATAGCCGAAACTTATCTTATCGTTATTGTAATATTCGTCTTTTCCGTCAAATTCCACCCAATGAGTGCCGGTATCAGTAAACGTTCCGCGTTCCGCTTCAAGCTTAAATCGACAAACGGTGTTATGACGAGCTTCGCCAGTTAGTAAATCCTTGATATTGGAAACGGTTATTTGCCCGTTGTTGTTTCCGTCCGCAACTTGTTCGTTTTCGCTATAGTAGATTGTTGCTTTATTATAAAGCGTATTTTTTCTTATCGCTTCTTCAATTTCCTTCACTTTGGGCATTTGATCTTCTTTTAGCAATAAATCATAAGCCATTTTCGACATTTCTTCTGCGCCCAACAATTCGGTTGTTGTCCAACTTGCTTTCACGTCATAGACATCGAGGATTAATTTTGTGTGAGGATCGATTAAATCGATAAAGAAATAAAAGGTGTAGCAGGCTTGTATTCCGGGAGAATTTTCACTTGTTGTTCCGTTGGGAAGTTCGTCTAAAAAGCAGAAAAAGCCAAA
>Ga0209408_1001837_pt1 | contig 12758 bp, 12 predicted proteins | sample AD_UKC107_MetaG_FD_184422 | JGI IMG/M metagenome (GOLD analysis project Ga0209408, IMG submission 184422) | Active sludge microbial communities of municipal wastewater-treating anaerobic digesters from Hong Kong - AD_UKC107_MetaG (SPAdes)... | ecosystem: Engineered > Bioreactor > Anaerobic >... | reverse complement strand
AAACATAATGCTGAATTATTAAAAAAGATAGGGAACCGTGTTACCGCAGGCGAAGCTATTGCTATTATAGGCAATTCTGGCGAATTAACCAGTGGCCCGCATCTTCATTTCGAATTATGGCACAATGGCACTCCACTTGACCCGGAAGATTATATCGCTTTTTAGATGAATTAAAGGAAAAGATTGCAGGTTTGATGAAAAAAAGAATAGCCATATTAGGGTCAACAGGGTCGATAGGTACACAAGCACTGGAAGTTATCAGGAAAAACCCTGATAAATTTGAAGTTGAAGTACTAACAGCAAACAATAACATTGATTTACTAATTAAACAGGCAAAAGAGTTTCAACCAAATACTGTTATTATTGCTAACGAGGAAAAATACGAATCCCTGGTAAGTGCTTTAACATCTGAACCCATTAAAGTTTATGCTGGTAATGATGCTATTTCACAAATTGTTGAAATGGAAACCATCGACGTGGTTTTAACAGCTATGGTAGGCTATTCAGGACTAATTCCAACCATTAATGCCATAAAATCAGGAAAAAATATCGCCCTTGCCAATAAAGAAACACTTGTTGTTGCAGGCGAAATAATTCAAAAATTGGCTTTTCATCATAGAGCAAGTATTTACCCTGTTGATTCAGAACATTCAGCTATTTTTCAATGTTTAGTTGGCGAAGGGCAAAACCCTATCGAAAAAATATTCCTTACAGCTTCGGGAGGCCCTTTTCGGGGAAAAGACATTGAATTTTTAAAAAGTGTAAGCAAAGAAAATGCACTTAAACACCCGAACTGGGATATGGGAGCAAAAATAACTATCGATTCAGCAACCTTAATAAACAAAGGCCTTGAAGCTATAGAAGCACGATGGTTATTCGGTTTAAACCCTAACCAGATTGAAGTAGTAGTTCATCCTCAATCTATTATTCACTCGGCAGTCCAATTTACAGATGGTTCAATAAAAGCGCAAATGGGATTGCCCGATATGAAATTGCCTATTTTGTATGCATTTAGCTTTCCGGAAAGAATAAAGACAGATTTCCCACGTTTCAGTTTCTGGGATTACCCCAGCTTAACTTTTGAAAAACCCGACTTAAAAAATTTCAGGAACCTGGCACTTGCATTAGAAGCTATGGACAAATGCGGGAATATGCCTTGTATTTTAAATGCAGCAAACGAAATAGCAGTAGAAGCATTTTTAAAAGATAAAATCGGTTTTTGCCAAATGACCGATATTATTGAACAAAGTATGCACAAAATTGCTTATATAAAACATCCCGATTTGGATGGCCTTATTAATACAGATAAAGAAACAAGAGAATATTCAAAATCATTAATAAATTAGAAAAAAGAAGTAGATGGAAGTAGTTGTTAAAGTTGCACAATTTTTATTAAGCATATCAATATTAGTAGTATTGCATGAGTTTGGGCATTTCGCCTTTGCCAAACTTTTTAAAACCAGGGTCGAAAAGTTTTACCTGTTTTTTAATCCATGGTTTTCGTTGTTTAAATTTAAGAAAGGCGAAACAGAATACGGAATGGGATGGGTTCCACTTGGAGGTTATGTTAAAATCTCGGGGATGATAGATGAATCGATGGATAAAGAACAAATGAAACTTCCCCCACAGCCCTATGAATTCCGTTCTAAAAAATCATGGCAACGTTTATTAATTATGTTGGGTGGCGTTATGGTAAATTTCGTAACTGCTCTTATCATATATTCTGCTGTATTATACGTTTGGGGTGAACAATATCTGCCCAATAAAAATGTAAAGTATGGAATAATGGTGGATTCTCTGGCCTATGATATGGGGCTTAGGAATGGTGATAAAATAGTATCGTTAGACGGGAAACCTGCAGAAGATTTCACTAAAATTGTTGCGGAATTAGTTTTAGATGAAACAAAAACTATTCAGGTAAACCGCAATGGCAATCAAATAGATATTGAAGTCCCGGAAGGCCTTACACCAAAACTTTTAAAAAACCCGGCATTTTTTACCGTTAGAATCCCTTTCTATATTGACGAGTTTGCAAAAGAATCTCCTGCCAAAGAAGCAGGAATGGAGCGTGAAGATCAGATAATAGGATTAAATGGATTTAAAACAGATTTTTTTGATGTTTTTAGAGATTCTCTGTCAAACTATAAAAACCAAGAAGTAAATGTAACTGTTTTACGGAATAAGGATACGCTTACCTTTAATGTAGCAGTTCCCGAAACAGGCTTAATAGGCATCGCCCCTGTTGGTGATATAAGCAGGTTTTTTGAGCTTGAAGAAATACAATACTCCTTTCTCGCCTCAATTCCAGCGGGAATAAATAAAGGTGTTGAAACTTTTAAAAGTTATTTGAAGCAATTAAAACTCATCTTTAGCCCTAAAACCGAAGCATACAAATCACTTGGCGGATTTATTACCATTGGCAAAATCTTCCCAGGTGTTTGGGATTGGCAATCATTTTGGGCATTAACAGCATTCCTGTCTATAATTCTAGCCATAATGAATGTCCTGCCTATTCCGGCATTAGACGGAGGGCATGTTATGTTCCTGCTTTACGAAATGATTACCGGCCGTAAACCAAGCGATAAATTCATGGAATATGCACAAATAACAGGAATGATTATTTTATTGGCTTTACTGATTTACGCAAACGGAAACGACATTTTCAGGCATTTTATTAGTAAATAAATTATAGTACATTTGTATAAATAAAAAATAAAGTAATATGTCACTTTCTCCGATAATTTTAGGTATGGTTGGCCCATGGGAAATAATAGCCATTATAGCTATTGTGTTGTTAATTTTTGGCGGGAGGAAAATCCCTGAATTAATGAAAGGCCTTGGCCAGGGCATGAAAGAATTTAAAAAAGCCAGCCGCGAAGATTCCGAGGAAGAAAATAAAGAAAAAAAATAATTATAAATCTGGTTCTATATTAACCCGCTAAATAAAGCGGGTTTTTTTATAATTCATTCTTATTAACAACAATTTACCATACAACTGCTTATTAAAAAATGATGTTCATAAAATATAAGTGGATTTTGGTTTGATAAGATGGAGAAATATGATTTTAATGCTATTTTTACCTTTTAAATCTATTCGATTGATTCAGTTATGCGAAGATTTTTTATTATTTCATCACAAATTATTCTTTTATTTTTTTTAGCAAACACAAACCTGAATGCTAATAATATAATGGGTTCGGATGAAAATCCGTGGTACGAACAAAAGAAAAAAGATTCGATTCCTATTTACCCCGATTTAGTTTACGAATATAAAATTGAGGAATTAAACAACCTTACCCCTATCGAACTGGAATACAACCCCCGGGTACGCCGATATATTGATGTATATACTATTGAGCGCCGCGAACATCTGGCTAAGATTATTGGCTTAGCAGAGCTCTATTTCCCGATTTTCGAGGAGATGCTTGATAAATACCAACTCCCTTTAGAGTTAAAATACCTGGCTATTGTTGAATCAGCCTTAGACCCAAGAGCAGTATCATCGTCGGCAGCAGTTGGATTATGGCAATTTAAAATTAATACCAGTAAAATGTTCGACCTGGAAGTTAATTCGTATGTTGATGAACGTTGCGACCCTTACAAATCGACCGAGGCAGCTTGTAGTTACCTTAAATATTTATACCGCATTTACAACGACTGGCAACTTGCTTTGGCTGCATACAATGGTGGCCCCGGAGTGGTTCGGAATGCTATTGAACGTTCTGGTGGAAAAACTGATTTTTGGGAGATAGAACCTTATTTACCTGATCAAACCAATGGTTATGTGCCAGCATTTATTGCTGTAAATTATGTTATGAACCATTATAAAGACCACAATATTAAACCAATACGCTCGCCTTTCATTCATTTAGATGTTGATACAGTGCAAATAGCAAAGGCTGCAAGTTTTAAACGTATATCGGAAGTTATCAATGTTCCGGTTGAAACATTACAATTTTTAAACCCTTCATACAAACTCGATTATATTCCTAAGATGGCAAAACCTGCAACAGTAATTTTACCAGCAGCAAAAATTAAAGCGTTTATTAAAAATGAAGATGCCATTTTCAATGAATCTGTTGCTGTAAAAGCTGAAGAAAAAGAACCTAAGGATTTAGGAGAAACCAATGGAAAAATAAAAATTACACACGAGGTAGGTAAAGGAGAATATTTTCATAAAATAGCCATTAAATATGGCTGTACCATTGATGATATTAAGATATGGAACAGCCTGCCAACAAACGACCTTAACGTAGGCCAAAAGCTTGATATATGGGTTAGCCCCGAGATAGCCCGTGCTATTGAAGAAGAAAAAAGTGCACCTAAACAACAAAGAGATTCGACCGACCGTTTTATTTATTATACCGTTCAGAATGGCGATACTATGTGGAGCATTGCAACAAAGTTCAATTGCAATTCAATAACAGAAATTAAAGAAGTAAATGATATTAAAGATGAAACTGAACTGAAGCCAGGATTAAAACTAAAAATATATTTAAATAAATAAAATACAAATCGTTATGAAGAAATTAACCCTGATAGCTATTATTTTAGGAATAACTTTAATTTCCTGTAAAGACACAACAAAACTTCTACCTAATGTTACCGGAAAATCAGGCGAGGTAATTGTTATTATCGAACCTAATTTATGGGATTCAAACACAGGCACTTTAATAAAAGAAATTTTTACCCAGCCTTACCCGGGCTTACCACAAAACGAACCTCTTTTTGACCTGGTGCATATTCCTTTTGCATCGTTTACCAATATTTTTAAAACACACCGAAACCTTATATTTATAAAAATAGAAGAAGACGCCCACGAAGCCAAAGTTGTTGTTGAAAAAGACCGATGGGCAAAACCACAGCTAATAATGCATGTTGTTGCGCCAGATAAGCAATCGCTCGAAAATTTATTAAATGAAAAAGGAGGAGTACTAATTGATAGGGTTATTCGAAAAGAAATGGGCCGCTACAGGGATAATTATAAAAAATACGAAGAGCTCAAAATAACCGAGCACCTGGCAAAAAAATTCGGAATTAAGATGGTTATCCCTAAAGGATATAGCCTGGATGTTGATTCTTCTGATTTTTCATGGATAGAAAGCCGTGGGCATGGCGACTTAATACAAGGTATTTTGATTTTCCAATACCCAAAACCTGATGTTGAATTAACTGATTTTTATATTGCAGCCAAAAGAGACCAGTTTACCCAAAAATATGTCCCAGGCCCTAATCCAAATACTTATATGGCCATTGAAAGGGATCTTTTCCCACAAAGCAGGAATATTAAAATAAATAATATTGATGGAACTGAACTAAGAGGCTTGTGGAAAGTAGAAAACGATTTTATGGGAGGCCCTTTTGTAAGCTTTACTTTTAGCAATGAAAAAAACAATAAAATTACTCATATTGATGCTTTCGTATATGCTCCCCAGTTTGATAAAAGGGATTATATGCGTCAGGTTGAAGCGATATTAAATACTTTGGAAAAGATTAATGAGCCAGCTAATTAGCAAAAGCGATATTGAACGCTCGAAAAGAGAAGAAAAATTTGTTTTATTAACGGCAGAGCAAGTCCGTAAAGATTTTGCCATGTTTGGGATGGATGTTACATTTTCGGGCAATGTTGGTTTGGCATACGAAGAATTATTTAACCAGCTAAATGTTTATATCAGCGATCTATTGAGTTATAACTCAGAACGATTAATGTCGTTATTGTATCAAATCGATTTAAGCGAAAAAGATTTATCGAAAAATGATCCCGATTATCAGTTTGAGACAATTGCAGAAGTGGTTACACATAAAATACTAGAACGGGAACTCAAAAAAGTATTAATCAGGACATATTTTAAAGAAAAGGGGCAAATATAAGCCCCTTCTTCTTTTCAGCAATTATATGCAATATAATATTTATTCTCCGTTATAACCTCTTATAATTCCCCTCTCAGAATTTCTGATAAAATCGAGAATATAGTCTCTTTCTGCAGATTGAGGTACTTCCGATTCTATAATTTTTAATGCTTGCGTTACGTTTTGCTCTTTTACAAAAACTTCACGGTACACATCCTGAATCTGGCTAATCAACTCGTTAGAAAATCCTCGTCGACGCAAACCAACTGAGTTAATTCCAACATACGATAGAGGTTCTCTGGCTACTGTAATATACGGAGGGACATCCTTTCGAACCAACGAGCCTCCGGAAATCATTACATGGCCACCAATATGGACAAACTGGTGGATCTGCACATCTCCGCTAATAACAGCAAAATCATCAATAATGATCTCTCCGGCTACATTAGTACTATTCGAGATAATGATATTATTCCCTAATTTACAATCGTGGCCTATATGCACATAAGCCATTAAAAGACAGTTATTACCAACAATTGTAGTTCCCTTGGAGGCAGTACCCCGGTTAACGGTAACACACTCGCGCAATGTTGTATTATCGCCAATAACGGCAGTAGTTTCTTCACCTTTAAATTTTAAGTCCTGTGGTATTGCTGAAACCACTGCACTAGGAAATATCTTGCAATTTTTTCCAATACGGGCACCTTCCATAATAGTTGCATTAGGGCCTATCCAGGTGCCATCGCCAATTACAACATTTTTATCGATCCATGCAAAAGCTTCAACTTTTACATTTTCACCAAGTTGTGCATCGGGATGCACATATGCTAAATTACTAATCATAAAATACCTGTTTTATCCTTGTACTTTCGAAACCTGAGCCATTAATTCGCCTTCCATTACCAATTCGTTTCCTACAAAAGCCTGTCCAAACATATTAACTAGCCCTCTTCGGATTGGCGCTAATAATTCTAATCTAAATATGATGGTATCACCCGGAATTACCATTTTTTTGAATTTTACCTTATCTATTTTTAAAAATAAGGTTTGGTAATTTTCTGGGTCCTCCACCTTACTTAAAGCTAAAATTCCACCTACCTGTGCCATAGCCTCTACCTGAAGCACTCCAGGCATAATAGGTTGTGTTGGGAAATGCCCCATAAAAAAGTTCTCATTCATAGTTACATTCTTTACACCAATAACTACCTTTTCATCCATATGAATAATTTTATCAATTAACAAAAATGGATAGCGGTGTGGAAGTAACCCTTTTATATCATTAATATTATATACCGGTGGTTTATTAGGGTCATAGTGAGGAACCGCAATTCTTGACAATTCCTTCTTTATTGTTTCTTTAATAATCTTAGCTAATTGTGTATTTGCATAGTGCCCGGGGCGCGATGCAACAATTTTCCCTTTAATAGGTTGCCCAACCAATGCTAAATCGCCCAACACATCTAACAGTTTATGGCGTGCGGGTTCATTACTAAAGCGTAAATCAACATTGTTTAAAATACCTTCTTTCACCTTTACATGAGGCTTATTAAACAAATCGGCCATACGGTCAAGCTCATCCTGTGACACCTCGTTTTCCATTATCACAATGGCATTCTGTAAATCGCCGCCTTTTATCAGGTTGTGTTTTAATAATATCTCTAATTCATGAAAAAACACAAACGTTCTTGCCGGAGCAATTTCATTCTCAAAATCATGCGAAGGATGATACGATGCATATTGATGCCCCAAAACTTTAGAGTTGTAATCAACCATTACATCTACAGAGAAATGGTCGTCGGGATAAGCTACAAGTTCTATATTGTGTTTTTCATCGCGGAAAACTATACGTTCTTTAATTACGTAATAATTTTTTTCTTCATCCTGCTCAACAAAGCCCACACTTTTTAATGCCTCTACATACTTTGTTGCGCTGCCATCTAATATGGGTGCTTCAGGGCCTGTAAATTCCATTAAAATATTATCCAATTCCAATCCTACCAACGAAGCCAATACATGCTCAATGGTATGTATCTGTACTCCATTTTCTTCCAGGGTTGTCCCTCTCGATGTTTCAACTACATTATCTGCTATTGCTGATATTATTGGTTGCCCTTCAAGATCAGTACGTTTAAATTTATACCCGTGATTAACAGGTGCAGGATGAAAAGTTATCTGAACTTCGTAACCGGTGTGCAATCCCTTTCCTTTTAAAGATACCGAATTACGAATTGTTTTTTGCATTTGCGACATAATCTACAATTTAGAATTAAGTTTCAATTATATAAAAAAATCGCCGCAAGTTACAAAAAAAGTAACAATTTTAACCAAAAGGTTTTTCGAATAATATTTTTAAGCAACTATAAAAAAGCCAATTATTCACCTTTTAGCTTTTTTAGCTCGTTTTCCAGTTCCTTTACTCGTTTGAATAAATCGGGCAATTGTTTATATACGATAAATGATTTTTGATATTCACGAATATTAAATGCAGGCGATCCCATTAATATACTTCCTTCTTCTTTCACAGAATTTGGAATCCCCGACTGTGGTGCAACTTTAACACCATCGGCAATTTGTATGTGTGGAGCAATACCCGATTGCCCACCAAACTGGCAATACTTACCTACTTTGGTTGAGCCGGCAACACCACTTTGCGCTGCCATTACAGTATTTTCTCCTATTTGCACATTATGGCCGATTTGGTTTAAGTTATCTAATTTTGCTCCTTTCCGTATAATCGTCGATCCCATGGTAGCACGGTCTATAGTTGTATTAGATCCGATTTCAACATTATCTTCAACTACCACGTTCCCGAGTTGAGGTATTTTACGGTAAACACCTGTTTCGTCGGGGGCAAAACCAAAACCGTCGGAACCAATTACTGCTCCGGCATGAATTATACAGTTAGCGCCAATTTCGCAAGCATGATATATGGTAACGCCAGCGTTTATTATAGTATTTTGTTTAATCCTTACCATATCATCAATAAAAACATGGGCATGCAGCTTTACACCATCTTCAACAACCACATTTTCGCCAACGTACACAAAAGGTGCAATATAAACACCCTCTCCAATTTTTGCTGATTCGGCAATAAAAGCTAATGAACTTACACCTTTTTTTTCAGGCTTAGCTTGTTCGGCAAGTTCCAATAAGCGGGCAAAACTTTCGTAGGCATTGTCGACTCTGATTAAAGTTGCTGATACAGGGCCTTCCAGCTTAAAATCTTTATTTATAAGCACTATAGATGCTTGTGTAGTATATAAATATTTATTGTATTTCGGATTTGCTAAAAATGCTAATGTCCCGGGTTGTGCTTCTTCAATTTTGGCTATATTGTTTACCTTAACTTCAATATTACCCTCAACTTCGCCTTTCAGGAAAGCCGCAATAGCTTGTGCTGTAAATTCCATATATTTAAATCTTTTATAATTTTAAAAACAAAAATACAATTATTCAGTTAATTCATTTAATCTCTTTCGGATAACATAAGAAATATTTTCGTACCGTTTTCGACAATACCGATGTATTTAACATATCCGAAGCATCACCTATGTCTACTAAACCACCATCTTTATACAATATCTGTATTTTATCGTCGAATGCACTGTATGCATTTTTACTAATATGGTTAGTAAACACAAAATAATCTATTTCATTATCAGCATATTTAAATTTTGATTTTGCTTTTTCCTTTAGCTTTTCGATTTTTTCTGGATCAAATGGATGGTCTTGAATTTCAATTTTAAATAAATCACGCTGAATTACCCGTGCCGACAGTTCCGACAAAACCTTATCAGAACTAGTTTGCCATTGCTTAATTGCATAAATGATATCTGTATCGTCAATTGCTGAGAATTTTTCCAAAAGCCCTACCTGGTTATTAAACTGTTTTTTCTTTAAAAAATATTCCAGTTCATCCGAAAGAAAAACATCTCCACCCTCATTAATTAATTGTTTTACACGCTTAAAGATATTGAGCACCAATTGCTCTGTGGACACCACCGTTTTATGCAAATATACCTGCCAATACATCAGCCATCGGGCAATAAGGAATTTCTCGATTGAATAAATACCTTTCGCTTCAACTACTAATTGGCCGTCTGCCACATGCATCATCTTTATTATCCGGTCGGAACTTATTACACCTTCCGAAACCCCTGTAAAAAAACTATCCCGGCGCAGATAATCCAAACGGTCTACATCTAACTGACTAGAAACCAATTGATGAAGGAATCTTTTGGGATAATTGTTTTCAAATATTTTGATAGCTAAATCGAGCTGCCCATTATATTCGTTATTTAACTGTTGCATATAGAGCATTGACATTTGCTCGTGGCTAAAATTTTCAACGATAACATTTTCTAATGTATGCGAAAAAGGCCCATGTCCAATATCATGCATAAGTATTGCCAGCATAACAGCTTCCTCTTCTTCTGTACTGATATCCACATTTTTTAACCGCAGAATCTGAATAGCCGAATTTAACAAATGTACAGCTCCCAGGGTATGCTGAAAACGGGTATGCACTGCCCCCGGGTAAACGTAATCGGTTAAACCCAATTGTTTTATCCGGCGTAAACGCTGAAAATAGCGATGTTCAATAATATCAAAAATCTTTTCCGATGGAATGTTAATAAATCCGTAAACAGGATCATTAACAATTTTGCGCTTATTTGATGAATGGTTTCCCACGTTTTTGTTGATTTATTAACTAAAACAAAAATACAAGAATTTATCCAATACAGGTTAATTAATTTATTATACATTGAAAATGATGCTAATAAAATATGATTTTGTGCTCTAAAAATATAAAAAGCCCTAATTTTCAGCTCAATAATTTTGTGTTTTCCAAGTTTATTTATATTTTTGCGCCTGAAAAGTGTACGAAAAGGTAAAGGGGACTGAGTCCCCTTTATTATTATCTTTTTAAAAAGAGATGATTACAAAAGAAAACATAGAAAATATTTTGGAAGGCATTTTAAAAGAAAAAAATGCTTACCTGGTAGATATTCATGTTAGCCCATCTAATAAAATTAGTATCGAAGTGGATAGCATGAACTCTATAACTATAGATGATTGTGTTGATATTAGCAGATGGATTGAGAACAATTTTGACCGCGACCAGGAAGATTTTGAACTGGAAGTGTCATCACCGGGATTGTCGCAACCATTTAAGGTTATTCAACAATATCAGAAAAATCTAAATAAAGAAATTGAAGTTATTACCAAAGAAGGTAAAAAACTTATTGGAACTTTAATTGTTGTTAACCCGGATGCTTTTGAAATGAAAACCAGTAAATTAGTAAAAATTGAAGGAAAAAAGAAAAAGCAATTAATTGAAGAAAACATTCGGTTTTTATATACAGAAGTAAAATCGGTTAAAGTAGTAATATCGTTTAAGTAAAAGTTTAAAATATATATCGAAAAATGGAAAATTTGAATTTGATCGACAACTTTTCAGAGTTTAAGGAATTAAAGAATATCGATCGTCCAACGATGATGACGGTTCTTGAGGATGTTTTCCGTAGTATGTTAAATAAAAAGTATGGAACAGACGAAAACTTTGATATCATTATCAACATTGATAAAGGTGACTTTGAGATCTGGAGAAACCGCGAAGTTGTTGAGGATGACCAGTTAGAAGACGCTAACTTACAAATTACATTAACTGAAGCAAAGAAAATTGACAGCGATTACGAAGTAGGCGAAGAAGTTACCGACGAGGTTAAACTTCTTGATTTTGGAAGAAGGGCCATTCTTTCGCTACGTCAGAACCTGACCAACCGAATACTCGATCTTGAAAAAAACAATATCTACAATAAGTATAAAGATAAAATTGGTGATATTATAACAGGAGAAGTTTACCAGGTTTGGAAAAAAGAAATTTTAGTATTAGATGATGAAGGAAACGAACTTATTATTCCAAAGCAGGAACAAATTCCATCGGATTATTTCCGCAAAGGCGATACAGTTCGTGCAGTAGTGGTTCGGGTTGAAATGCGTAACAACAATCCATTAATTGTATTATCACGTACATCACCTGTATTTTTAGAAAGATTATTTGAGCTTGAAGTACCTGAGATTTTTGATGGTTTAATTACCATTAAAAAAATCGTTCGCATACCTGGTGAAAGAGCAAAAGTAGCTGTTGAGTCGTACGATGAACGTATTGATCCGGTTGGAGCTTGCGTAGGGATGAAAGGATCAAGAATACATGGTATTGTTCGCGAATTACGAAATGAAAATATTGATGTTATAAACTTTACCAACAATACACAGTTGTTTATTCAACGAGCATTAAGTCCGGCAAAAATCTTATCTATTAAATTAAACGAAAAAGAAAAGAGAGCCGATGTATACTTATTACCCGAAGAAGTATCACTGGCCATTGGTAAAGGTGGCTTAAATATTAAATTAGCCAGCCAGCTAACCGGATACGAAATAGATGTTTACCGCGAAACCGATGAAGAAGATGATGAAGATGTAAACATTGACGAATTTGCAGACGAAATTGAAAGCTGGGTAATAGACGCCCTGAAAGCAATAGGCTGCGATACAGCTAAAAGTGTATTGGAGTTAACACGCGAAGATTTAATTAAAAGAACTGATTTAGAAGAAGAAACAATTGACGAGGTAATTAAAATTTTTAAATCAGAATTTGAATAAATCCTTATATTAATTATATATTAGCGAATATTTCGTTTTTTTTGACACGTAAAAATTGGTTTAGGAAAATATATGGGAACAGACAAGGCAACACGACTTAGTAAATTAGCAAGAGAATTTAATGTGGGGATATCAACTATTGTTGAGTTCTTGCACAAGAAAGGGTACGATATTGATTCGAACCCTAATACCAAAGTTTCTGAGGAACTTTACGATATTTTGGTTGAAGAATACAAATCGGA
>Ga0209408_1001833_pt1 | contig 12771 bp, 9 predicted proteins | sample AD_UKC107_MetaG_FD_184422 | JGI IMG/M metagenome (GOLD analysis project Ga0209408, IMG submission 184422) | Active sludge microbial communities of municipal wastewater-treating anaerobic digesters from Hong Kong - AD_UKC107_MetaG (SPAdes)... | ecosystem: Engineered > Bioreactor > Anaerobic >... | reverse complement strand
AAGCAGCACACATTATACCTTATTCCATCGCAGGACATAACGAAACGAATAATGGTTTGCTTTTACGAGCCGATCTTCACAAACTTTTTGATTCTGGTTACATTACTGTAACAGATAAGTATATCATTGAGACAAGTAGGAAGATTAAAGAAGAGTTTGAAAATGGGCGGGATTATTATAAATTTCACGGGCAGAAATTAGTCTCTTTGCCTAAAAGTATCTATGATTTACCTGACAGAGATAATTTAAGATGGCATAATGATAATGTTTTTCGATTGTAAAGGTACTATACACAACAGCTTGATCTTCATTACAAAGTTGTACACCGTCCTTGTTGTGATTGAGCGAATTTTATACTCCCGTAAATGCAGACCACAGGATAAATACAAAGCCATCCCTTTATTTACTTCGCACGTCAAACAATATTACAACAAACCCGGTAACTGGATTCAGGACTTAACTAAAGCAATTCAAAGTCCAAAATTCAATATGGAAGAATATCTTGGTGAATATATAAAATACATGAATTAATAATGCCAATGGATATTCTGAGTAAACAACAACGGTCAGAATGTATGTCCAAAATCCGGTCAAAAAACACAAAACCCGAATTGGCATTGCGCAAAGCTCTTTATGCAAGAGGTTTTAGGTATCGTGTGAACGATACTAAACTGCCTGGAACTCCGGATATTGTTTTACCTAAATACAAAACGATTATTTTTCTGCACGGTTGTTTTTGGCATGGGCACGAGAAATGCAAATATTTTAATATTCCAAAAACTAACACTGAATTTTGGATTGATAAAATTACTTCCAATGTAGAAAGAGACAAGGTGAATCTACAAAAACTTACCTCTTTGGGTTGGTACGTTTTAACGGTTTGGGAATGTGAAATTAGGCACGACTATAAACAGGACATTACGCCTTTAATCGATAGAGTTGTAGACGCAATAATTCAAGGTTCGCAGAAAAAATAGGACACTGTCCAGAGTTACTCTGTCACCCAAAGCTCAAATTCACCAGATTCTCTCTTCTTAAAACGATACTTATTATTGAAACATGAAAGGATAAGATTTGTGAAGTCTCTATACATCAAAGAATAATTTCCGTTACCATACCATTGAGTACTCAGATATACTGTTTTCTCTTTTAATGTAAATGGTGTATCGAACCATCTTTGCTTGAAGCCAAATTTATTTCGTTTAACTAAATCCGAATATGTTGTACAAATGAACATTCCTGTCAATCTGAATGCGCCCTTCTTGATCAACTGCATATTTTTAGATTTCTCTGTTATGTATGGCTCAATAGCTGATAGACCTTCTCTTCTATGGATAAGAAAGATGACTTTATAGATAAAATCTTTCAATACTTTATCCCTAACTGCAAGTTTTTCTAAAGGCGTATTATACACTCTATAACTTGATCTGTTACTTGGTAATATTGATTCATTCTTTTCAACAGGATCGTCAGCAAGAGATACCCTTATGACAGGTTTTTCTTCGGTTAGAAAAGATATACGTGTTTTCTCCTCGATGAAGAAATTCCTTATGTTAAATCCATTATTTGATAAGTCCTTAAGGTATTTTCTTCCATCTTTTCTATAATATAAGGTTGCTGTATAGTCTGCAACAGGCCCCTTAAAGAAACTGTTTATAGCATAGAATTCTGATGCAAAGAGATCATAACTAAATTTTACCTCGGTGCTATTAGAGGATCTTGTAACATATAACGGCAAATGCGTCATAATGTAGCACAAAGCCTTAACAAAATCATCACGATATATTTTGAAAGTAACAGTCCTTTCTTCGCTTGTTTCCATGCAATCGGGGCATATACAAGTGAAGATATCGTTAGATAAGTTTATGCTAGTTTCATTGCTAGAGCCAGGATTCAACTTATAATAGCAATCTTGTTTCTTAGGATATTTTATTGCTTCCATTCTTAATCATCTTTAATTACTTTATTATCAATTAAGTACAGGATTATTGCGTAAATTACATTCACGCTGACAGCGTTGCCAGCCTGTTTATATAAAGAGCCATCGTTGACACCGGCAGCTTTTGCTTTCTGTACAAAGTCTTTAGGAAATCCCTGTAACATAAAGGCCTCTTCAAGTGTGATTCTTCTTAAGCTTAGTTTGCATATGTCTTCTTTGGACATGCCAGATGCATCATTAACTTTACCACTTGATTCAATGAATCTTTTGCTAAAGTAATTATCTTGACACGCACGATGCATTTTGTGCATAGAGGCCGTCAATGGTCTAGCTATCAAAAGATTAATTTCAGAATTGGATTTATAACCTTTTGAACCATCGCTTAATATTGTAGGCTTAATTTTATCGGATAGATAATATTTGTCATCCACACACTTGCTTAAAATATCAAGGACGTTATTATACTTAGGACATCCACATATTTGAATTTTGGACTTAAAGTGATGCTTTATAGCTTCCGCCGAGAAATTAAACAAGATACCATCAAGGATTTTTTCTGATGTTGCAAAAATATATAAGCGATTTCTGTTTTGAGGCAGACAAAAATCAGAGGTGTTAAATATATCATCATATACAGTGTAGCCTAGGTTCTCGAGTTCTGTTTTTATACGCTTATAAGATCTCTTCTTGTCATGAGTGTATAAATTCTTAACGTTTTCCAACAGTAGATATTTAGGTTTTCTCTCGCCTAGTGTCGTTAAGATATCTACAATACGGAAAAACATCTGTCCTCTATCTTCATCGAAGCCCTTTTGATGTCCCATCATACTGAATGCCTGACATGGGAAACCAGCTGTCAATAAGTTAAAGGGCTTAAGCGATAAAATATTATTCTTATCTGCGGTAAATTTTACAATGTCTCCAAACTCGGTTTCATCTTTATCAAGATTATAGCAAACCTTATATGTTGTCACGGCCTTAGTGTCGATTTCAGAGAAACCGACACTCTTAAATTCCATGATTCTATCTTGCTCTAGTAATTCTAAAGCTCGTCTGAAACCACCTATACCGGCGAATAATTCTAAATGGTTCATAAGAATTTCATAATTGCGTCGCCAATAACTTTTGCAAGCTTAACGGGCACGGCATTTCCAATTTGTGAATACCATGAATTTTGAGTTCCTTTGAACTCATAGTCATCAGGGAATGTCTGAATTCTTGCAGCTTCCCTTGGACTTAATCCTCTAGCTTGGCAAGGATGAATGTACATATTACAATCATATTGCATATGTGATGTAATCGTCTTGCATATTTTGTCATTTTCAAGTTTGAAGTATTTATCTTTAAATATACTAAGCCTTCTTTTGTATGGCATTATGTCCTGTATTGCCGGATGTAATGAATTACCTCCTTGAGGTAAGCGTGAGAATATCTCTAGATCACGATCGTTATTATATCGATTCTTGTGATTATATAGTGTATTTATATGTTTATCTCCATTTATAAAATGGTAGAATTCATTCTCCTCATATGAAAACGGTCTAGCAGTATAACCAGACACTTCATCTTCTGTAATTGTTCTCCCTTTTTCTCTCTTTGCATGTAGTTCTGGGAGTCCACATAAGACATCCTTTAACACAAAAGGAAGTCTTTTTAATTTATAAATTTCCTCAAAAATTAATTTCGGTTCAATACCCATTCTATTGCCAATCATAATGAACCTTTTTCTATTCTGAGGTACTCCATAATCTTGAGCTTCTAGAACTGCTGCATCGTATTGATATTCGTCTCCAAGGTAGTCATGGAAGTTCTGTTTAATCTCTTCAAACTTATTGACCATGCCCCTAACATTTTCCATCACAAAAAAAATTGGATGCACAATACGAAGAAATTCCAGATATGCTTTATATAAATTATTCCGTTGGTCGTATATCATCCTTTGTCTGTTGGCTGTAGAAAAACCTTGACAGGGAGGTCCGCCACAAACTAAAGTAATATCCTTTAATATTGTGCTATATTTATCAATATCCTTATTCAACGTATTAATATCACCAACATAATAGTGGTCGTTAGGCAAGGAATGATTATGCTTATATGTATTGCAATATGTAGGGACAATTTCATTCACAAACCATGGTGTAAATCCAGCCTGTTCCATACCAATGCTTAATCCACCACAGCCTGCAAATAGATCTACCATTAAAAGTTCTTTACTTTCCATAGAATCTTTATTCAAGCATTATGTAGCCTTCATCTTCAGCCTTATTAATTATTTTGAAAAGCCTTTTGATCTGAGCTTTAGTTGGTAAACTTCCTCTGCTTACATATTTAGCAATTGATTTGATAAAATCTCTGTCTCCAGAAGAAAGAAGTTGCTCCTTCTCAAGATCCTTATTGAAGTTCATCCAATAAGAATAGCCCTTGTTGAAGACTTCCACCTCAAGTTCGATATCGCTACTAAATCTATGCTCCTTAGCTGCAGCTTTCGCTTCATCCTTTAACTGTCCCGTATCTATTAAAGTTGATATGAATTCTGATGTAAGAGTAATCTCATAGTTATCTCTAAATTTTTTCCAAGTACTGGCTTTCTTTGAATGTTCTCTAACAATCACGCCATCTGAGTCGCATAAGAAATGATGAGTCTGTTCAGCAACAATTTCAACCTGATGCACTAGTTCTTGATAAAGAATCTGCTTTTGCCAGATTAATATCCAATCCAACTCATACCCCGCAGGTATTGATTGAATAATCTTGGCAATAGTGTAAGGTACAATCTGGGCTTTGTTTCCACCCTTAGGATACCATGGTGCATTATTAACAATTCTATCTACTGAATCAAACAAAATAACCGAAGCAATAGATTTTTTAAAGAAGAATTCATTGATACTGTCTTTTGATTGCTCATACATGCTTTCAATAGTATTTGCAAAAGCTTTCATATTATTAGCAGATCCTTCACACACTGTATGAGGATTCATATATATAGCATTGAGACATTTTGCTAATTTTTCCTTCTTGACAACCTGGCTTTTAGGGCTCTTTGATTTATACTTATCTCTTTGGGCTTCTGTCATTTTCATCTGCTCCTGTTCCCAGCGGCCTTTGGATCTTTCATAGTACCAGATAGTACCGTATGGTCTACCATTTACTGGAGGAGCCATGATTTTGAGAGACATTGTTTCCATGATGACATGGAATGGGTCATTTGAGAAGAAATCAGCATCAGATACAGGATTCTGACAGTTAGCACTTTTTGATATCTGCTGAATAATCTCATTAGATTTATTTTCTTCCTCTTCTGTCATATCATGGTCGACATTTAAGACAGTTAATTTCATAGGAACATATATCTTACTCATATTCTCTAGAGAAGCCTCTTTCTTTACTTTTGCACTTGCTAAAGAAGCCGTTGTTTGACCACCATTAATGATCTGGAAATCACTGAAATTTACTATTTTCTTTTTATCAGAGGAAAGAGTAATGGAATGGACAACAACAGATATTCCATTGTTGTAAGTAAAAAAGTTTTCTGGATGTTTTCCAATAATTGTTTCCCTAATTTTCCTATTGACTTTACCTCTAACACTAAGGAATGCTCTCACATTACCTTCCAGAAGCCTACTTCCGTGTTTTAAATATAAGTCAGCAAGGAACTTACCAGGCACAATAGCCAAATACGAATCATAGGCATTGGTGTTTCCTAAATTTGCCTTTATGCACTGAACACCGTCAAATCCGAAATCTTCACAGTTAACTTGAATTGATTCAAAGGTATTAGATAACTTCGCCTGGAAGAATCTCTCTAAGGTCCAAAGATTCAATTCAACAGGACGTTCAAGAATATCCTCCTTCTTTACTGATTTTACTTGAGTACTAAGAATTGAGTTGGTTATTATGAAGAACTTAAATTTTAAGACTTCAGTATTAATTTTACCTACTCCAATTCTTTTCTTAAACTCCTTTGTAATATCAATAATTGGGTCAGAATCATCACAGAATCTTTTAATGTTACCATCATTTGCCTCTTCGATGAAATACTTCATTTTATTGAAGAGTTCATCAATACGGCTATTGGTCAAGATAGTTTTTTCTACTGTATTCTGAAAATCGCCAATTAATAATACGATTGAACTGTCAGCATCATCATATCCATAGGCGTCAAAGGCGAGTGAACGGCCTCTAGTTCCACGCATATCGCATGAAAAAGGATATGGATCGACAAGTTCACCCAGTTCTTCAAGTTGATTAAGAACCGTATTTACGAATTGATCATCAACATCGTTCGCATTTAAGCTTGCCTCGTGTCTTAGAGAGTTTAAGAACTCTAATCTATATTCATCTATTTCCATATTTCCAATCTATCCTATATCCTTGAATTTCAGTTAAAATTAATTCGTATTGAGCTTTTGCGATAGCTTCATTCACATCATCCCTTGTTAATTTCGGGAATGAAGCAGTAACATTAAATCTTTCACAAAGAGTTATTTCATAGACATATTCAGAATACACGCTTTCAAATGAAAATTTACTGTCGAACAACTTGCTGATAAATATATCTTTATTTTCATCTGTTGACAGATTGTTTAAAATACCTGTTGCTAACTTGTTAATATCAACACCGTCATAAGCAGGACTCATCTTCTCTAGCTGAAAAACAGCAAGCTCTCCTTCGATTGTGCTCTGAAGCTGTTCAAGTGATGAGATCTTAACTGTTGTCTTACCTGTATTTATTGCTTTAACCTCATACCATGTATCATTAAGAGAAAAATCTTTATGAGTCAATTCTTGTCCGGACCAAGATAAAAGAGCCACATCTTCTCCATATGTAGGAATCATGAAATCTCTAAGGAAAAGCAATTCTCCAATTAAGCCCATGATTTCCTGCTCATGCAAGATTGAGTGCTTTGATTGTAACATTTTTCTCCATGCATAGTATCTGTTTATCAACATCTTATAACCTTGTTGATCATCAAATGTATCAATTGTAGAAGAAATAATGTCATCGCAAAGAACACAAAATGTATCAAACATGTCCAAATCCTTCAAATAGAAAATCATTCCACTGAAGTCCTGCGCTTGATAATGTTTAATCCCTATTGAATTTGAAGACTTAATTCTTTGATGCGTAAAGACGCCTCTGAATTCAAGTGCATAGTGATTCTCATCATCAATGCCAACATAGATATCTAATGGATGATTCGTATCAATTCTAGAGTAGAATCCAGGATTGAATTGTTCTTTGAATTTATCGGCTATTCTCATAAGTTTTCATCTTCTTCACCCATTGAGTCAAGCAATTGCCTCATATAGGTCGTGTTAACTTTATATTTTTTACTTTTTGTTCCCAAGGCACCATTAGCAGGGAACCCTACAGAAAATCCAAGGATAGGAATATTGCCAATCTCCTCTAAATATTTGAAGAGATCCTTGTCATCACCCGGTTTTAAATCGTCAATATCTGGCAAAATCGAATAGATAAGCAATAATGGTTTACGGTCTTCAACATATTGAAACCATGTTTTATTAGAAAATGATTTTGGTTCAGGCTCTCTAGCTCTTTTCTTTTCTGCTTTGCATTTTTCTTCAGCAGAACGAATTGTATCTGCTGAAATACCTATACATCCATCAGTTGGTCCACCTAGAGTGCCTCGTCCCGTAAAACACAAGTGATTGTTACTTATAAACACACGTCTTTGTGCATGATATATAATAACATTATGTCCGTAATCTTCTGTACTGCTCAATGAACCACTATGGATGGCGATATCCCACTTTTCAAGTTTCGAGCAGTATTCATCTTTTATGAATGACAATATCGTTTTAGGGTCAAATTTTTGGTTATAGATTGAAGTCTCAATGTTTTCAAAGAATTTAACTAAAAAAGCAACTGGTACATCTCTTACGACTTTTGTTCCAAAGTCTTTATCAGTAGCCTTGTGTTTCTTAAAGTGATAATCTTCGTTATATAAGTCCAAAACAAGAGTTTTGACAGCTTCGTAATTTTTGATATTTGAAGCTGAATTCTTGCTATTATAAGGTGTTTCGAAGAAACCGCCCCAGAAAGAGAAGAATTCTTCTCTACTGAAGGCATTTCTCATTTTATTCAATGCAGTTATCTGTAGTTCGTCAATTTCATCTCTTACACGTAATCCAAAATCAAGAGGCGTCATTTTTTCATCAAACATCCTTCTGATGTCATCCTTTAACTCTTCTGTTGATTTTGTGATTTCTTCATACCATCTTGCACTGGTGTGGCTGGTCCATACCTGGCATAAATCATCATAATTATATCTATATCCAAACCAACGACCCATTTGCATTAGGACGTCAAAGGTTGAAGTGTTCCTGTAGAAATAACTTGTCATGAGGCCTTTTAAAGTCAATCCCCGTGACAATGCCAATCCTCCAACAGCAATAATCCTCATAGAAGGATTGGTTTTATAATCTATTTTAGTGCTATCCTTGGCGCTATTTATGACAATGACTTGCATTTTATCAATTGCCTTAAATAATACCTTCTTGTTAATTACCAGCTTCTGATCTATTCCAAGGTGAGCATAGTGCTTTTTCCAAGCAGCGACAAAAATATCGTATACTTCAAGTCCAACATTTTTCTTATTGTCGTCGCTGAAGTCCACATTAATACTGGTGTAAATATCGGAGAATAGTTTTTCTAAATATTCTTTGATGTATTTCTGGACTTTAACAAACCTTGATACATTAATCATCATCGTCCTAGGCTGATCTGAATCTCCGCGAAGGTCACGAATAGCATTAGCTATCATATAACAATACAAAGACTTCTCTAGAGACTTCGGGAATGTTCCTTTCCAGTCTTTCTTATGTTTATAGTAAAGCAAGCGTGAGTTTGATTCATATGGAGTTGCATGCTTGAAATATTCATCGTTAGGTTCATCGATGTCAGATATGAACTTGAGCATTGAGTGAAAGGGACCTTCTTTACAAAATATTTCCTTTGGACCAATATAATTGGATGGAGTAGGTAATACGTATATAAAATGTTCAGGAAACAAATCCGAATTTTTCATTTGTTCAGTCGTTTCTGGATCAATGAAGGCATTAGCAAATGGGGTTGCAGTAAAACCAACGTAGGTAGCATTAATAAATGAACCACATATTTCTCGAATTATCTTGTTCGTCTTTGTCGGATCAAGCTTATCTTTTTTTGTGTTTATAGATGCATTATCTGCCTCATCATCAATAAGCAACATTGGTACATGAATATATCCGTCTAATACATCTTGATTTTGAGCAATAAGCCAGTTGTAAAGCTTTTTCAATACTGCGACATTCTTTTTGACGATAAACATTACCAACGATTTATGTTGGTTAAGAGTTGCGATAATATTATCAGACTCACCTATGAAATCATCTTGATATGAAGTGTATGCAGTTGCTCTAGGTGGAAGATTATCAAGTCCTACGCCGACTTTCTTAAATGTCTTAACTTTCTTGCCGTATTTATCTACCCTAATTGTAAAGCCGATAATTCCTTCTTCCATTCTCTCTTGAGTCTGTTTTCTCAAGCTTTCAGTCACTCCTGTTAGAAGGATTACTATTTTATAGTCCGCATCTGCAGCCTTACAAATTAGACCACCATATGTAGCTGTCTTTCCTGATTGAACGTCGCCAATTACAAGTCCTCTTCTTAAACGAGGTTTGTCTAAGCAATCGTTGGGATTGCCTATAAAATTCATTAAGTTAACAAGAGTTACAGAATCTAATAAATTGACACTGTTGATATTTAACTTTTCATAATTAATTAGATGATTTCTGTATCTACCCCAAAAGAATTGGTCCTTAGGTTGAAAATTAGTATACCAATCCTGAACGTCATCATAGTCATTAAAAATAAATGATCCGGCAGTATGTTTGATCTTGAACCTATATTCAAGAGCTTTTTTAATCTCAGAATAATCTTCATCATCAAGATCCACTTTTAATGTTTCTATAGCAGTCTTGACCTCTGATTCCAAATCATCCTCTTTAAATGTCACACCATTCTTTATCTTAATATCCATCCCCATGGAGATGTATCCGATTAAGCTGGTCCGACTATCTTCTATAAGTTTCATAACTGAAATTCATTGTACAATTTATCCCTCAACATAGGAAAATGACAAAATGGTTCTGATTCAAAAAGAGAATCGATAACTTCCTTTGTATCCCTAAACTCTTTTGCTAAGTTCACCATCAAAACTGCTTTCCGTAAAATATCGTATTCGCGGTCTGGTGACTCTTTCTCAATGATTGTATTGTTTGCTTGATCTATATACATTTGCTGTATAGGAATATTCTTTTCCAATTCATCAATCAGCATTTCAACATATGAAAATGCTTCATCTGAAATTTTATTTTTTACAAACTCAAAGAGCTTACTTTCTCTATTCACTTCGTAGAAGTAAAGGTTTTCACGTCCTTCAATCCTGTTCCATAGGTAGTCAATATTTTCCTTGAGATTGTTGCGTCTTCCTCTATGTGTCTGCTGGCGAATGGATATTTCCATTGCTTCATCAACCTTTCTCCTTAGCTGATTTTGGATTGATTTTGGAATTGATGCATTTTGCTTCTTTATATCAATCCTCCAAATATCATCTAAAGTGTTTGGTATATCAACTTTGATACGAACATTTTTAGTCAATTCGTTTCTTGGTAAGCCAAACCATGTTCCCCAGATTATAAGTCTGTTATTACGATAGACGTAGTATCCTTGTTTGGTGCGTAAGTTTTCAAGTCCTCCAAGTTTATCAATATCCGATTCAGACAAATCTTTTTGAAATGGCAATACATAAGGTTGAACCTTAATTTGGCGTTCAACACCTTTTGAATCATTTATCGCTACAGTAACTTCCTTTTTACGGGTTGTCTTAAGGTTATTTTCGAGGAATGGATCAAGTGCTTTTACTTTGTGATTGTTGACATAGAAAGTGATTTTGTTGGGATTTTTAAGTTTCATGAATCGATGAAATATCAAGCCGATATAGCCTATAATTTTCTCTTTATATTCATTAAGAGTAGCATAGACTTGACCGTTACTTGATTTCTCGATAACATCAAAATCTTTCCATATAACTAAAGTCCCATGTGATAAACTCTTTAGATCATCAATTCCATTGAGCTTACATATCTGCTCATCGGTTAATTGAATCAGCAACCAGTCTTTTTTCTCCAAAATAAAATTATAATCCCAGGTATAAGCTGAGATTTTTTTGCTTTTCTTGCTGACAACAGTAAGTTTTCTACATTGAGATAGGGACGCGGCTTTCAAGCCTAAACCAAAGCGCCCTAGATCACTTTCATTTCGTTCTTTTTCACTTGCAGAACTTCCATATCTCATCGCATTGACCAATTCTATGTTTGTCATGCCTTCTCCATCATCAAGAATCGTAACAAATGATTCCAATGATGAAGTAGGAAATCCAATATGAATTTCTCGACAATTTGCGCTAATGCTATTATCAATAACGTCAGCAATAGCAGATTCAAAGGTATATCCCATTGAACGCATAGATCCCATAAGACAATCTGCCTTAGGAGTATTCTGTATTGTTTTATACATTATTTGTATGTGGTGTGCTTAACTATCTCTCTACAGCACTCAAATTTTTAAAATAAATATTCATACATAGTTTTTGGAAATAAAGCGTACAAAGATTTTACCATCAATGGACGTTTATGACCCAGCATATAGCTTACAGTTTCGGCATTTAATAGTTATATAATATAAGTCTGAGCTGACATTTTAAATCTTTCTCAACGGTAAAAACTTATGTTTATTCTATGTTTTTGAATCATCTCTTCTACTAAAAATTTCAATAATGGTAAAGCACTCTTCACTATTCTATCGTCGTTGATATAGCCAGGAGTTTTCTCTCCATGAAAAATATTACACCTTATTTGATATAAAACATTCTTAATTGTCTTTAGATCATTATTTTCACATAAAACGATAATATTTTTTCTTGCCATTTCATCAACAAGGTGACTAAAATCACGAGTTTGGGTCATGTTGTTATATTGTTTATTCTTGGCCATATTTATAACGTAGTGTCTGTTGACCTCAGCTTTCAATAGGGATTCTTTGAGACTTTTGAATGAATCAGCTGGATTGTTATTGTACCATTCCTGATTGTCCTTTACATATTCATTAAAAATAATGTCTTCAGTGTAATTATTATCAGATATTGTTATAAATAAACGTTCTGGAAATGACAGGTCTACGTTCAATTTATTTGAAGAATGGTTTAATATTGCATTATTTGCGACAACTTCAGAACTATCACTTAAGCGTTGGCGAATTCTTTCTAGTTTTGATTTTGATCTATCTATATTGGCCCGGTCAATTACCGCTTTTTCATAATATAAGTTATAACAAATTGCATTAAAGGCTATCCATTCAGACATAAAAGCCATATATGAGTTGTCTGATTTTGCAAGTTTATGCCATGATAATATCAGATCCTTTTGTTTGTCGTCAAAAAATTCCATTTATATATTCTTTTTGGATATAGTATTATCCCAAATATTATTTTCCAATTTTAAATAAGGTAACGTCACTTCATAATCATTTGGATATTCTTTTATTGCATCTATATGATTTAACAAATGACTGCCCACCAGAATATTGAATACAAGTTTAATTTTAGTATCCTTAATTATTCTCCTAGATTCCTCATAAAGTGAAGATCTTTCATTTTCATCAAAAAGATCGTACATACTTAGTCTTTCCCAGTTATCAATATCCTTTGCAGGTTTTATTTTATTTAGAATAAAGACGGTGACCATTAAATAAATATCATCAACGATATTCT
>Ga0209408_1001824_pt1 | contig 12806 bp, 8 predicted proteins | sample AD_UKC107_MetaG_FD_184422 | JGI IMG/M metagenome (GOLD analysis project Ga0209408, IMG submission 184422) | Active sludge microbial communities of municipal wastewater-treating anaerobic digesters from Hong Kong - AD_UKC107_MetaG (SPAdes)... | ecosystem: Engineered > Bioreactor > Anaerobic >... | reverse complement strand
CGACGCTGTTCTTCCGTCCAGCAATAACGTTCCTCTTTTCCCCTTTTTATCAGGTACAGGGGAGGGGAGGCTATGTATACGTGACCGTTTTGTATAAGATCAGGCATGTGCCTGAAAAAGAAGGTAAGCAACAGGGTGTCGATATGGCTTCCGTCCACGTCTGCGTCCGTCATTATGATCACACGATGATATCTCAACTTAGACATGTTCAATGCCTTACTATCCTCTTCCGTGCCTCGAGTCACTCCGAATGCCGTGTATATATTGCGGATCTCTTCGTTCTCGAATACACGATGTTCCTGGGCTTTTTCTACGTTCAGGATTTTCCCGCGCAAAGGCAAAATGGCCTGGAAAGAACGGTCACGCCCGCTTTTTGCGGTACCACCTGCAGAGTCTCCTTCCACCAGGAATATTTCACTTTTTTCGGGATCCCTGTTGGAACAGTCAGCCAGTTTTCCGGGCAATCCGGCTCCGGACATCACGGTTTTGCGCTGTACCAGTTCACGGGCCTTGCGGGCTGCATGACGGGCTGTAGCCGCCATGATCACTTTTTCCACGATTGTTCTGGCATCCTTGGGGTTTTCTTCCAGGTAATTATCCAGTGCACTGCTGACTGACTGGGAAACGGCAGCCATGACTTCGCTGTTGCCGAGTTTGGTTTTTGTCTGTCCTTCGAACTGCGGTTCGTTGACCTTTACCGAAATAATGGCCGTCAAACCTTCCCGGAAATCGGCCGGGTCAATATCAAATTTCAGCTTGCTGAGCATGCCGCTCTTATCGGCATAGTTTTTCAGGGTTGAAGTGAGTCCCCTGCGGAATCCCGTCAGGTGGGTGCCTCCTTCTATGGTGTTGATATTGTTTACGTAGGAATGTATGTTTTCAGAGAATCCCGTGTTGTATTGCATGGCAATTTCAATAGGGATACTGTTTTTGTTTGTTTCCAGATATATGGGTGTTTCCGTAAGAGGAACACGCGTTTTATCAAGAAATTTAACAAAATCCAGCAATCCTGTTTCAGAGAAAAATTCGTCTTTACGGAATCCTCTTCTGACAACGTTCTCTTCTTCCATTTCTTCCGTATAGGCATCTTCTTCAGCGTTTTCACGGTGGTCTTCTATAGTAAGACGGACACCTTTATTCAGAAAAGCCAGTTCACGAAGTCTTGCAGACAGGATGTCGTAACTGTACTCGGTTCCCATTGAAAAGATTTCTTTGTCAGGAATAAAATGAATCTCGGTTCCCGTTACATCGCTGTCTCCAATAATCTCTATGGGAGCCTGGGGAACGCCCCGGGAAAATTCCTGTCTGAATATTTTTCCTTCCCGGTGTATGGTAGCTACCAGTTTATATGACAGGGCGTTGACACAGGAAAGACCGACACCGTGCAAACCTCCCGAAACTTTATAGGAATCTTTTGAAAATTTACCACCGGCATGCAAAACGGTCAGGACCACTTCAAGGGCAGACCGTTTTTCTTTTTCGTGCATACCTGTTGGAATACCACGACCGTTATCGGTAACGGTTATACTGTTGTCGGGATTGATAACTACTTTTATCCGGTCACAATAACCGGCCAGCGCTTCGTCAATGGAATTGTCCACCACTTCATAAACAAGGTGGTGCAATCCCCTGGATCCAATGTCCCCGATGTACATGGAAGGACGTTTCCTGACAGCCTCCAGTCCTTCCAGGACCTGGATGCTCTCTGCAGAATACTGATTCTCTTTGCTCACTTTTTCATGCTTTGAATAACACGCAAAGTTATGGAAAAAGCATCAGAAAACCTAATTAAAAACGGAATGTTATACCTCCCCCGAAAGTCAATCCGGGATTGGGATAGAGATAAAAATAGGAGATATCTTTATTCAGCAGGTTGCTCCCGAAAACATAGGCGGACAGAAACCGGTTCAGAACGTATTCCATACGTACTCCCAGATCAAAAAATCCGGGTACGGTAACGTCGGGAGCCCCGTCTATCCATGAAGGGGCAAAGCAGGCATCGCGCCAATAACCCGTCGCACTTATAATGATGCGTTCCCGCCAATTATATCGGGCATATCCGGAAACTTCCCAAACAGGCTTGTGCCAGGGGGAATTCCCTGAACTCAGGGCATAATGGTGCCATTCACCGGTAACACCGGCTTCAAAGGGATCCGACCGGAATGAGAGTGAACCGCCTGCCGTATACCTGGTCTCATTGGCATAATGCAAATCGTATAAACCCGGGTATCCCTGTGTGTTGTTTTGGGTGCCGTAGAAAAACTGGTTCTTGGTGTAACGGTAAGATCCGTACAGGTTGTAGTGAAAACGGTCTCCCAGGGTTCCGGTCAGACCGGCCTGCATATGCCACGGGATTATTGCATCGTACATTTCATTGGCAAATACCCATGGGTTTTCACGCATCCTTTCCTGGTATGTGTTCAGGCGTTGGGTGCCTTCCATTTTGGCATACAGAGTAAGCCAGTCGTCGGCAACGGTCAGATGGGCGTCAAACCAGGGGAATACTCCAAAATTATTCCCGTCAGGTCTGAGCAGGTACCCGATCTTCACTCCTGCACCAACTTTATACCTGTGGCCGCTCCAGAGTATATGCGGAAAAACGTGAAGTACAGCCCGGGAAGCGGAAATCCCGTCCACGTTCCACCGATTGCTTACAAATTTTGCTGAAGCTCCTATGTTTATTGAGAACCCTTCAGCCAGGCAATGCCCTGTAGAGGCTTCAATATCCAGGATGTTTTCCCGAATAACAGGCAGGCTGTCAAAAGGACCCAATATGGTGTTCTTGGCATGCCTGTACCCTGATTTCCAGTAATAATGCCAGGACCCGGGAGTGTTGTTAAGGGAATAAGTCTCAATTTCAACGCCGGTGTTGTAGTAATTCTGCCTGTCCAGTCCCGGCATCGAAGAAAGTATGTCAAAATCGGCATAAGTGTTGTTCTGATGTTCTCCCAACCCACGTATACGGAACGTATTGTTCTTTCCCCTGTGTTCCAGTGTAAAAGACCCTTCTGTTGCCGCGCGTGTATCCTCATCCAGCAGTGAACGGTGACGTGCCTGTATACCGGCAAACCAATCCGATCCTAAAGGTGTGTGCAATATGATATCGGCTCGTGGTGTCCACGGGTAACCGGTTCCCAGGTTGATGTAACCAAAGTGTTTTTCGGGTGCCTGAAAGGTCTTTACGGTAGCCGATGGCAGGGGCGTGAATTCATACAAATTGAACAGTGGCTTGTCAAAAATACTGTATTGAAAGGAGGTGTTCATGGTCAGCACGGAATCCGGTACAGACGTATCCAGCATGGGTTTGGTGACTTCTATCAGCTGGGCATCGTACAGACGTTCCACACGGATCACGGGATTGATTTGCTCCTGTGCCGCAAGAGTCAGTGAGAACGGAATAAAAAATATGAATAACCATCTTTTCATTGTAGCATGGCCTCCTCGCTTTTTTGGATCCTGAGTGCTATCAATTGTGCAATATCATCGGGTTCTGAAGGGTTGTATCCGTTTTGAACACTTTCGTAAGTCGCTTTGGCCTGAACCCATTCCCCTCTCTCGGCAAAAATATCACCCAGAAGAATGAAGGAACGTGCGATCCAGTATTCCTGCGGCGTATTGGTATCGGCAAAATTGTAGATCATGGTTTCTGCTTTTTCAAAGTCTCCGGAATCAAAAGCATCTTTACACAAAAGGTAATATGCTTCGGCTCCGTATGCAGTATGACTTTCTCCGGACAGAGCTTCCAGCAAGGGCAGTGCTTCTTCTCTTTCACCAAGGTTCAGATGACTCATGGCGCTTATGTATTTGGCGTCTTGGTGGACCTCTTTGCTAAAAGCTTTATTTCCCAATACTTTACCGGACTGCACAATGGCATTTCTGAATTGTTTGTTCTTAAAGAATGACCACATCAGGCCTTTTACGGCTTCCAGCCGGTTATTATCCAGCACAGCAATGTCGTTCAGACTCATATACGCATCCACGGCATTGGCATATTGCTCCAGATCATATTGAATAGATGCGTAGTTGCGCGTGGCCAACTCGGTAAATGAGCCGGAAGGTTTTTTCATGACTACAAGAAAAGCATCGGCTGCCATTTGCATTTTGCCCAACTGTAAAAGGCATTCGCCAAGGTAAAAGTGAGCGGCCGCTATCTTTTCACTTTCCGGGTATTCTTTGATAAAATTGTTCAGGGCAGTGACCGCCTCGGCATGGGAATGATTCAGGTACAACTGTTCGGCCGAAGAGAAAATCATCAATTCTTTTTCTCCGGGTGTTTTCCCGGAATCGATTCCGAGACTTTCCATATACTCAAAAAAACCTTGGGAATCGTTTCGGGCCAGGTATATGTTTTCGATCCCGGCCAGGGCATCGCTGATATCCGGGGAATCAGGGAAGCGTCGCAGTACTTCTTTGTAATAATCCAGTGCGGCTTCCGGATTTTGCATATTGATCTGAATGAGTCCCAGTTCAATAAGGGCTTTGGCATGGTACGCCTTGTGCGTGTCAAACGAAAGAATGATCCGGAAACGTTCTTCTGCTTTTTCGTATTGGTTTGTCTGTATGTAAGTCCGGCCTTGTTCAAAAAGTGCGGGAGAGTAATATGCGGAAGACGGGTACTCCTGCATCAGGCGGTCCAGTGTCCGGATCTTATCCGGCTCCCGGTTCAGAATACCTTCAGCCATACCTATCTGGTAGAGGGCATAGTCGGGAACTATTGTATTGTTATCCAATGCTTTCTGATATTCTTCCAAAGCTTGTCCGTGTTTGTATTGGGCAAAGGCACAATCACCCAGACGCAGGTAAGTATCCGATATCAAAGCGTTGTTTTTCGGGCCAAGCCTGATGTAACGTGTATACCAGTTCTCAGCGTTGGAGTAATCACCTTGTTTAAAGTAGGCGTAAGCGATGTTGTAATGGCTGGTGCGGTATTTTTCGGGATTGGAGAACGATCCGCTTTTGCGAATGAACTGTTCCCATATTTGAATGGCATTTCCAAACATATTGCTTCGGTACAGACATTCGGCTACCCAGTAAGATTCCTGGGCCAGTGAGAAATACCTTTCAGCATCCCTGAAAGAACCGGCCTGGTATAATTGGATACCTCTTAAGAAAGCGGCTTTTTTCAGGTCTTTCAGATTTTCGGGCGTAGGATTCCGGAGAGCCTGCAGAGCTTCTACGGCAGAAGCGTAATCACGGTTTAAAAAATAATTGGCGGCAATATAGTTTTGGATTTCGTCCAACCTTGGTGAATCCGGATAGGCATTCCTGTATGAAGAAAGTACCTGGATATCCCGGTTAACGTCAAAAGCCAGTTTTGCATAATTGAAAAATGCGTCCTCCCTGATCACAGGATCAAAATTCAGGTTGCTGGCACGCCTGAATGCATCCATTGCCTGCAGTTTGTTTCGTAATCGGATGTATGTTTCTCCAAGGTGATAAAGCGCATTTTGTCCCAGACTGTCAGGTTTTTCACCTACCAGGGCAAGTTGTTCTGCTGCACGTTCGTAATCTCCCAGCTTGAAATGCAATATACCGGAATAATAACTGTCAGTAAGTGTAAGCGAGCGGGCATCTTTTAAGTAATCGTCAAAAAAATTGCGGGCTTCTTCGGTTCTGCCGAGAGCAAAATAAGATTCGGACAATGTCTTGGCCAGTGTGGTACGTAAGGCGGGATCGGCATTTTGGTATAAGGGAACCCCTTGATTTATAACCTGCTCGTATTCTCCGGTGTAGAAGAGTGACTGAAGCAGGTAAACAGAGGAAAGGGCTCCGTATTGGGGAATATCGGTAAGCGGTTCAAGAAGAGGAATGGCTTCTTGAAAGCGTCCTTTTGCATAATGGATATATCCGCGGTAGTACCTGGCTGCCCAATGGTATTGTTCGCCGGGAGGGTATGTTTCCGTTTCCAGGAAAAGATCTACAGCTTTGTCTGAGTTTCCCAGCTGCATGTAAACGTACCCTTTACGGAAGGCCAATGAAGCCCGTTCGGAAACCGGGAGTCTTTTTACCTTTACTTTTTCGTAAACAGCTGCGGCATCCTTGTAACGTGTTTGGTCTGAAAGAAGGTTCCCCAGCTTGTAATATATCTGGTGTTTGAGGGGAGCGGAAGGATAAAGTGCTTCCCACCGGGCAACATGCGTTTCTACCCCGGGATCTTTCAGAGCTATGTCACAAAGGATCCTGTATGAAGCCACTAAAGAAGCTCCATTGTCCTGCTTCCGGTTTTCCAGGTTCTCAAAAAGCAGGCAGGCGCTCCAGTATTGTTCTTTTTTGTACAGTTCAACGGCAGTATTGAAAATATCGTCGTATGAACGATCGTATTCCTGCCCGAAAATACCCGGAGCAAGCAGGAGTATACCGGAAAATAACAAAATACACCTGACAGATTTCATGTAGCAATAAAAATATTGTAACAAATATAAGGTTTTTCAAGAATCATACCGCATTTAAGGACGCGGATGATGGTTCAGTATGGCATGTTGCCAGAAAGCAGTGTCTAGATGGGTATAGATTTCGGTGGTCAGTATGCTGCTGTGTCCCAGCATTTCCTGAACTACGCGCAAATCAGCCCCGTTTTCAATTAAATGTGTGGCAAAAGAATGACGGAAAGTGTGCGGGGAAATTGTCTTATTCAATCCTGCCCTGGAGGCCAGTTCCCTGACTATAATAAAAACCATATTGCGACTGATTTGTCTTCCGTAACGGTTTAGAAACACATAATCGTCGTCTGCAGGTTTGATGTTCAGAGAATTTCTCCAGGGATAATACAAACGAAGTGCTTTCAGGGCATGTGATCCAATTGGAACCAGCCGTTGTTTGTCTCCTTTTCCTATTATGCGAATAAATCCTTGATCAGGAAACATTTGTGATATTTTTAGACCGGTCAGTTCACTGACACGTAACCCGCAGCCGTACAACACTTCAATAATTGCTTTATTGCGGTGTCCTTCGGGAATGCTGAGATCTACGGTATTCAGTATCTTTTCAATCTCATTTAAAGATAGTACCACGGGAAGGTGACGTCCTGCTTTTGGTGATTCTACCGGGGAACAGGGGTTGGCTTCTATTCGCTTTTCCATGGTCAAAAAACGAAAAAATGCATTTAACCCGGAAAGAATACGTGCCTGCGTTCGGGGAGATGATCCGGAATCTGTAACCCCGGTAAGAAATGATTCTATGTGCTTGTCCATGATTTGCGAAGGTTCCGGAAGTGATTCCCGGGAAGAGGATCTATGTATAAGGTGTCCCAGGAACATGTTCACGTCATGCAGGTATGCATTCCGGGTGTTTTCGGAAAGAGAGCGTTCAAGGCGCAGGTAAATCATAAAATCATTGAGGGCCTCTTCCCATGCTTTGCCAATTCCGGGTATGGCTTTCATTGTTTGACCTTTTTATTGTAAGTGTCACAAAAAGAAGAGATACCGCACGATTCACACTTGGGATTCCTGGCCGTACAAACATAACGGCCGTGAAGGATAAGCCAATGATGTGCCTTTGGCCGGAGTCCCGGAGAAAAGTGACGGTTCAGATCTTTTTCCACGGCAAGCGGTGTTTTTCCTTTTGATAAGCCGAGTCTGCGGGAGATTCGGAAAACGTGAGTATCCACGGCCATGACATGTTTTTGGTACACAACAGAGGCGATTACGTTAGCTGTTTTCCTTCCTACGCCGGGGAGTTTCTGCAGGTCTTCGGGATCCTCGGGAACTTTTCCGTCAAAAAGAGTTACCAAAGCGCGGGCCATTCCTGTAAGATGCCTGGCTTTGTTGTTGGGATAGGAAATGGATTTTATATAAGGGTATACTTCTTCGGGAGTGGCTGCAGCCAGCTCAGATACTGTAGGGTAACGTTCCAACAGCGCAGGCGTGGTCATGTTTACTCGTTTGTCAGTACATTGAGCAGACAGTATGACCGCAACCAGCAAACCGTAAGGATCCGAATATTCCAGTTCCGTAACGGGGTCAGGCATGTGAGTTCTGAACCACTCTATGATACCTTCAACTTCTTGCCTTTTTTTCATGATTCCATGAAAGTGGAAAAATCAATTTCCTGACGATCTGCTACTTCGGTACACTTTCCTGCTTCGCATTTGAAGATTCGTTCCGGATATCGCTGCAACAGTTGCAAATTGTGTGTGACTACCATCATGGCCGGTTTCTGTTTATCGTGGATATTCATAAACAATTGCATGATCTCCTGCTGTGTATCACTGTCCAGATTCCCGGTAGGTTCATCGGCCAGTATGATTTCCGGGTTGTTCAATACGGCCCGGGCTATGGCGACCCTTTGCTGCTCACCGCCGGATAATTGGTGAGGCATTTTATGTTTTTTGTGCAACATTCCCACACTGTCTAAGGCTTCTTCAATACGTTGTTGAATTTCTTTTTTGTTTTTCCAGCCGGTAGAACGAAGCACGAATTCCAGGTTGTCGTAAGCCGACCGGTCTTGCAAAAGCTGAAAATCCTGAAATACAACACCTATTTTTCTTCTTAAATAGGGTATTTTTTTTCTTTTAAGCTTGCTCAAATTGTATCCGACTACCTGCGCTTCTCCTTTTGTAACGGGAAATTCTCCTATCAGTGTTTTGACCAGTGATGTTTTTCCAGTGCCAACCCTGCCTACCAAATAAATAAAATCTCCTTTATCCAGAGTCAGATCAACGCCGGCCAGGATCAGATTCGAATCCTTGATGATGTCTACGCCGGACAGCCTGATAAGAGCCATAATTCTGATTTTTAACAAAGATAATAAAACGGGATAGCTTATTAAAATTAAAAAAAAAGAAAAAAAATTTGGTAAATGTAAAAAAGTATCTACATTTGCAGTGTACTAATATACTAATACACTAACAACATGATACAAATCAGCGATTTATCGTTTAGTTATTCCGGAAACAAAGTTTTTGAAAATTTGACTTTGTCTATGGATAAAGGAAATGTATACGGCCTGTTGGGGCAAAACGGGGTCGGTAAAACTACTTTGCTAAAGATTATGTCCGGGTTGTTAAAAAGCACTCCGGCTGCTTGCAATGTGGACGGATTTCATCCTTACAAACGTCAACCTGCTTTTTTGGCGGATATTTATTACCTGCCTGAAGAACCTGCATGTCCTCCGGGAACGGTGGGAGATCTTGGAAAAAATTACGGTATTTTTTATCCCGGTTTCAAAATTGAAAAATTTTATTCTCTGCTGGATCGATTTGAGGTAAAACCTGAAAAGCGGTTTAAAGATTTGTCTGCAGGACAACAGAAGAAAGCACACATATCCTATGCTTTGTCACTGAATACCGGTATACTCTTTCTGGATGAGCCGAGTAACGGGCTGGACATTCCTTCAAAAGCCCTTTTCAGAAGTATTGTGGCCGGACACATCAATGATGATCGGATAATGGTCATTTCAACTCACCAGGTACGCGATCTGGAACATCTGATTGATCCGGTGATTATTCTGGATCATAAAGGGGTATTGCTCAATGCTACCATAGCGGAAATTACGGAAAAAATCTGTTTTGTCACAAAATCCGATAGTGATCCCGATGCTTTGTATTCAGAGGAAACACCTATGGGATATGCTATGGTTAAAGCCAATAGCCGTGGATTGGATACTAAAGTCAACCTGGAGGCTTTATTCAATGCAGTGCTGAAACATAAGGATTGGTTTGACGAACATTTTAAAAGGGTATAATCATGAACAATATTTTTAATTTTAAGCGTTTTGTGGCCATCACGGCCAAAGAGGTCAGGGAATATTTCCGAAACTATGGAAGTTCCATTATCAGCGTTCTGGGTGTGTACTTATTGTTTCTGCTGATTCCTTTACTCGTAGGCGGATCGGCAAATGTGTTGTCGCGTGTCAATACGATCGTGGCTCTGACAGCAGTAATCATGATAATAGCTCCTTCAAAATTGTATGGTATGGTCAATCACAGGAGCAAAGGGTTGAACTATGTTTTATTACCGGTATCTGCACTCGAAAAAACGTTGAGCATGTTTTTTATCAATGCCATATATACCACGTTCATTATGATAGCCGGAATGCTGATCATTGATACGATAGTATACCTGATAGTTCCGTTGCGTCTTCATGAAATGCTCTTTACAGGCCGTAACATGGAGATTATAGGGATGGAGATTCTTAGTTTACTGGTCTTGCAATCTTGTTTTGTTTTGGGCAATATGCTGTTTAAAAACCAGAAAGTCGCCAAAACCATACTCAGTCTGTTGGGATTGGTTATCCTGGTTGGACTGCTTTTTGTGCTTCTTTTTCATATTATCGGTTATGAAAAAGTAGGGCTGTTCTTTGAAGAACAATTTGCTAATATGGATCTCAACATTGACGGGAGCAAGATCAGGGTACTGGGAATGGGAGATATGAGAGAAGTGGTGAAAGATGTTCCCATATTCAAAAAGATAATGGTCATACAAAATATTTTATGGGCTGTTATAGGCCTGGGGTGCTGGACTGGAACATACCGGTTGATTAAAACCAGAAAATACTGATTATTATGGAATTTAATGAATATAAAGCCATTTACCTGCAGATAGCCGAATCGTTATGCGAAAGAATATTGAATGGCAAATGGAATGCAGAAGACCGGATCCCTTCTGTGCGGGAACTGGGGGCAACATTGGGCGTCAATCCCAACACGGTAGCCCGGACTTACGAACACTTGCAGCAACGGGAAATCATCTATAATAAAAGAGGAATTGGATTTTTTGTGACTCCCGGAGCCAGAAAACAGATCCTTAAAACACTAAGGGATCGCTTTTTAAAGGAAGAACTTCCTGTATTTTTTAAACGAATGGATATGTTGTCCATAACATTAAACGAAATCGAAAATTATTACAAACAAGACTCCAAATGAAAACTATCGCGACATTTTTGTCCATTTTGCTTCTGGCAACTGCCAACCTGGTAGCAGCCCCAAATACAACTACCATAAAAGGGGTAGTTATAGATAAAGAAACCGGATCTCCGCTCCCTTATGCCACTGTTGCCGTCAGGAACGGCAGTGACAAGGTTGTAGCTGCGGCCACAGCAGCTCAAAACGGATCTTTTTTGATCAGCAACGTACCTCACGGATCGTACCGACTTGTTGTAACCTTTATTGGATACAAAGAACACGAATTGCCTATTCAATTGAATACAAACGAAATGGATGCCGGCAGTATTGAAATGGAAGAAGATGTGGAAACTCTTGAAACGGCAGTCATCACTGCCCGCGTTCCTGTCATAGAACAGAAAATAGACAAAATTGTGATGAATGTTGCCGAAGCTGTTTCAACCGAGGGGAGCAATGCATTGGAAGTTTTACGCAAAGCCCCCGGTGTGACTATAGATATGGACGGTAATGTGAAATTGAACGGTCAGGCCGTGAGTATCTGGATTGACGGACGTCCTTCTTATATGAGCGGTCTGGAGCTTGAAGCGCTGTTGAGATCAACCGACGGAACGACCATAGATAAAATTGAACTTATGGCGCATCCTTCTGCCCGTTACGATGCCGAAGGCACCGGCGGGATCATCAATATTAAAATGAAGAGAAACCTGTTAAAGGGATTCAGCGGCATGGCCAACGGTTTTTACGGCGGTATGAAACACAAAGTTTACGAACAGGAAGCCGGAGGAGGACTGAACCTGAACCTGCGCACCGATAAAACAAACACATTGCTTAATTACGGCGGACGTTACGAAGAAATGGGAGCCACCCTGGATTCGTGGACCGGATTGGGCGGTACGACCGGTTTCGAACAGATATCTCATTCCGATTTTCTGATAGGATCGCAGAGTCACACCCTGAAACTGGCTAATGATTTCTTTCTGGATAAAAAGAACACGGTAGGTTTTATTGTTACCACCATGTTCCGGGATCAGTCCCAGGACAACTACGGAGATCAGAATTTTACCAATTCTTATCTTAACGAGCAGCTGGTTAACAGTATCAAGAGCGTGATTGAAACAGGTTCCGACTATAACAACATAACTACAAACATCAATTATACGGGTGTTTTTAATGAGGAAAAGGGTCAGGAACTCACATTTAACGGGGATTATGCCTATTACGATATAGCCTCTCGGAATTTTCAGGATAACAGCATAGTATCAGGAACCGGAATCAGTGAAATGTTCCGACAGAACAGCCAGCAATATATCAACCTGGTATCCGGCCGGGTGGATTACCAACAATCTTTCTGGAAAACGGGCATGCTGGAAACCGGTTTAAAATGGGCCATGACACAAACCGATAATGATCTGAACCGGGAAGATTTTCTGAACAACATCTGGCAACCCAATACCAATATGTCCAACCAGTTTTTATACACGGAACATATTGCTGCTGCTTACGCTTCTGTGGGCCGGATGTTAGGAACCAAATGGATGCTTAAACTGGGTTTGCGCGGTGAATATACTCATGCCCTGGGGGATTGGATCACAGCTCAGAAAGAAACCGGGAAAAGCTATTTCAACGTTTTCCCTACTGTTTTTGTAGGATACAATCCTTCTGCCATCTGGCGTTTGACTTTATCCTATACAAGCCGTATTGGAAGGCCGTCTTTCAACCAATTGAATCCGTTCAGAAATTACGTGGATGCCAATTCGTATGTGGAGGGAAACCCCGATCTTGACCCACAGCTCTCGGATCAATTAGCGTTTAGCATAAATTTCAAGACACATTACAACCTGGCGTTGATTTATTCCCATACACGGAATCTGATCATGCAAAATCCTTACTACGATCAGACAGGAACAAAGATGTTGTTGTATGAAAATTTCGGGAATCAGGATATGGCAGGAGGTGCCTTGTCCAT
>Ga0209408_1001821_pt1 | contig 12815 bp, 14 predicted proteins | sample AD_UKC107_MetaG_FD_184422 | JGI IMG/M metagenome (GOLD analysis project Ga0209408, IMG submission 184422) | Active sludge microbial communities of municipal wastewater-treating anaerobic digesters from Hong Kong - AD_UKC107_MetaG (SPAdes)... | ecosystem: Engineered > Bioreactor > Anaerobic >... | reverse complement strand
GGGTTGGATCCACAACCACCAGATCTGATTGGAACCCGTCCCGGCCGGTTATAACAACAAGGTTCTGTTCTCATGCCTGCCTATGCCGTGAGCCACAAAGGGTCTGGTTTTCAAACCACGAGATCTGAAATCCTTTTCTATGGACACGGGATGGAACCGAAGAGTATCTGGTTCGCTCTACGCGAAACGACGCTTTCTGCGATCGAAATCCTGATGGGTGACTGGTGCAGCGTCAGGCTGACACCCCCACCCCCGATACAACGGGCGCAGATGATGAGAACAGATTCATGGAATAGGAAAATACTTCAACCCCTGTTAGAAGAGATCTATCTCTTGACTTCGGGCCTCATTATGGGTGACCCCCTTCCTATATGGAGACACTAAGTTAAATTTCATAGGCTTGCTCTCCTATTTTCCTTGCTGTTGAAGTGCGGCGACGAATCGTTTTGAACTCTCTTTATACTTGTCATCGCATTCAGCCTTAGAAGTCATTGGGATGATCTTATGGAAGGTATCCTCGGCTTTAGAATATTCATAGATTCTTAAGTAATGTTCTGCTAATCGATAAAGAAGACCGATGATTTCATCACTGGATTGGTGGTGGCTGGCGAGTTTTTCCATGATTTGTATTTCTCGGTTATTCTCCTCTAAACTCTTTTTTCGAAATTGTCTTTGCTTTTCGCTTGTGATTGGTCTTGTCTCACTATTTATGTAGTTAGCTACTGCATTCATCTCACTGCTTTGAATCAGGCATTTGTTACAATCTCTGTAAGTACGGTATTGTTGCATATATATCCAGAGCGTGTACACGCTCTGTGGATACTTAGTAAGTAATTCATTTCGCGGGTCTCTTCCTGAAAGAGCTTCATTAATTCCCTGTATTTTGTACTTGTTTAGAACCTCTAGATCTGCACCTTGAGGCGGCAGTACCTTAATATTGATAGGTGAAGTGCGGATATTTCCACGCCAAATAATTGTATTCTCTTCAGTGTAATTATCGAAATAATCACACTTATATCTTGTCCCGTCCATCTCAAAGATGACCTTAAAATTTCCAATCTCTGTGAAACCATGAAAAGGGTGATCACACAAAATTTTCTCAAAGGATTGGTGTGGCTCCAGTATGAGTTTTCTGTCACAGGGACTGTCGATAGTAAACACTGAAAGTTCTTTTGGTTGGCGCGTCTGAGTTCCATCGTCGCTTTCAAAAATGAAAGTATTTTCTATTACTGGAATGATTAGGTACTTGTCAGACGTGTTTTTCAAGGTGTATTTGAGATTTAGGGCTTCGTGAAGGATGAATTCTTCTTTCGGGGTCTGAAGGTCAATTTTCAGTGGACCCGCAAACTCACCCATACTTAAAAAGCTTACAATTGCTGCAAAGAGAAATTGCTTCATCTTCTCCTCCTTAAATATCATCTTCTATTGTTCTGATGCTGTCATCGTGATCTTCCAATTGAATTCTTACTACTCAATTACACAGGTTATGCGACATTAACGCGCTTTGATATTCACATGCTTTCTGTTGTACTTGAATGTCAAAATTGTACCTGGGCTTTTGGTTAAGAATTTTTTTTGCAAGCGAACATGAAGTTTCAAAATCTCCTATCTTTATTGCTCTATTGATTGCTGAAAGAAGAAAATAAAGTGAACAAGAATGCCCATTATGATAAGTTACCAACTCACTGTAAATGTTAATCCATTCTTTATCTTCCTCAATGTTATTAATAGCTGCCTGATCTGATCTCTGCCAATTCTTATATTTTAGATTAACTTCAATATGCTGTTCTGGATTGTGTTTTTGGCAAGAACTGACTATACTGTTAGGAGATGAGCAGACAAGCCATGGTGCGTATTGAGATTGTGGATACTCCTTGAGAATTGTCTGAATATCCTTGGATTTTCCCAATAAAATGCTCAGTGGTTTGCCCTTTAAATAATGATCATATATTTCTTTATCTACACCCGTAGGATATTCCACCTTTATTTCAAGTTTATTTGAAACGTACTTACCTGAAAGGATCTTATGATCAAGAGTTAAATAGTGCTGTTCATATTGCTTAGGGTCATCATAAAACTCACATTCGATCCAAAATTCCAAGACTCCAGGAGTAGTCGTCTCCCCATAATTAAAGAAAATTTCTCTGCTCTCACCTGGTTGTAATATCTCAGTTGGCATCGGTGAGAGTTCGAGGATGTAATCTCCTAACAAGACATTAAAATGGAATTCTTTTAAACTTGGACGTTCGCCATTAGATTTAGTGATGAATTTCTTACAGGTTCTACTGGCACTAATATTGTCGCCTTCAAGCATCGGAACTTCAACAGAATTGGATGAAGTGTTGCGTATTTCAACTTCCAGAAAAAGAGGCATACCCGCAATTATTTTATCTTGAACTTCTTTGACTTTAATATCGAGCGGAGCAGTGTGAAGCATCCCGGATACAAATAATGAGAAAGCGAGAATAGTTATTTTTTTTATCACCATGTCCTGCTCCTTTCTCCCAGTTCTGTGCTACGATCAACCCAATGGGCTTTAAAACACTAACACAGAATCTGGATCAGTTTTTTGGGGGCAGGTCATGTGTGTTTCTGTAGATCCTGATTGTGCATCATTAAACGTGACATTGTTCGCGGTGAAGGATGGATCAGTGGAGTAGGTAACGGTATAGTCTGGTACACCATTTGTCCAGGTCATTTGAACATCATCCCCGCTCTTGCTGAGCTGCAATTCTGTCTGACAAAAGAGAAAAGTTGATGATAAAAAAGTGAAAATGATAATAGTGGCTCGCCCCACATCTTACATTATAGCACCGCCTCTGACGCCATAATTATGCTATTCATAGGACAATTAAAACAGGGACATAATACCTATTTATTGCTGGGATTCGCAGTTACTCTGTGGGAAATGAAAATTGAGCAATTAATATCCGGGTTCGTTCCCCTTTTTCCACTTGATGTTGCACCCCATGCTGGGGCGGTGGGGTTCCGGAACGGCCTTTCCCGCCAGAACGGCCTGCACGGCCTCATCCAGGTCTTTTCCCGTAACGGGGAGGGAATTTCCGGGCCGGCTCGAGTCAAACTGGCCGCGATAGGCGAGTCGGCGACGGGAATCGAAGAGGAAGAAGTCTGGAGTGCAGGCAGCGTAATACGCACGCGCCACTGCCTGGGTTTCATCGAAGAGGTAGGGGAAGGTATAGCCAAAGGTCTTTACCTCCTGGACCATCCGTTCCGGCGAGTCGTCGGGATAATGTTCCGCGTCATTGGCGTTGATGGCAACTACCGCGACGCCCTTTTTCTGCCACCCGGGGGCAAGCTCAGTCAGCCGTTTCCGTATGTGATGGACAAAGGGGCAATGGTTACAGATAAACATGACAAGCAGAGCTTGATATTCGGAAAAATCTGACAGGGATACGTTCCTCCCATCGGTGTCGGGGAGAGAGAAATCGGGTGCCGGTGTACCCAGCGGAACCATCGTGGAAGGGGTGTTAACCATGGATTACTCCTGTTTTGTAAAGGAATATTAAGTTTTAAGCATCATGAACCACAACAGGTTGTCCACTGTCTCTATTCCGAGTCGGGATTGCACGGGCGAATGCCGGGATTCGCCGCGGCGAAAGAATTTGGAAATTTCCGGGACCGGTTGACTCTATTCCCGGACCGGGTAAACTTCGCGCCGTACAACGAAAACCATGGAGGGTTTACGATGAAAAAGTTTTCGATTCTCACTCTGGTTATGATCATTTCCGGCGGACTCTTTGCCGCCTGTTCCAGCCCCGATGTTATGGCTCATGGAACCATTCAGTTTGTGAACGTGGAAACCGGCTGCTGGGAATTCCTCGCCGATGACGGCACCAGCTATGAGTTGATTTACGCACCCCAGAACATTCTTCGCGACGGCCTGACCGGCGTACTCAGCGGCACCTATGCGGATCTCATGACCTTCTGCATGGTGGGAACCCCCATCAACATCTGCAACTTTGACGCCGATCAGACACAGAACATCGTCGGCACTCTGCGCTACCTTCAGCTGGAAGGCGGATGCTGGGTGATCGATTCCGGCTCCAAGAGCTACGTCCCCCTGAGCAAAGACCCTTCTTTCTTCCGCGATGGCGCGAAGGTGAAGGTTGCCGGCATGGTCCGCGACGACATGCTTTCCATCTGCATGAGCGGTCCCGTTGTGGAAGTCGTGTCCTACGAGTTTATCGGTGCCTGCCCGTCCCAGTGCGATCAGACATTCCGCTCCTGTGAACGGGATTGTGCCGAAGTTTTCTGTTTTGTATCCTGCGATACCGTGCGGGACATCTGTCTCAACGGCTGTTTCAACTGAATCTGACCTGCCGCAACGATCATCCGGACCGCCGCTTCTCGGAGCGGCGGTTTTTTTCTTGACAGAAATCCATCCCGAAGCTATGATTCCCCCATGAAGCAGGCTGGAACGATCTATACGGAAATCCGGGAAATCTTTTCCCTTCAGGATGTTCTCCAGAAGACACTGGGGTTTCTCGATAAACATATGGGATTAGATGAGGCTGCCCTGGCTCTTCCCGGTGAACTGGGACCTTCCGCCTTTCTCCGGCGGGGTACGATAGATTATTTTCCGGACTCCAGCCTTCTTCCTTCGATTCGAGGGGGAAAGAGTATATCTCTTTCCTTTGCGAATATGGATCTGGGTTCCCTGACCGTACCCTCCGGATTTGCGGGAGAGGGCATGGAGGATGTCGCATCGTTTCTTGAACTTTACCTTCATCGTCACGTTGTGGAAATCAGCCTGGATCGCTATCTTGGAAGAAAGCTCATCATCGAAGGCCGCCACCCCCTTATCCAGACCCTATGCAAAAGAATGGAGCAGTACGCACCTCTCAATGCCCCGGTCCTCATTACGGGGGAAGACGGTGTAGGGAAAGATATTCTGGCCAAAATGATCCATGTACGCTCACCGCTGAGGGAGCGACCCTTTATTCAGTTTAACTGTCCTGCGTACAAAGGTCGGGACGACATGATCCACAAGCTCCTGGGGTACCGGGAAAAGGATGGGTTTGTCCTTTCCGGAGCCCTGATGAAAACGAAGGGAGGTACACTCTTTATCGAGGAGATTTGTGACCTTCCCTTCAATGCGCAGAGTGCGCTGGCCCGGGCCTTTGAAGAAAACCAGGTTCTGCCGATGGGGGCGGAGGATCCGGTAAAGGTCGAAGGCCGTCTGATCAGCTCGACACGGATGGATCTACTGAAGATGGTGGAAGAGGGTCAGTTCAGGAAGGATCTCTTTTACCATATCTCGACCTTCCAGATCGCAGTACCCCCGTTACGGGACCATAAGGAAGACATTCCCTTCCTCTCGGAGCAGATCATTCATCACTTTGCCAAAAAGAATAATTTACCCTACAAACGTCTATCCGACCGAGCCCTTGAATATATGATGGGTTATCCCTTCGAAGGCAATTTAAAGGAACTGGAGGTTGTCGTGAAACGCGCCCTGGTCCATGCCCCGGGTAGAGAGATCGAACCGCATGACATTGAACTCCAGACACCGCATTCGAGGGAACTGACCCCAAATACCTGCTATAACAGGATGGTGGAAGAGGGGAAATCGTTCTGGGAAGCCGTTAAGACACCCTACCTGAACCGCAAGATCAACAAGGAAGAACTCTGGCAGATCGTTCACCGAGGGCTTCAGGAAACCGAAGGCACCTATCGCGATCTTTTGCCTCTCTTCAATATGGTTGAATCAGACTACAAAAAATTCATCAGCTTTCTGAATCGAAACAAGTAATCGATTGACTTACCAGCGCATCAGGGAACCCGGAGGAAAGGTCCATTCCGGGGTCACAAGTGGTTTTCTATCCTGAAGCCGGAACCAGGGACTGATTTCGGGCTCCTCAAGATTTTTCAAAAGATGAATTTCCTGTGCAGGCATATAGCTCTGGGCAAGAAGAAAGAACCTTTCTCCATTTCTGCTTCCCGTCGCCGTATCCACGACAAGGACCGCATGGCCCGGAAAACCGCCCTGAATGAAGACGTCGCCGGCGCGAATTTCATTCACGGAAAGAACGGGATTCAATTCCCAGCTTAATGAATAACTCCCGGCGTAAGTGAAGAGAACATCCAGATAGGCGCGAAAGCTGCGATAGGAATCGCTCGGGCTGGCTGATTTTACCCAGCGGACCCAGCGACCCCGGACTTCCGGCCTCCATCCCTCCTCCCACGATAACAAGCACGACCGGTCCCCGGAGGTGAAGTGAAAACAGATCTTATCCTTATGATTCACTGCCCAGAGATACTCGGCCCGGAGCCTCAGAACGGCATCGGCGCACTGCTGGAGGTTACGTGATCCGACATCGATGTCCACCACGGCTGCCTGTGCCTGCTGGTTCCGCTTCAACGATCCGTTATAGAGGTGAACAGGCGGATTTCCGGGCTTGAGAGGCAGATGCCGAAGCCAATCCTGGAACGAACCGGGAGGAGCCGGATCCCTCTGAACGCCATGAGGAGGGTGAATGCGCTTTTCCAGAGTCGACTGAACCTCGCTCCGATCCATCCAGGGGTAGGGGAGAGGTGCCTGGCCGGAAAGGATACCGGAAAGCATAATAAGGGATACAAATCCGAAAATACGGCGAATCATCTCACTCCCTTTGACTTTACGACTTCGGGATAGTTCCTGAACTCGAATGGTTGTTTTCCTTATGGATCACATATGAAGTTTACCACCATGGTGGAGCGGTGTAGAATGAGAACATGGGAAGACTCCACAGAGTGTTGTGGATTGGGCTGATTGCCTTTTTATCTTACGGTTTTATCCTTGCTGGAATCGTCTCCGATGTCCAGGTGGCAGGAGGGTATCTATACGAGACTTGGACCGATCATACGACCATCTATGATCTGACCGTAGATCCGCCAGTGGTTGTAAGCACAATAGAGTACCCTGAATCCCTATCCTATCCAGATCAGGATCAGTACTTTGCGATTAATGCTGTGGTGGAGAAGAATCGGTTATATATTTACTATTACTATGCCAATTTCGACAACGGCATAAGGATTTATGATCTTACAACTCTTGAATCACCAGAACTTTTGGATATTCTATTTTTATATTCCCATTATTATGGGAATATTCAAGGAGGTATGCTGGCAAATAGAGAAATGTTGCCGAATCCTTCATACCCATACGGCCAATTTCTCGCACATGACGATACAGTACTTTTTACAGGAGGTTATTGGGGAGGCAGCAGTCCTGTCTCGTTCTTTTTTCTTTATGATTCCGTTTCGAAAGAGAGAAAAATGATATCAACGGGTACGGGCAATCCTTACCCTTGCTCAGCTTATTCAAATTTCGCTGGTTATTCGCCGGTTTTTTTTGTTGACTTCAGTGATCGACTTTTGATCTATACGTATTACCAATTCTACGAGACACTTCTGAATGGTTACCTAGATAATTATCAGGTTTGCTTTACGAAATATTTTCCTGAAGGGGATAATCCGTACTATGATGGTCAGATAGCAGGTCCAATGGTGAAAAACAAAGGTCTGATTATAGCCAGATGGTTTGGATATATGTACTCTCTTCTTGGTTCTGGCTTAGCTATTATGGATTTTTCTGAAATCGATCATTTTGAAGTGAAGGTTGTATCAGACTTTTATTGCACCTACCTTGCGACCCATGGCACAGACAGTGATGATATGGGAGAGGATTTTTGGAACTCCTTAACAGATGTACAAGATATCCTGGTGCATAATGATGAAATCTACCTTTCCTCCTTCCACACACGATCCATAGCCCACACATACCAAAATAAAGATTGGGGAACAGATCTTGCCTGTGCGGACTATTGGGGATTCTATGACATCCCGGAAACGGGACGGCCGTACGGGATCGCGGCGGCTAATGGAACTCTTTATGTTGCCGGGAAGGATAAAAGGTATAACTTCCCATTGGCTAAACCTGATGCAGAACTTCCCGTGGGAGGAATCACATCGATGGAGTTTTCCGAGAACGAAATATCCATTTCCGGGTCAGCATATGATCCAGAGGGAGTGAGGGACGTCTTTCTACGCCTGGATAACCAATACTCTTTCTTGGCAAAGAATAGTTCCTATTATGATCGTTCCCATTCCCGTCCCATGGAATTAACAGAAGAAGAACGTTTGACCTGCGAATGGACAGTCAAGATAGACACGAATAAGGTGAATGCTGGAAATTACACGATGAAGGTCATCGCAGAAGACATGGATGGAGATTTTTCTGTGATACATGAGGAAGTAGTGGAGATACCCAGTATTATTAAGAAGAGAGCGGATATGGGGCAGAATGACGAATAATACAAAGGTCTCACCTTCAGACTTCCCATTTAAGTATCCCTACGTTGTTAGAAACGGCTGGGGCTTCGTAGCATTATTTGCTGTAATCATGATGATCCCTGTAACCACCTTTGTCTTTCTTTTTGGAATTAAGCTATTAGTATGGCTGAACAATCACACGAGCTTGAATATAAATTTAGCCAATGTACCTTGGTGGATTCCCTTAATGATCAGTGGCATATTAGTCACAAATCTGCCTCTCTATTTCGTGTATCGGAGGACGGCAAAGTACTATCTGAAGTGTGTGAAGTGGTACTTAGACAACGATAGATACGACTCTGCTAAAACCTATGTGCGTTTGTTTAGTCATGTAATTGGCTACAGGGACTGGAAAAAGAATAACTGGTTGAGAGATTTTGTTAGAGAGAGCAATCTCATCTCTGATGTTCCACGATTAAGCAAGTTTAATCGTCGTTATCCTGCCTAAGTTTATCCCCCTCTCTCAGCACCGTTAGAACCTTGTGGGAGGATAGAGTGCTAAGATAGAAGACAGGCACCTAATTTAGAAAAAGAATCTAAGACCAAGAAGGATATTCATATGGGAGAAGTCGAAGGTATACCGCTGTTGCTCACCATCGTAATCCATGTCATCTACCTTTACAGAAATCTCTGGGGTTATCAGGTATCGTGCTCCGATTCCCAACATCAGCTTGTCACAAATCTTGTACTCAACACCAGTGCCTAACTGGGATGTAAAACTCCACTCTGTATCATCAAACACAGGTTTTTTCTCTAATACTTGCACATAAGGTGTCGGATAGACCAGAAGAGCTATGTCATCAAAGCGGTAATGAGATGAGCCTATCCCGCCTCCAAAATAGACATTAACCTTTTTACTTACCTGAAGGTCGTACCAGATGTTGCCCATAATAGTAAGAGAAGATATATGACCAATTGTACCAACAAGGACATTCCCCCCGTAGGGAGGATATTCTAAATCTGGGTATGTTCTAGACCCCTGTTCAATCTCATTACGACTGTGGGTGATCTCACCCTCTAACCTCCACGCGTTTGACATCTTATATCCTAAGGAGATTCCTGAGACGTATCCATGATCTGGTTTAAGGGATATTTGTTGTCCAAGTGATCGAGCTGATCTATATACATTCACATTATCTAGCGACCAAGTTGAGCCACCTGTAATAGATGCATACCATTTGGAATCCGTATCTGCCAAGACGCCTGTAGAGACCATACTCAGCCCTAATAAGATTAAAACCCTCTTCATTGTTATCTCCCATGATCAGCCAGAGTTTAACGAACAGTCCAAGTCTTAATTATATTACGTGATTCAAGGTATAGGAATTGTGGACTTCTTCCTTCCAACGTCCTACCACAACCCCTTCTCTGGAGCCGTTTGACAGGCTGTGGGGGGAAGGTGAGCTTGTGAGAGGGGATAGAGTCTGAGGATTCTTGAAGGTTACGGCTTACCGAAGGGGCGGGAGTGAGTGTGGTTTACCAAACGATACGCGAAGATAGTACCTAAACTTGAAAATGCATAGACTTTTTCATCATCGGTGTTGTAGACCATTTTGGCATGAAAAGCATCAGCAAAAACATTCTCCATCAAGTAACTCCAAGAATAATCCTTGAAAAGGAGAACATGAAGTCCTGTAATGATGACAATACCCTCATGGCTTGGAGAATATACGCTACTTATGAAAAAGTACATTGGTATTGTAGGGGAAGGTACCTCAGTCCATTCAACACCGTCCCATTGCCAGATAGGATAGTCGTTAAACATCACAGACCGTTGAATTGCTGGATCGTAAGAAAAACCATTGTGATCACTAATAACGGTGTTCTCACTTATGGTTACCATACTTGTGTCCCACTCTAGAGTGCAATAGCGGTACTGATCTCTTACTGGGCAAATGGTTCCGGGCAGTACATAGACTCCTCTGTCAGAGTCGTAAGCAATCACGTCAACGGGTCCCGGTAATGTTTCGAACAGTTCCCATTCAACGGTCTCATCGTTCCATTTGTAAACCAAAGTATCTGCTGAACCTACCCATCTGAAATCCAGCATGGTCTGTAGCGTGGGATCATAGAACATGTCTCCGTAATATAAGTCGGTATATTGAGAGGAATTTGATGTGAGTAACGTCCACTTTCGTCTTTCCAGTTTCCAAGTTTCTACAGTATGCAGGGTCTCTGATTCGATGGTAAAGAGAAAATGGTTCAGCACTGGATTGAATGCTACATGGAAATCACCGTCCCATGAGATTTCTGGCGCTCCCTCTGTCGAGAATGGTTCCCACTCCCACGCCATAAGACCAGCAGTGGACATTAGCAGCAACAGAACAACCAGAACCCTCTTCATCGACTCTCCTTATGTGGAGTTACGCCTTTGCCTGCTTTAAGTATATAACTGCCGAGAGATCATGTCGAGTTAACCTTCTCTGGAACTGTCAGACTGGCTCAGAGCGGGGAGGGATACCTCCTGCCCTGCTAAAAGGTCTGTGCGAATTGAGTATTAGAACTACAGTGTCTCTATCAGCGATTGACGAGCCCTGTCTGACAACAGTTTATTACAGAGTTCTATACATTTGGGATGCTCTGAGAAAGTCTCAAAAATGCTAATAGATATGGCATCCATAGCAGAGGTGTCAGTTGAAGCAAAAGCACTATTTATAAAACTGAAGGCTCTATTAATAACATCTTTGGGTAATTCCTCTTCTTCAATTCCCTTTATGAGGAAATCAGCGAAACGGGCAAGAATATAGTACGGTGGGTCGTTATGATCTACATCAGCGTTAGCGAAAAATTCAGGGACACTACTTTTCAGGTTTTGAATTATGTTCTTACTCTTGATGATGGCAAAATTGCTCATAAAAACACTTTCCCTCCCATACTCTCATCCTACCACATCACCCTTTCTCCGCACTGTAAGACAGCCTGTGAGGGAAGGGGGGGGGCCTTGTTGTGGGGGGGCTCCTAAAACTTATTCTGGGCCGTTCAGCATAGAACTGGGTGTACAATACTTCTATGAGCCGAACATGCCTGGTGGGGGCTATCATATTTCTATTGCTCATAATTACTATTGATTCCGCTGCCATTGTCTCTGATGTCCAAGTAGCAGGTGGATATCTTTATGAAATTTGGACCGATCATACGACGATCTATGATCTGACAGTCGATCCTCCTGAAGAGGTTGGGGTGATTACGTATCCAGAGAGTACTATTCCTATTAACGCTGAAATTTACAAACACTATCTCTGCCTATACCATTATCAGGATGACTATGATAACGGCATCTTTCTCTATGATATCTCTCTACTATCTACCGCTGTACTTGTTGATAACATTACTCTTCCTGACGGTTTGATTCAGGGAGGATTCCTCGCCAGCGGAGAAGCTTTGTTTGGTGAACGTGGTCAGTTCTCTCCCTATGCACACTATCTCGTCTTCACTGGAACTGAATACGTAGATTATCCTATGCAAGGAACCTATAAATTCCATCTATATAAATACGACATGACTGAGAATAATACACAACAAATATCTATGACTTTTTATGAACCAACTAAGGAAGAGTGTATAGAGCATTATGAATATTACTTTCGGCATAGCCAGTTTATCTGGTTTAATCATTCGTACACGATTATTCAGGATGACAAGGTTACCTTCAGGATTCCAACAGATGAATTGCTTAATTTAGATCGGATTTGTTTGTTCCCTTCTTATACATCTACAGGGACAATGGGAGGACCACTATTAGAATGGAACAAGAAAATAGTAGGGCATTGGCTTTACCATTATCCATTGTCATCAGGGATGAAGATTATCGAATTTTTTGATACATCAGGCACAGAAGAGGCTGTAAGTGACTATACATGTGCTTATATGAACACGCACAATGGGGAGCTTGGAACTCTAAATTCCGATAATGTCGATTATGATGTCCAAAAATTCTTAATCCATAATAGTGAGATTTACCTCTCCTCCTACTATACAAAATCTATCCCCCATACCAATTTGAATAAGGACGATTGGGGTATTTGGTTAGAGTGCCAAGACTACTGGAACTTCTATGACATCCCGGAAACGGGACGGCCGTACGGGATCGCGGCGGCCAACGGAACTCTTTACGTTGCCGGGAAGGACAAAAGGTATGACTTCCCTCTTGCCAAACCAGATCCCGAGCTTCCCGAGGGTGAAATCTATTCGGTGAAGATGAATGGTAATGTATTTAACGTATCTGGCAAGGCATGGGATAGCGAGGGAATCAAGCAGGTCACTGTACGTCTGGATTATGCCTACCAGTTCCTCGCCAACAGGGTGCAGGAGGACTGCGAACCCGCAACAAGTACGGGAGGACATGACCGCCCCTGAGGTCATGTCAATAGGTGTGTAAAAAGGGTTCATGCGGCATGATCCTTATTCAAGGTTTTCAGGTTGATACCATTTTCGTATTTGTCACCATTGTAGACATCGCGTAACAGTTGAGGCGATTTCAG
>Ga0209408_1001807_pt1 | contig 12881 bp, 10 predicted proteins | sample AD_UKC107_MetaG_FD_184422 | JGI IMG/M metagenome (GOLD analysis project Ga0209408, IMG submission 184422) | Active sludge microbial communities of municipal wastewater-treating anaerobic digesters from Hong Kong - AD_UKC107_MetaG (SPAdes)... | ecosystem: Engineered > Bioreactor > Anaerobic >... | reverse complement strand
CCAGTCGGCAGTACCAGTTGGCAGTTGGACCGGGATCTCCGCTTCGCTACGACAAGACCGTCCCGACTTACCAGTCGGGATCTCCGCTTCGCTACGACACGACCTCAAGACAGCAAGGCAGCCGCCAAAGGCGGCCTGACTTTCACACCTCTCCCGCCAGCCGCCGGCGGAAAAATGAGATTGTCAGCACTGCAGCAACCACCACAGCCGCCACGGCAGCGGTAAGAAAAATTGACCGGTAGTCATCCTGCCGCCTGATCATTATCCCGATGAATGCCCAGACTGCAGCCAGGCCTATATAAGGATTATTGAACCGCCATATGGCTAGCACAACAACCACGGCGCCCACAATTATCATTATCATTGCCCATGTCTGCCCGCTAAGACCGAAACCCTGCCAGCCGTTACTGACAAGTAATGCCGTGACGTTGGCTATGGTGGCAATGCATATCCATCCAAGATAGACCCCGAAACCGGCCTTGATGAATCCGTCAGGCAAATCTTTGATAAAGATGTTTATCCAGATAAGGGAGATCAGAAGTCCTGCCATGAGTATCAGCGAGAGCGGCAGCCTCTCATAATGCCATGCCACTATCCAGAGGGCATTGAAGATGCATGTGAGCCCGAAGAGCCACCCCACCCTGCTGATAACCGTTTGGTATGCAGTGGTGAACTGCAGCACACAGAAGATCACAAGCAGGATATAGATCACACCCCAGATGGAGAAGGTGATGCCTGCCGGAACGAAGAGGTTGGGCCATGAATCCGATATGCCGCCTGTGGTTTTGCCATTCAGGGGAAGAGCATTTGCCAGGTAGTTCATCACTATCATGCCGGTAAAGAGAAACAGGTTTAGATATTTCATGTCTGTAAGATTTAATGACCTGGCTATTCACGTCCGGTCTGCGCAGGAAAAGATCAGGTCAGGTCTGCGGTTTAAGGTCAACTGATGTAAATTTAGCAATTATTCCCAATGGTCATCCTGACGTAAATCACTCAGGGTTTAAGTATCAGGGTATGGGTTACTGCTGCCCTGACAGCCTCATCCGAGAAGTGGTCTTTATAGAACCTGCCTTCGAGGTACGTCTGCACCTGTGAAAGATAGTACTCAGCTCCCGGCACCCCTGACTCACCGCCGGGGATGACTGACAATGATTCATCCCAGTTGGCAGTGTTGCAGATATACCTCATGGAGGCGCCGTTCACTGACTTGAAATCCGGTTTATATGTAAAATAAGGGCAGACGGTATGATCTCTCCCTCCTATCGGATAGGGCCCGGAGTTGAGTTTAAAAACCGACCCGAGGATCCTGACGGTGCCCAGCGGGTGCATGAAAGAGACTGTATGGATCCTGCCCCATTCCCATCGCGAAAAATTTTTGCCATACTCACTGACCAGTGTGCTTACTGCCTCCCTGAAACTGAGCATCACTATATCATCAAGTGTTTCCTTTTCATCGGTATTGATATCATCAACCCATTCGTCGGGTCCTTCAGTAAGTATCCTGTAAACATAATACTCGCCGCTGATATCCCACAACTGATCATACAGGTTGCCGAGCTCATCAGCCAGCAGGTTTTCCATGAAATGCCTGCGGAAATATTCAAATATGGAGGGTGCCGCCAGTGACCTGCTCATGTCATAATCCCAGCCTGTCATTTGTTCCAGTGCCTCACGCTCAACCGGTGTCAGTTCAGCCTGTCTTCCGTTAATTTCAAGTATATGCGGCACCACCAGCCTCGCATAGTCAGAGTGCTGATCAGCGAGCATCCTTTTGAAATCATCCACTCCAAGCAGGTCTTTCTCGCCGAGCATCTCCCTTATCCTGTTGATCCTGTAAGGCAGATCGAAGCTGTTGGTGATGAAGTAGGGATAATTATTGCTGACTGACCTGTTGTTAGCAGAAGAGACAGTGCCGTTCAGTGGATTAAGGACGAGTGGCATCTCTTCAAAAGGCACAAATCCTTTCCAGTCATACCTGTCTGTCCGGCCGTCGCGTAAAAGGATTCCCTCGCCTTCCCTTAACGGGATTCCTCCGCCGGCGCTCATGCCTATGTTCCCGAATGTATCAGCATAGACGAAGTTCTGGCTCAATGATCTGAATGTCTTCAGTCCTTCCCGGAATTCATCCCATCCGGAGGCCCTGTTAAGCAGGTAAACAGATCTTGCCTCATCGCTCCTGTCCAGGCCGTTCCATCTCATGCTGAGCGCCATGGCGGGAAAGGCGGTCAGTCCTTTCAGGTAGTTAAACCCAAGCCACTTAACGTTATCTGCAACTGAATCAAGGCTCAGACATCCAGAGATGACAGGCCCCCGGTGGGTACTCCGGATGAACACAGTGTCATTGAGGCCATGCCTTTCCCTTATCACCTCAGTCCGGCGAGTCATTTCCCTCCACTGACCGTTAAAGAAGTACTGGTTCTTGTTGTCAGGATTTAACGTCTCGGCAAAAAGGTCAACCACATCCGCCCTGAGGTTGGTCAGTCCCCATGCTATGATTTCATTATGACCGGCAATTATGAACGGTTCGCCGGGGATCATCACACCGGTTACATTGAGCTTGCCCGGGATGACCTGGTGCATCTGCATCCAGATTCCGGGTGAGGTAAGGCTGAGGTGCATGTCATTTGAGAGCAGGGGCTTGCCCGTTTCGCTCCTTGCGCCTGAAACGGCCCAGTTATTGCTCGAGGTGAGGGATGGGATACCAAGACCGGCAACAATGTCGTACCCCTTAATAAATGATCGGGTCAAAGCAAGAAGGGTATCATTGATCATCCATTCAGGATAGGTAATGGCTGGCACCGCCTGCCAATCGGGGACAAGCTCCATGGCTTTTTCAATGCCAAACCGGTTTATAAGCTGCTGAAAAAAGAGCTCGGCAGTAAGGTTCCTGTAATCGAGATTCCAGCCCATGAGCCCGATGATGGCAACAATATCCTTTACTGCCCAGGGTTCAGGCCTGTAGGAGAGCAGCCTGAACTCCAGCGGCAGCTTTTTGCCGTTTATGGTGATAAAGGCGTTCACCCCTTCAGTATAGGCCTCCAGGCATTGCATGACCACCGGATCCTCCTCCTTCATGATGGCTTCTGCTGTCTTGTAAATGTTCAGGCATCGTGTAAAGATATCTGCCTGCATGAATGGCTCACCGAAGATCTCGGAAAGGCGTCCGGCTGCGCTGCGACGAACAAGGTCCATCTGCCATAGACGGTCCTGGGCAGCAATAAAGCCGGTAACCATGTAGAGATCATGTTCGCAGGTGGCATATATGTGCGGTATGCCTCTGTCATCACGCATGACCGTTACACTGTCCCTGAGGCCGGGAAGATGCAGGATGCCGTCATACTGTGTCAGCCATCCATTTTTCTTGCTGCAGATCAGCTCGGAACCTGATGTCAGTAACAGAGCTAAAAGTAGAATTCCTGCCACTGATAATCTGCCAGGAGCTTTCATCTTTAACCACAAAATTACTATCTAAAAGGTAAGAAATTTTAGTTACAACCAGGTCAAAACAGATTTTTTTTAAATTAAAATACCACAGCATGACCTGTAACAGGAGATTGTCATCAGAATCCGTTGGATCCTCAGGATTCCGGTCGTTTGTCCGTCATGCCATTGCCTGAAGCCGTTTAATCCTTTCTGCCATCGGAGGGTGAGTGCTGAGCAGGCTCTGCAATCCACCCATGAAGGGATTAACGATAAAGAGATGACTGTCAGACGGTTTACCGCGGCTTATTGGGTTTGCGGCCGAGCCATGGGCCAGTTTGTTAAGTGCGTTGGCCAGTCCGAGCGGATAGCCGGATATCTTTGCCCCGCCCTGATCAGCCGAGTATTCCCGGGTGCGTGACACGGCCATGCGGATGAGCATGGCGGCCAGGGGGAGAAGCAGGATACCTATGTACACCATTGGATTACGGCTTGATGATCCCGTACGTCCCATCTGTCCCAGAAGGGTGATAGCCCCAACGAGTGTGGCAGCCACAGTGCTGGTGAGGGTGTCACGGTTCTTTACGTGGGTCAGCTCATGTGCCATTACCCCTGCCAGCTCCTCGTCATTGAGCAGGCTGAGGATGCCCTGCGTTGCAGCTACCGCTGCGTGGCGCGGGTTGCGGCCTGTGGCGAAGGCATTCGGAGTTGAGTCAGGGACAATGTATACCTTGGGCATCGGCATCCCTGCATTCTGAACCAGCCTCTCAACAATGCCGTACAGCCTTGAGTTATCATCACGGGTCACCTCCTGTGCACGGTATCGCTTAAGTACTATCTTGTCACTGAACCAGAAACTGACGACATTCATTATCAGGGCCAGGATAAATGCAATCACCGCCCCCTGGGTGCCGCCAATGAGTCTTCCCGCCACCACCAGCAATACAGTCAGAAAAGCCAGCAGGAAAAAAGTCTTGAAATTACTGCTCATGATTTCTTTTATTCCGTTTATACCGATATCTAAATGAGTGAAAACTCAAATTTAGAAAATATTCTGGTCGGTGCTGCGGATATATCATGGACAGACCGAAAAAAGGTAGAGGAAGGATAAAAGAAAGATCTTCCCCCGCAGATCAGGGCACGACACCCGGGTATTCTACCTGGCTGCATCCCGTCATGAGGCGGTCTTCTTCCTGTCACACTCCACTCCCGGCTTGCACAGATACCAGCGGTTATGCTTCAGCTCATGCTTCAGTATATACTGATCTCCGCCGGTTGTCTCAATCATGAAGTAATCAGAAACGGGGTGCTTCTGCTCAGGGTCCCACTGATACCAGCGGTCTATGATCTCCCTGACCTCATGCCGTGTGCCCTGCCACATGAAGCACCTGGGGGTCTCATCATCACCGTAACCGGAGTAACACTCAGTCTTTATGTGAACCAGCTCTTTCATCACGATCCGTTCATTTAATTGAATGCCTCTTCATTACAAAGATAAGATACATGATCTTCGAAGTCAAGCAACACCACTGCCAAATGAACAGGCGGAGGAATATGTGCCGGAGGTTCTTCAACCCTCCTTCGCGGTAAGGAATCCACTACCTGTAAGAAAAGGCGCGGTAAAGCGCCTCTTCAGGTCCCGGATCCCCCTCCACCTCAGAGTGGTTCATGTGCTGAACCGGTTTGCTCTGAAGATTTTCGGGTATCCCGATCCGGGGTATATATAGATAAGCGGGGAAATTACGCCATCCGTAACTGCCTGCCGTTCTACTTCTTAAGCTCCACTACCGCATACCTCGTTATTTTCCAGAACTCTTCCGGATCCTTGATCTCGATATGAGCGATCTTGTCATCACTTTCACGGATAAACTGGTATGATTCTGTCGGATGTTCGGTTACCAGCTTTGCATCCCTTGAATTGACAGGTATATACTTAAGTTCAGTTATGTCAATCTGCGCAAAAAGGCTGTCAGCAATATCGTTTACAAGTGATTCAGTCCTGCCCAGACCAAGAAATCCGCCGTCTCTTGTAACAATGCCCATCTCCCTGAGATCCCTTGAACTGCCGGAGGCAAGATAAGCCTTGTTCATCTCCGCTGTCCGCAGATTGATCTCTTCTTCCTTTTCAGTAACCGTGGCCTTAAGATCAGCAGCAAGAATATTCAGTTCGTCTATCTCAATGTCTTTCTCACTGACAGTCTTACTCAGTACTGCGATCTCGGTCTGATGCTCCTGGATCCTTGACTCAAGTCCGGCGATCATTTCCTGAAGACCTTTTATCTCCCTTCCGGAATTCTTCAGCTGTGAACTCAGTGATGCCAGCTTCTTCCTGTTTTCATCAAGCCGCATGCTGATACTCTTTATGTCTTGCAGTATCTGCTCTTTCCTGGTGCTGGTGAATTCCTGGCTGTCAGAATTGCTGAAAGTGATGAGATTCTCCTTCTGCTTGATCGCATTAAGTTCATTCTCAATCTGGGTGAAAGTCTGAAGCCAGTCGTTCAGCGTTGAGTCTCTCACTGACAGCATCTCATTGTATGAGCTTCGCTCACTGTCCATCAGTGCAAGCTGTTTATCCTGGTACCTGTTGAACAAAAGCCAGGCAACAACACCTGCTGCCAAAAGTATCAGAACACTTATAATGGCAGTGGTACGTGCTCCCTTTGTAATGCCGTCCCTGCGGGCGTTTTCAGCGTAACTGATCCCTGAAGGATCACTGCCGGAGTGTGGCCTGTAATTGGTTTCTTCGTCTTTCATTTTTTTCCTCCTTGGTTTATTTTTTCTGACCCTACCCTTGCAAAGGATGTGCCCGAAAAACGGCAAGAGCATAACTCATTAAATTATAAAGACTTAGCGCAATGACATGCAATGCCGGAATTGTTCATTTTGAAAATATTTTCTCAAAATGAGAAAACTGAAGGAAAAATTTATCAGGATTGTTTCTCTTCCCTGAGTAATCTGTAGATGGTGGAGATACCTATATCAAGTTTTGCGGCAACGGTTCTGATATCATTATCATTCTTTCTTAGCATCGCCTTGATGATCCTGATCTCATACTGTCTGAGTGTAAGCTCTTCATCCATTATATCCGCAAGAGGATTCCCGGGATCCAGGATGATATCGCGAGGCCCGATGGTTTTCGTTTCTGCCAGTGTTACCGCGAGTTCAACAACCGACTTCAGCTCCCGGATATTCCCGGGGAACGGGTAGCCAAGGAGTTTCTGCCTGCTCTGTTCCGAAAGTTTTTTAAGAGGAATATCATTTTCAGTACAGAATCTTTCAATGAAATGGTTTGCAAGGATAAGGATATCATTACTCCTTTCCCTGAGGGGTGGGAGTTCCACCGGCATGCCACGCAGCCTGTAATAAAGGTCTTCCCTGAAATTGCCCTTTTTCACTTCCTCAAGGAGGTTCCTGTTGGTTGCCACGATGATGCGGCAGTCAGTCCTGATTGGTTTATTGCTTCCGACGCGTACTATCTCTTTTTCCTGAAGTGCCCTCAGCAGCTTCGACTGCAATGCCGGATCCATTTCTCCTATTTCATCAAGGAAGAGTGTTCCGCCGTCAGCCTCCTCGAACCTGCCTATGCGCTTTGACAAAGCGCCGGTGAAAGCTCCCTTCTCATGGCCGAACAGCTCTGATTCAATAAGTTCTGAAGGGATGGCAGTCACATTGACAGGAACGAAGGGTTTGTGCCTGCGCTTTGAATTATAATGAATGGCTTTTGCCACCAGCTCTTTCCCGGTACCTGTTTCTCCGGTTATAATTACGGTAATATTGGTATCAAGCGCCTTCTCAATAAGTGAGCAGACTGCTTTTATTGCCGTGCTCTCACCCATGATGGTATTCCGGAACATGTATTTTTTCTGTACCTCACGGCGAAGAGAAGAAATTTCCCTCTTCATGCCTATCCCGTTCCTGATATTCTGTACCGTCAGCAGAAGGCGTTCCCTGATGTCATCTGTCTTTACTATATAATCATATACACCTACCTTCAGGAGGCTGACCGCCGTTTCAATATCGTCCTGTCCTGATATCAGGATAACCTGCACCTCGCTGTTTTCCTCCTTTATTCTTTTAAGGAGATCCAGTCCGTTCATATCAGGGAGCCGGTAGTCGAGCGTAACTATGTCAGGTGCTTCGTGCAGGCACTTCAGAAACTCGTCTGCGCTTGCAAAGCTCTTTACCTCATAATCTACATTCAGGCTTAGGGTATGCACCAGGAGCCTGTTATACCATTCATCATCCTCCACTACGAAGATCTTCAATTGAGTGTCAGCCATCTGTTGATCCAATAACCGTTGATCTTTAGTTCCTTTTGCAAAATAAGATTTTCCACAAAGGCGACCCGCTGTTTCAGCCAATTTTTGACATATGGTCTTCAACCTCTCTTCTTATGCCGGGGAAAATGCTCTGGAGCCCGGTGACAAATAATCCTGCCCGGGTGATATCATCTCCTGACCTGCATGCCAATTCTGTCTCCGAGAGCAGTGACACAAGCTCACCTGCCCCAATATGCCGGCACTGTGGCAGCAGTTTATGTGCAATTTCAGCAATACCTGCCATATCGCCGGAGGTAAGATGTTCTGCCATCTCGTCGAGTCCATTACCGGTACTCTCCAGGAATTTTTCCAGCATCTCCCTGACAAAAAGCTCATCGCCTCCTGCAAGGCGGTACAGGTTGCCAAGGTCAATCTTCCCTGCTTGCACCTCTCTCTCCCTCTCTTCCGTTGCGGTAGTCTCATTTGCAGCCGCCCTGTCAAGTCCGGTAACGGCGAGGATGGTCCCGAGCAGCTCCTTCTCCGTAAAAGGCTTACTCAGGTATCCGTTCATTCCTTCCCTGCGGTTCCTGGCAGGGTCATCACCGGGCATAGCTGCTGTCACACAGATAATGGGCATGACAGCGTCATTTATCTTCAACTCGTCACGGATAAGCGCGGTTGTTCCCGGGCCGTCAAGACGGGGCATACGCAGGTCCATCAATACGAGATCAAACCGTTCTCTCTTCAGTAGATCAATCACCTCAGTGCCATCAGATGCCTCGGCATGACTGACACCCCACCTTCTGAAAATCATTCTGAAAAGCATCCGGTTATACTCTTCATCATCAGCAACCAGCACTCTGAGCTTCCTGAGCGCCCCGGGCACAACAGCCGGCGATTCTGTGTCAGTAATGATCAGCTCACTGTTGCCAGCCTTGTAAGGTATCTCACATATAATTGTAGTTCCGTGATTCTTTTTGCTCCTGCATTCGATAGTCCCGTTGTGCAAATCAACCAGCTTCCTTACAATGGATAGTCCCAGTCCTGTGCCTCCATATCTTCGGGTTGTGCTCGTCTCCTCCTGGATGAAGTCATCAAAGATGGTTTCAATCTTATCCTCGTCAATTCCTATGCCTGTGTCAACGACCTCCATTACCAGCATCATCTCCGGATGCTCTTTTCTGATACTCCTGACTGAAAAATGAACCGTGCCATCAGTGGTAAACTTTACCGAATTACTGACCAGGTTTATCATTATCTGCTTCAGCCTGTACGGGTCACCCAGCAGGATTGGTGGTGTATCCGGATCAACCCAGAAGCTCAGAACCGTATTATTGCTCCGTGCATGCTCATCAAACATGGCGCAGACCTCCCCGGCAACTTCTCTTATGCCGAAGTGTACCTGTTCCAGCTCCACCTTGCCATCCTGCAGTTTCGAGAAATCCAGGATATCATTGATGATCCTCTCCAGGTGACGTGACGATGAGCTGATTATTTTCAGTGTATTGATGGTATGTTCATCCAGCGGCTCATGTAACAGCTGCTCTGTAAAACCTGATATTGCCGTTACCGGTGTCCGTATTTCATGGCTCATGTTGGCCATGAACAGCTCTTTTGTCCTTGCCAGGTTCTCTGCCTCATTCTTCGATTGCTGCAGGGCCACCTGGTAGGCGTCAGATCTGCGCACATAACCGGCAACGATGAAAACGACAAGAGCAGCCAGCAGGATCCCGGAGACCAGGAACATTACCAGCCACCGGTATGTTCTGCCTGCAAGGAGGTCAGCCTCGTATGCATTTGCTTGCAGGATCTCCGAGACTTCAGTTTCCATCTTTGCAGTAAGATCATGGAACTCCTCCTTTATCCTGGTGCTGGTGCCTGCCAGCTGTGACTCCCGCAGTCTCACTTTTGCCCTGACGGCCTGATCAACCTTCTCCAGACTGTCAAGATCAGTTATCAGGGCCTGCTCATCAATCCGGCTCTTTTCGGAACGGCTGAAGACACGCTTGAGTATCCCTTTCTCAGAATCCTTATCCACGTCTGCCGTCAGATTAAGCCTTTCAGGCAACTGCATCAGATATTCAACCACCTGGTTGTTCTGATTCAGGTAGAGAAGCTCATTCCAGATAAAGATGTTTTCTTCAATGAGCCTGCTAATTGTATCCGTCTGCCCGAGCAGTACAGGTGAATCACGGCACTCTTCTCTCAGCCTGTTTACCTTGCCGTCAATCTCTGAGATGACTGAGTAATATGGTTGAAGGTCTTTTTCGTTGTTCGTGACCGAGTACATACGGTAACTGTTTTCCGCCCGCTGCAGATCCATGGATATCTCACGGATGGTAAGCAGTTTCTGGCCGGGACCCACATCAACGTTTATTAAACCAATCATGGAAGATAGGTTAAACCAGGCCAGGTATCCTGTGGCGGCAAGAAGGCCAACCGCCAGAGCCATAAGCAAACCTATCTTAACCTGTAAAGAAAGCCTCTTCACTGTGCATCTGTTTTATTAGGATCAGGCTGCAAATGATATCTCATGCATTTGAAGCTACAAGGTAATATTTTTTCAATTTCGTGTATCTTGTACCTTAAAAGACAACCACTATGAGAACTCCCGGATACATTGTTGCACTCTTCATTTTCCTCTGTTCTCTTGCCGCCAGGGGCCAGAACAGCCGGTTCAGTTTCGCGCTGGTGACTGACACCCACATCGGCGGTGAGGGAGCCGATAAGGATCTCCGCCGTACTGTCAGTGATATTAATGCCACTGACTCGCTGTCTTTTGTGATAATTTCCGGTGATGTTACTGAATTCGGTTCGGACGCTGAATTGCGCAGAGCGAAGGAGATCCTTGACGGGCTGGATAAGCCATGGTACATCATCCCGGGCAACCACGACACCAAATGGTCAGAGAGCGGCGCCAACAGCTTCCGTGTCATCTTCGGTGACGAAGCTTTTGCCTTCACCCATGGCGAATGGCTTTTCCTGGGAACAAATTCGGGTCCTAACATGAGGATGGGACCCGGACAGATACCGCGTGAGAACATCGTCTGGCTCGATTCGGTGCTCGGTGTCCCGGCCAACAGGGAGATGAAGATTATCTCGGTGAACCACTATCCGCTTGACGAGGGCCTGAACAACTGGTACGAGCTGACTGACAGGCTTAAAAAGCTTGACACCCGGCTCGCTCTCTGCGGCCACGGTCATACCAACAGGGTGATGAACTTCGAGGGGATACCCGCTCTGATGGGTCGTTCCAATCTCCGGGCAGGCAAGACCGCAGGCGGATATAACATCATGACCGTCACCGGTGACACTCTGCTGGTGGCGGCTGTAAGGCATCCGGCGGCGCCGGGACAGACAGATGCGGTCACCACGCCTGCATGGGCCACGGTCAGGCTGGAGCAGCATGATTTTGCAGCTGACACCGCTAGCTGGCCCAGACCCGACTACTCCATGAATGCAAAATACCCCGTGGTGCATGAGCGCTGGAGGGTGCAGGAGAAGGCTGATATCGGCGCAGGATCGACAGTAGCCGGCAGGCTGGCCATAATCACCAACACTGCAGGAGAGATAAAAACCCTCTCATTGAAGAACGGAAGAGCAAGGTGGACTTTTCCTTCCTGGGCTAAGATATACAGCACTCCTGCCGTAGAAGGCCGGCGGGTGATAGTGGCATCAGCCGACGGCATGGTGAGGGCTCTGGGCCTGAAGAACGGGAAGCTGCTGTGGAGCTTTGACGCCGGACAACCTTTGGTGGCCTCCCCGGTGACAGGAAGCGGGAAGGTGTTCATTACAGGTTCATCAGGCAGATGTGACGCCCTTGACATCACCGACGGCACCCTGCTCTGGAGCAACGGAGGAATAGAAGGATTTGTTGAAACCATACCTCTTATTTACAAAGGCATGCTCATCTTCGGCACATGGGATAACAGGCTCTATGCTCTTGATACAGAGACAGGCGTCACGAAATGGGTCTGGTCAAACGGTTACACCAACAGGATGCTCTCACCAGCCGCCTGTGTGCCGGTGGCAGCCGGAGACCGCCTCTTCGTCGTTGCTCCTGACAGGAAAATGGCATGCCTGAATGCACTTACCGGAAGGCTCATATGGCACTCTGACCTGGGCGGCATAGCCGTAAGGGAGTCAATGGGCATCACTGCCGACAGCACCATGATACTGGCCAAAACGATGAATGGCACCGTCATCGGCGTGAGCACCACTGCCGATGTGCCGGAGATAAGCTGGAAAACCCGCTTTGATATCGGATATGATATTGCCCCGGGCGTTATAACCGAACGCGACGGGATAATATTCATACCATCGGATAAGGGAGTGGTCCATGCGGCCAGTCGTGCTGACGGCACCCTCCTCTGGAATCACAGGATCTCATCATGCCTGATTAACAATATAGTGCCGCTGAATGGCAAAAGTCTCCTCTGTAATTCCATGGACGGGGTTGTGGTAAAACTTGGGTATTGACGATTTTCGATTGACGATTTTCGATTGCGCGGTATTGGTTTAGCTCCATAATCATCATGTCCTCTTTTGCATATGATTTATTTTGATTTTAGTTGCATATAGTATAGCTTTAGGGATTACCTGATTGCAGCTATTTAAACACGAATATTAACAACAATCTAAACAGCAATTTAAAATTATGGCAGGTTTTATTGACGAATTCCTCAGGAATTATGGTCCTGAGGTAACCAAACAGATGTCCTCAAACTTCAACGTTGACCAGGGCACTGTAAAGAAGCTTATTCCGCAGCTGGCGCCGCTCATCCTGGCGGGACTGAAGAGGCAGAAAGATACCCGCGGAGGCGACGAGAGGGTTGATCATATCCTTAACAAGTATGGTGACTCCAGCGTGCTTGACAACATCAAGGATCTGATCTCCAACAAGGCTCATGCCGAGCAGGTTGATCCCAACCTTGGAGGTCTGCTGGGTGATGCCGGCGGTCTCCAGGCAGCACAGGCACTGGCCAATAAGATGAACATTGATTCATCAACCATCATGAAGATGATTCCGGCACTCTCACCGCTGATACTGGGGTATCTCACCAGGAAGCGTGACACCGGCGGCAAGGGCATCTCTGGCGTAGGTGCTCTGCTTGATGCTGACGGTGACGGCAGCATCCTTGATGACGTGGCAGGATTCCTGCTCAAGAGCGGCACCTCCTCACAGTCGAGGGGCGGTGG
>Ga0209408_1001806_pt1 | contig 12882 bp, 10 predicted proteins | sample AD_UKC107_MetaG_FD_184422 | JGI IMG/M metagenome (GOLD analysis project Ga0209408, IMG submission 184422) | Active sludge microbial communities of municipal wastewater-treating anaerobic digesters from Hong Kong - AD_UKC107_MetaG (SPAdes)... | ecosystem: Engineered > Bioreactor > Anaerobic >... | reverse complement strand
TACTGTAAATTTGCCGGATACAAAAACATTAATTTTGGAGGAACGAACAATGAAAATCAAAAAAGTTGAAGCTATTGAAATATTAGATTCAAGAGGCAATCCAACTGTTGAAGTAAATCTGATGCTTGATGACGGAGCCCGGGCAACTGCCATGGTTCCGAGCGGTGCATCCACCGGTGAAAGGGAAGCGGTTGAATTGCGGGACGGCGACAAAAAACGCTATGGCGGAAAAGGAGTCCTGAAAGCCGTATCCAATGTGAACAGCACTATTGCAAAAGCCATAGAAGGCAGGTGTTTTACAAACCAAAGGGATTTGGATTACTTTTTGATTGATCTGGACGGAACAGTCAATAAGGCTAAATTGGGAGCCAATGCCATTTTAGGTGTTTCCATGGCGTTTGCCAGGGCCGGTGCACAAAGTCTGAACATACCATTGTACCAATACCTGGGTGGCAGCAATGCATACCTGATGCCCGTACCTTGTATGAACGTTATCAACGGCGGAGCACATGCAGACAATACTGTTGATTTCCAGGAATTCATGATTGCTCCACACAACGCTCCCTCATTCCGTGAGTCTATAAGGATGGGTGCCGAGGTGTTTCACGCCCTCAAGAGCGTCCTCAAATCCAAAGGCCTCAGTACGGGGGTAGGTGACGAAGGCGGTTTTGCTCCGGACCTGAAAACAAACGAACAGGCAGTGGAAATGATCTTGGAAGGGATCGTAAAAGCCGGCTACAAACCCGGTGAAGATGTAAGCATTTGCCTTGATCCTGCAGCCAGCGAAATGTGGGAAGACGGAAAATACAAATTCTTCAAGAGCACACAGAAACTTGTTTCGAGCGAAGAAATGGTAAAGATCTGGGAAGACTGGGTAAGGCAGTATCCCATTGTTTCCATAGAAGACGGACTGGCTGAAAACGACTGGGAAGGATGGAAAAACCTCACACAGACAGTCGGCAACAAAATTGAGTTGGTTGGAGATGACCTGTTCTGTACCAACAAAGCCATCCTGGCAAAAGGTATAGAAAACGGAGTTGCCAATTCAATACTTATAAAACTGAACCAGATAGGGACTGTTACCGAAACCCTGGAAACTATTGAACTGGCCAATAAGAACTCCTACAATTGCTTTGTTTCGCACCGTAGCGGAGAAACTGTAGACAGCTTTATTGCCGACCTGGTGGTCGCAGTTAACGCCGGTCACATAAAGACAGGAAGCGGATGCCGCGGAGAACGTATTGAAAAATTCAACCAGCTTATGCGTATAGAATACGAGCTGGGTAAAGTGTCGCATTTTGCAGGTCTCAAAGCGTTCAAAAACGCTTGATGAACAATACTTGACATAAAAATCATGCCGGCGGGAGTCCTGTAAGACAACAGAGATTCCCGCCGTTTTTGAAAATGATCCTTTTTGACAATCATACCCATTCGCATCATTCTGCCGACAGCAGGATGAACATGTTTACAGCAGCGGAAGAAAGCCGTAAAAAAGCTTTTCGGGGAATCTGTTTTTCGGATCATTACGATTTTGATCCCCCACCGGGAACGGAACGCTTTACTTTCCAGGTAGACCGGCAACAATCGGACATAGATAGCCTGAAAGGATCGTTTCCCGACCTGGAGTTGCTAAAAGGAGTTGAGATAGGCATACAACCTGACAGCCTTCTGGACATTGAAGCGTTTATGAAAGAGAATACATTCGATACCGTTATTGCTTCCATGCATTTTATCCGCGGTCATGATCCTTATCACGGGAAGTATTATGACGGATACGATTTCCGGGAAGCATACGGGATCTATTTGCAGGATATCCTGGACTGCATTTCCATCTTCAGGGATTTTGACATCCTGGGTCACTTTGACTATATAGCCCGCTATTCACCCTACCGGGAACACGAGATCTCGCTCAAAACATTCGGAGACATTCTGGATCCCATACTGCGTATTCTGGCTGAAAATGGAAAAACGTTCGAAATCAACACGAAAACATACCAGCCCTTCGCACATGGGACACCCACTCTGGACCTTAACATCCTGAAGCGTTTCAGGGAATTGGGAGGAGACGCCCTAAGCCTGGGATCCGATGCCCACTCACCGGAAAGGATAGGGGAACGGTTTGACTATTATTCCGAAATCCTGAAGCAATGCGGATTCCGTTACGGGGTTTACTATAAAAAGAGAAATCCGGTTTATTTCACTATTGATAATTAACCAATAATTATAACGAAATCATTTAATTCGTATGAAGAAACATGTATGGCTGATTATTGGACTTTTGGTGGCCGCCTGCCAGAACCAACCGGGAAACATTCCGGTTGTTGATGCGGCCCTGTATGATACAAATTCTGTTTTTTATACTGATTTTACGACCTATCCTCCTGTCCGGAACCACTTGCCCATTGGAGTTTTTGATTCGGGAACCGGAGGCTTGACCGTACTGGAGGCTATTCTGTCCAGCCGTTTGCTGGAAGGGGAAGATTTCATATACCTTGCCGATCAGGCCAACATGCCTTACGGGAATTATCCCGCAGAAGGAAAAACTGATTTCCTGCGCGAACTGATCATAAAAGACGCGTTGTTTCTTTTAGGTCAACAGGTAAAGATATTGGTTGTCGCATGCAATACGGCAACTGCCTACGGCCTGGAAGATATAACGGATTACCTGGATGAAAGCAACTCCGGGATCAAAGCCATCGGGGTAATCAATGCGGGAGTCAATGCCACGCTGGACCGGATAGACCCAAAAGAAGATGTCGCAGTGGGCGTTCTTGCCACTACCGGGACCATCGCCTCGGGTGGATACGAAAACACATTCAGAGCGTTGGCCAAAGACCGTGGGTATACCGGAGATTTGCAGATCATCAGCCATGGTGCGGCGGGATTTGCCGAGGCGGTGGACTCGGAAAAAGATTTCGTGGATCCCCTGGCTGTGGTGCCACGGGAAGAATACAGGGGTCCGTCCGTGGATCACCCTGTGTACAAGGTAGATACCAGTCTGTTGCCTGCCTACGGATTTGATTTTTCCGCCAACCGTATGTTATACAATGGAAGTGAAGACCGGCCCCGGGACCTTCAGTTGAATGCTGCTGAAAATTATGCCCGGTATCATTTACTGAGCCTGCTGGAAAAACTAAAAAATTCTGAGGATCCGCAGCCGTTGAGGTTTTTGGTTCTGGGCTGTACCCATTTCCCGTATGAGAGCCGAACCCTGTCACTGATGCTGGATGAATTACGGGAATACGAAGCAGGGGGACACTATCCGTACAGGGAACTGATAGCGGAAAACGTAACCCTTATTGATCCTGCTTTTGAAACCGCAAGGGAATTGTATGCCACACTGGTTAAAGACACCCTGCTTTCATTTGAAACAGGTAATACAAGGGCCGATTTTTATATTTCAGTTCCTGTTGAAGATTCTGAAAGTGCCCGGAGATTGGATACAACCGGCCGTTTTTCTTATGCCTACAAATACGGGCGTGATCCCGGTGTTTTTACTAATGATGTGAATATTGTTCCTTTTTCTGCAGAAAATATTGATTCACTTACCGGGGAACGGCTCCGCTCATTAAGGTACACCTGGCCGCTCCTTCCGTTTGCCTCAGAATAACAACAATTTCTCTGCAATCTGGACAGCATTGAGGGCTGCCCCTTTGCGCAGGTTGTCAGCTACGATCCACATATCCAAAGTGTTTTCCCGGGAGAGATCCCTGCGTATTCTGCTTACATAAACGGGATTCGTTCCTTCTGCTTCCAGGGGAGTCGCAAAATCGGGCCCCGGCCCGGTTTCACTAATTTTCAGACCCGGGAATGAGGTGAGCAACAAAAAGACGTCTTTCATGGAAAACGGTTTCTTGAAAGATGCATTGACTGAAAGACTGTGCCCTCCTTTCACGGGAACCCTTACGGTTGTTGCCGAGACCCTGATACCGGTATCGTCCAGGATTTTTTGCGTTTCCCGGACCATTTTCATTTCTTCTTCCGTGTAGCCGTTTTCCAGAAAAGCCCCGATTTGCGGGATAACGTTCATGTCTATGGGACAGGGGTATACTGAAAGCGGTACGACTGCGTTGTGTCCCGTTGTGCGTGCGTTTCTTTCGGCCAGAAGCTGTTCCAACCCTTTTTGTCCCGATCCGGTCACGGACTGGTACGTGGAAACAACAATGCGGTGCAGTCCAAAACGCTTGTGAAGCGGGGCCAAGGCCATAACCATCTGTATGGTGGAACAATTGGGATTGGCAATGATCCTGTCTTGTGTGGTGAGCAGATTCCCGTTGATCTCAGGCACGATTAGCTTTATTGAGGGATCCATTCTCCAGCAGGAAGAGTTGTCAACCACCCGGCAACCCGTTTCGGCCAGGCGGGGAGCCCAGACTCGGGAAACTTCTTTCCCTGCCGAGAATAACGCAATTTCCGGTTTGAGAGCAAGCGCTTCCTGAAAGCCGAGTATGGGAACAGACCGGTTGCCAAAACGGATGGTTTTACCCACAGAACGCTCCGAGGCCACGGGGATGAACTGATCCACCGGGAAGTCCCTTTCTTCCAATATTGCAGTCATTATTCCGCCTACCATTCCGGTGGCTCCGGCCACTAAAACTCTTTTTTTCATATTGTCTGAAGTATATCATTCAACAATCCGGAAGCGGTTTGTGCGGCACCTGCTCCGGCTCCTTCAATACGCAACCCGTTAGGATAAAGTCTGCTGTACAGGATGATACTGCTATCCGTTCCCCTTAGACCGCTAAAAGGATGCGATGCCGGAACCTGTTCAAGGCCGGTCTTGATAATCCCGTTTTCAATTCGGGCTACGTACCGTAATTTGCTGCCACGGTCAATACTCTGTTGGAGTATGTTTTTAAAATGATCCTCGTTGGGCCATTCAGAAGGAATGAAGGAATGTGTTTCAATTTCTCCTTCTTCCGCTTCAAGACCGCATTCGCGTGCCAGGATCAATGCTTTTCGCAAAACATCCGTACCGGAAAGATCGGTCATGGGATCGGGCTCGGTATAACCCAACCGGGAAGCTTCTTCAACAATCCGGTGGAAGGGAACGGTTCCGTCGTATTTGCCGAATACATAATTGAGCGTTCCTGACAGGCAGGCTTCAATTTTGTGTGGCGTATCTCCGCTGCGACGCATTTGCCTGATAAGGGAAATTACCGGAAGGGCAGCCCCCACGTTGGTTTCATACAAAAACGGCGTGTTTTCCCGACGTGATGCGCTACGCAATCGTTTGTAATAGTCCATATCCAGTGAATTGGCAATCTTGTTGCATGTAACCACGGCAATGCCTGCTTCCAGGATATCCGCATATCGTGCCGCAATGTAATGGTCCGATGTGCAATCTACAAACACACTGTTCCGGAGGTTCATTTCTATCATGGTATCCGGGAAACTGCCGTTGCTGTTAGGCTTGCCGCTTTTGGAAAGAGCTTCTGAAATGTCAATGGATCTGTTTCCTTCTTTTTGGAATGCCATTTTTTTACTGTTGCATATACCGGCTATGTGCAAGACCAGATTGTCTTCCCCGGTCAAAGCTTCTCTTTGATCGGAGATCATCCGTGTGAGGCTTTTTCCCACGTTTCCCCAGCCGGCCAGGAACAGATTGATCTGCCGTTTGGGGGATCCGAAAAATTCTTCATGTACAGCCGCAATGGCTTCTTTCACGTCAGAAGTTCTAACTACTGCGGAAACGTTTTTTTCAGAGGATCCCTGGGCGATGGCCCGGATGGTGATGTTACGTCTTCCGATGGCTTCAAACATGCGGCCGCTGGCTCCCGACTGGTTTTTCATGTCATCGCCTATAAGACTGATAATGGAATAGCCGCTTTCCACTTTCAGTGGTTCCACTTTCTGGAGGGATATTTCGTAAGCGAACGTTTCATCGGCCGCCCGCCGTGCTTTTTCGGCATCTTTTTCATCTATGGCTACCAACATGGTATGTACGGAAGATGCCTGGGTAATGAGAATGATGTTGATTTGCTGTTGGGTAAGGGTGTTGAACAAACGGCTGGAATAACCGGGAATGCCTACCATGCCGCTTCCTTCCATGGATAACAGGGCAATCCGGTTGCTTCCCGAAATGCCCCGGATTTTTTCATGTCCTTCGGGCGGATTGCCCTCTATGAGCGTTCCGGGGCCGTTCGGATCAAACGTGTTTTTTACCATTATCGGGATTCCCTTGGCGACAACCGGCTGAATGGTGGGAGGATATACCACTTTTGCCCCAAAGTGGGATATCTCCAGTGCTTCTTTGTAAGAAATATGTTCTATGGTACGGGCATCCGGAACAATACCCGGATCGGCCGTCATCATCCCGTTAACATCAGTCCAGATCCATAGCATCCGTGCTTTTCCTCCCACGGCCAGCAAAGAAGCGGTATAATCGGATCCTCCCCGGCCCAATGTGGTGGTCCTTCCTTCCGGGTCCGAGGCAATAAATCCGGGCAGAATCAGGATTTTGGCCGGATTGTTTTGCAGCATTTCCCGGATATTTTTAAATGTCAGAACCGTGTTGACGGTCACGGCTACCCGGCGGGAAACGGATTCTGTGCGGATAATCTGCCGGGAGTCTATCCATTTGCAACTCATTCCCGTGGAGTTACACTTGGCTTCCAGAATTCTGGTAGAAAACAATTCGCCGAATCCTGCAATAAGATCCCTTGTGGACCGGCTGATTTCCCTGATCAGGCAGGCCCCCCTGCAAACATCCCTGAGTTTTTCAAACTGAAGGGATAAAATTGCCAATACATCGTTCCTGAAATCTTTAGGAATCAGTTCGGAGACAAGTGCCCGGTGCCTGTTTTCCAGATCGCATACTGCCTGTAAGTAAGTTTCATCGCCCAGACCGGCACGGTCCCCGATCTCTATCAGGGTATCGGTGACGCCACCAAGGGCTGAAGCTACTACTATTGTTTTATCCCGTGCTGAAGATCTTTTGATGATCTCTATTGCCTGAATAATGGAAGAAGCATCGGCTACCGAGGTGCCTCCGAATTTAAGAACCTGCATAATGATGATGTAATTTGTTCGTGTTCAAGTAAAAATCCGTCATGGCCAAAGTCAGATGAAATAACATCTGCGACGGCACCCGGGATGTGATTGGCCACGTATTTAATCTCGGATAACGGAAAAAGGAGGTCGCTGTCTATACCAATACAAAGTGTACGTGCACGAATGCCGGATAAGGCGGTTTCCACCCCGCCGCGACCCCGTCCCACATTGTGTGAATCCAGACTCAGGGTAAGCGAATAATAACTGTACGGACAAAAGCGACTGGTAAGTTTTTCGCCCTGGTGCTGCTGGTAAGAACAAGCTCTGGAGGCCAACAGCGCGTCTGCCGACAACTCGGCTTGTGTTTTCCCGTATCCTTCGTACGATCTGTAAGACAACAAAGCCATGGCACGGGCCGCTGCAAGTCCCCGTTTTCCCCCTTCGGGGTCATGTGCATTCCCGAAAGAGGGATCTGCCTTTAGTGCCATCCGTTGTGCTTCGTTCAAGGCAGTGGCCCAGGGACTGACCCGGGCATTGCAGGCGATCAGGCACAGATTTTCCACAACCCCGGGATGGCTGATACTCCATTCCAGGGCCTGGAAGCCCCCGCTGGAACCGCCTATCAAGAGGTCAATGGTATGTATGTTAAGGTGTTCGCGTAATAATTCATGGGCTTTTACCATGTCCCTTATGGTGATCAGGGGAAATCCGGCTGCATCCGGGCCGGTTGATCCGTAACAGGAGCCCGGTACATTGGCACAGACCAGGAATTGTCTGCCGGGATCAAAAAATTTATCCGGACCGACCAATGCAGGCCACCATTCCATGGGATTTGAGTTGGCTGTCAGGGCATGGCATATCCATACCACCTGTCTGTTTCCCGGGGAGCCTTCGCTGCAGTGATACGTGATCTTTATGCCGGGCAGTACATCTCCGCATTCCAGGGAAAAGGGATCTTTGCTGAAAAATGTGTTTTCTCTCATCGGGTGCATTTTGTCAGAGATTCGGAAAGATCCTTTTTCAGATCGTCAATATGTTCTATACCCGCTGAGAGACGCAATGTTCCCGGGCCAATGCCTGCCTTTTCCAGCTCTTTGTCCGTTAATTGTCCGTGTGTTGTGGATGCCGGATGGGTGATCAGGGTTTTGTTGTCTCCTACATTGGTCAGGTGCGTGATCAGCTGAAGCCGTTCTACGAATTGGGCCGTAGTACTTCGATCTCCTTTCAGGGTAAAGCTCAATACGGCTCCTGCCCCGTTTTTAAAGTATTTTTTTACGTGGGGGTACGAAGGATGCATTTTTAATCCGGGGTAACTGACATGTGCAACCTGCTGCTGTTTCTCCAGCCATCGGGCGAGTTCCAGGGCGTTGTCCATGGCTCTTTGCATACGCAGAGACAACGTTTCTATTCCCTGCAGGATCAGCAGGGCATTGAACGGGGACAGGCAACAACCCCAATCCCTCAGGCCAAGTGCACGCGCTCTTGCGGAAAACGTTTTTCTCCCGAACGTTTTCCAAAAATTCAAACCGTGATAAGAAGAACAATCTTCCGTTAAATAAGGAAAGCGTCCGCAGTCCCAGTCAAAGTTCCCGGACTCGGCAACGATGCCGGCAATACTGTTTCCGTGACCGCCTATCCATTTGGTGGCCGAATGTGTAATGACGGCGGCTCCGTAAGCGGCCGGTCGGAAAAGGTACCCGCCCCCTCCGAAAGTATTGTCCGTGATCAGCGGAATGCTGTGTTTTTTGCAAATTTCTGCCAGGGCTTCAAAATCGGGCACGTGATAGTCCGAGTTGGCAATGGTTTCCACGAACAGGCCTTTGGTGTGATCGTCAATGAGTGCTTCCGCGTCCCGGGGTTTTTTCCCGGACGCAAAACGAAAATCAATCCCGAAACTGCTGAAACGGTCCCTGAACAAAGTGTGTGTGCCTCCGTACAGAGAGGGAAAGGTTACGAAATTGTCACCGGGAACGGCCAGGTTCTGAAAAGCAAGAAAGTGAGCTGCCTGTCCCGAGGAAGTGGCAACGGCAGCTGCACAGCCTTCCAATGCGGCAACCCGTTCTTCCAGGACACGGACCGTAGGATTGGAAAGGCGGGTGTATATGAATCCGTCTTCTTTCAGTTCAAAAAGCCGGGCAGCCTGTTCCATATCATTGAAACGAAAGGCAGAGGTTTGGTACAAAGGGGTGGCGCAAGCGCCTGTGGACGGATCGTTTATACGTCCTGCATGGACCGCTAAGGTCTCAAAATGATCAAATACAGACATTATGCCGTAAGGTTATATGTTATCAAATAAGGAATTGGGGTGGGACAGGGAAAAGTCCCGGACGGAAATGCATCTTACCGATGCATTCGCATTATCATAGAGGATATGTGAAATAAGTATATCACAATGCAAATATATAAAGTTTTTGTAAAAATATTAGGTTTATAAAATAAAGTACTTTATATTTGTGGCAACAAAACATTTTTAGCATGGAAAAAAATTTGAATGAAAAAGAAAGTCTGGAGTTAATCACAAGGATGATTGACAACACCCGTAAGGGTATGGAAAAGAATGCGGCATTACCTATGCTGATATTCGGCTATACAAGTATTGTGACCACTTTGGCCGTCTGGTTTGCAGTCATTAAAACGGAAAATCACATTTTCCACCTGTTATGGATTGCCATTCCGGTCATCGGATGGCTCCTCTATGGTTTGCTTGGAAGAGCCCGTACCCGCAGGGACGGCATGTCTCAATCCCATATGGGATCTCTTATCGGAAGGATCTGGATCTTCCTGGCAGGGGTCATGATGCTTTGCATGGTTCCTGCATTCGTCTTGCGCGAATTTCCGGCATCCTTTATCATGACGCTTCTGGCAGCTATTGGCGTTAGCTGTACAGGCCTGCTTGTAAGGTATGCTCCGTTGATCATTTGCGGTATCCTGGGAGTGCTTACTTCTTTTGTACTGCTTTGGGTCACGGACATTGCAAGTATGGTGGTTCTTGCTGCTGCTTTTGCAATAATGATGGTCCTTCCCGGTCACATTTTACATCATGCGGCCAATAAAAAATCAGAAAAAAATGCTTAACCAGTTAGATCCTCTGTTGCATTCTGAATTAAGACTGGCTGTGATGTCGGTACTTATTGCACTGGAAGAAGCAGATTTTGTATACCTGCAGGAAAAGACTGGTGCTTCTTCCGGGAATCTGAGCATTCAGCTGGACAAACTTCAAAGTGCCGGATATATAGATGTTGAAAAAACATACAAAGGGAAGAAACCCCGGACGGTCTGCCGGATCACACAAAAAGGAGTGGAAGCGTTCCGCGCTTACGTGGAAGCTCTCAAAGGTTACCTGGATGTCTGAATGGTGCCGCCGGCAATCAGTCCTGCCAGGGCAATTAAACATTCTTGTTGTGTCATAAGGCTCAGCCGCGACAATTCTTCAATATCGTACCCCCGGCTGTTATCATAAGTCCGGAGTACTTCCAGCAAACGTTTATGCCTGGAATCCATAGTAAATGATAAGGGTTTGGCTGAATAGGTCATTTTTAACACAGTGGTTTCCAGGAGCGAGGCCACTTTGTTTTCGTCATTCTTTCTGATGTAGCAGGTACGTTTGCCTGTTTCGTCCGGGGCTGTATGAGGGGCCCTGGTGCTTTTGGGAACATTGACCTCCATAACGGTTTTTCCCTCATATTCCCAAAACCGTGTTGAATAGTTCACAGCCGGCTTGCAGAAAACATGAGCAGCGGCCTCAACCACATAGATCTCCTCTTCCTTGTGCTTAAGACCTGCCACCTTGCCGTTGTCCTTGATCCCCACCAAGAGCCTCCCGCCCTCTGTATTGGCAAAGGCGGACAGGGAACGTGCGATCTTTTTGGCATCATTCAGGAAATACTTGAAATCCTGTTGTACGTGTTCCCCCTGGCTGATCATTTTTTCCAGCGGATGCATGGTGCAAAGATAACACTCCTTTTTCTTATCTTTGCACCATGGAAAAAGCGATATTTGCAGCAGGCTGTTTCTGGGGCGTCCAGCATTACCTGGACCGTGCCCCGGGGGTTATAAATACAACAGTCGGGTATATTGGAGGGAGTAAGGAAAATCCCACGTATGAAGAAGTCAAATCCCATCAAACCGGCCATGCCGAGGCCGTGGAAGTGGAATTTGATCCGGTTTTGACAAATTTTGAAGAATTGTGCCGTTTGTTTTTTGAGATCCACGATCCGGGACAGACAAACGGACAAGGCCCGGATATCGGGCCCCAATACCGATCAGAGATTTTTTATACAAACGACAGCCAACGCGTTACGGCTCAAAAGCTTATGGGAATTCTCAGGGAGAAAGGGCATACGGTAAACACAGCGCTGACTCCTGCTACCCGTTTCTGGAAAGCGGAAAATTATCACCAGCATTATTACGATAAAACGGGACACCATCCCTATTGTCATTTTCGCATTAAAAAATTCTGATCATGGCAGACGAAAAAGTGATCTTTTCAATGAACGGGGTCAGCAAGATCCTGCCTTCAAGCAATAAAACCATCATAAAGAACATTTACTTGTCTTTTTTCTACGGGGCCAAGATTGGGGTGATAGGGTTGAACGGATCCGGAAAATCCACATTGCTAAAGATCATTGCCGGCATTGAATCCGGAACGGAAGGAGAAGTCGTCTGGGCTCCCGGTTATTCCGTGGGTTACCTGGAACAGGAACCGCGTCTGGATGATTCAAAGACAGTCATGGAAACGGTGCAGGAAGGGGTGCAGGACGTAGTCAACCTGCTGAAAGAATACGAAGAAGTGAACCTGAAGTTTGCCGAGCCTATGAGCGAAGATCAGATGAACGATCTGATCCTTCGCCAGGGAGAGCTGACCGAGCAGATAGACAACGCCGGAGCCTGGGACCTGGATTCCAAACTGCAGCGGGCCATGGATGCACTCCAATGCCCCCCGGCAGAGGCTTCTGTCAGAAACCTGAGCGGAGGGGAGCGCCGTCGAGTGGCCTTGTGCCGTCTTTTGCTGAGTGAACCCGATGTGCTTTTGCTTGACGAGCCCACCAACCACCTGGACACCGAGAGTGTGCAGTGGCTGGAAGCCCACCTGCAGCAGTACAAAGGAACGGTGATAGCCGTTACCCACGACAGGTATTTCCTGGACAACGTGGCCGGGTGGATTCTGGAGCTTGACCGCGGGGAAGGCATCCCCTGGAAAGGAAATTATTCTTCCTGGCTGGAACAGAAGACCATACGGCTTTCCATGGAAGAAAAACAGGAGAGCAAACGGCGCAAAACACTGGAGCGTGAGCTGGAATGGGTGCGCATGGCCCCAAAAGCCCGCCATGCCAAATCCAAAGCACGTCTGGGGGCTTATGAAAGAATGCTTAACGAGGACGGCCGTCAGAAGGAAGAGCGCCTGGAGATTTTTATTCCCAACGGGCCCAGGCTGGGGGACAATGTCATTGAAGCTTCAGGGGTTTCTAAGGCTTACGGGGATAAGCTTTTGTTCGAGAACCTGAATTTCAAACTGCCTCCTGCAGGGATCGTGGGAATAATCGGTCCCAACGGGGCCGGTAAAACAACACTGTTTCGCCTGATCATGGGTTCCGAGACGCCCGATGCCGGGAATTTCCGGATAGGGGAGACCGTGCGTCTGGCCTATGTGGACCAACAGCACAAACAGATAGATCCGGACAAGACGGTTTATCAGACCATAGCCGAAAACTCGGAATACGTCCAGCTGGGAAACCGGCAGGTAAACGCAAGGGCGTATGTTTCCCGCTTTAATTTCTCCGGGGGCGATCAGGAAAAGAAATGCGGCATTCTGAGCGGAGGGGAACGCAACCGGTTGCACCTGGCCCTGACACTCAAGGAAAACGCCAATGTCCTTTTACTGGACGAGCC
>Ga0209408_1001803_pt1 | contig 12894 bp, 7 predicted proteins | sample AD_UKC107_MetaG_FD_184422 | JGI IMG/M metagenome (GOLD analysis project Ga0209408, IMG submission 184422) | Active sludge microbial communities of municipal wastewater-treating anaerobic digesters from Hong Kong - AD_UKC107_MetaG (SPAdes)... | ecosystem: Engineered > Bioreactor > Anaerobic >... | reverse complement strand
ATCCGAAACATTCCCGGTTACGGTAATGTTCTGAGCGCTTGCATACGCCGAAATCAGCATGATGCAAACCATGAGGATAGTTTTTCTTGATAGCATTGATTAAGTTTTTAGGTTAGATATGTAAAAGGAACAGGCCAAGCAACACAAATACGGTGTTGCTTGTTCTTGGAACAATTTTTACAATGGAACTGTAGGAGCAATAAGGAACCAAATCTGAAGAGAACAGGATTGGAACAAATTGAGGATCAGTTTTGCGAATATAAGAAATAATCTATTATTAATTCTTGTTTGGCAGAATTGAGATAGAAAAAATAATAAAAAGATATTCAGGAGAGCAGTTTTGATTATATTTGAAGAATAATTGCACAAGTAATTATAAACCTTAACCATTAATCTAACCTAATTTAAATTACTTATGGATGTTTACAGAAAAAGTGGCCGCCTGACCCTTACCTGCCTGGCGACCTTGGTTATTGCAATGATTGCAGGACCTATGTGGGCCCAAAACGTAAATGTAACAGGAAAGGTTACCGATAATACGGGAGAGCCTTTAATGGGAGTTTATGTTTTAGTCCAGGGGACTTCGCGGGGTGTATCTACAGATCTGGATGGGAATTATTCCATCTCTGCCCCGGCTGACGGAACCCTCTTATACTCATTTATGGGGTTTCAGGACGTTGTAGAAGGAATCAACGGCCGTTCCATAATTGACGTAACCATGAACATATCTTCTGTGGCCTTGGAAGAATTGGTCGTTACGGCCCTTGGTATTAAGAAAGACAGGAAAGCTTTGGGTTTTTCTGTTACTGAAGTAGGCGCAGAAGAGTTGCTTAAAAACAAGCAAACCAACGTTATTAACTCACTGGCAGGTAAAGTAGCCGGTGTAAACGTCACCCAGTCCGGCGGTGCTGCAGGTTCTGGATCAACCATCATTATCAGAGGTGGAAACTCGGCCAGTGAAGGTCGCGATAACCAACCTCTTTTTGTTGTTGACGGAATCATTTATGATAACTCCACAGTTGTTGGAGGTAATTCCGGAACGGACGGTATGACCAAGAATGCTACTACTTTCAGCAACCGTGTTATGGACATCAACCCCGAAGACATTGAATCCATGTCTGTACTAAAAGGCGCAGCAGCTGCCGCTTTGTACGGATCGCGTGCAGCAGACGGAGTAATCGTCATCACCACCAAGAAAGGAGCCAACGACGGAACCGTAAGGGTAAACGTTGGTTCTAAATACAGTTATTCCTGGGCCAATTCACTTCCTGAACTTCAGGACGTTTACGGAAGGGGTTATTACAATCAGGCCGGAGTTTTCAGCGATTATACCTATAACTCATGGGGTCAGAAGATTACCGGAACCGCTTACGACAATGTTGGGACCTTTTTTCGCGGAGGTAATATTTTTGACAATAACGTAAGTATTTCCGGAGGTAACAAGAACAGCAGCTTCTACCTGTCTGCTTCCCGTTACGACCAGGAAGGTATTGTTCCCATGACAGGATACGATAAAACCACGCTCCGTTTTAACGGAGAACAAAAATACGGCAAACTGACCGTAGGTGCGAACGTGGCTTATACCATCTCCAATACGCAAAAGACACTGACTACAGGAGGTCTTTACGGTGGCGGAGGTAACGGAGCCATGACAGCCGTATACGGATGGGCACGAAGTGATGATATGACACATTATCTGAATGAAGACGGCACCAAATACAGAATGTTCGCCGAATACCAGGATCTGGCTTCTGACCGTGAAAATCCTTACTGGATCATCAATAAAAATAAACTGTCTGACCAAACTCGCCGCTGGACCGGGTCCGTCAACGCAAACTTAGACGTAACGGAATGGTTTAACATTGTTTACCGTTTAGGTCTTGACACTTATGCTTATGACGAATATACTTACATTGCTCCGGGTGGAGCCGTATCTGACAGATATCAGAACGGCCGTCTGTCTAAAAGTGACAGGAATTACCAATATTTGTCTTCCAACCTGATGCTGAATTTTCACAAGACATTCGGTGATTTTGACTTCAACCTGCTTTTGGGACAAACTACAGAAGACACCAAGAATATCCGTCAAAACCACTGGGGATACGACTTCGTAACTGCCGGTACCATCAGTTTTGCAAATATTGCCAATGAAAATAAATTCTTCACCGAAGCCACCACTAATAAACGCTTGATCGGGGTATACGGAGAATTTCGTGCCGCATACAAAAACATTGCTTATCTGACCATTACAGGACGTAACGACTGGTCATCCACCCTTCCTATTGAAAACCGCTCGTATTTCTATCCCTCAGTCAGCGGTAGTTTGGTTTTCACCGAATTGATGCCAAAGAACGATATTCTTTCTTTTGGGAAGATCCGCGCCTCGTGGGCACAGGTTGGTAAAGATGCTTCGGCTTATGCAACCAATACCTACATGTGGTCACCGGCTGCTGTCAGCCCCGGTTTCATTGGAATTGGGAACAGCTGGACACGGGGTAACCCGTTCCTTAAACCCGAGATCCAGACATCCTGGGAAGTAGGTGCCGAAATGCGCTTCTTCGGAGGACGTCTTGGCATTGATTATACTTATTATAACAGTTTAACAACCAACCAGATCGCCGCCCCCCGTCTGGGTCAGTCCACAGGATACATCTTTATGTCCATCAATTCCGGCTCTGTTTCCAATAAAGGTATGGAACTGATGATCACTGCCACTCCTGTAGAAACCAAGAACTTTTCATGGGATCTGACACTTAATCTTTCAGGGAACCGCGGTCGTCTGGGACAATTCATGAAAGGCGTTGACTTGTTCTATGTAACCGATGTACAAATTGGCGGCGTTAAAGCGGCTGCCGTACCAAACGGAGGTTATTTCCTCGGGATCACGGGGGACTACTGGAAACGGGAAACACGAATTGAACAAGATGCAGAAGGCAATGACATTGAAGTTGAAATCCCTGATGGCCGTTACATTATAGATGAAGCAACTGGTCTTTACAAAACCACCGGCGTTGCTACCAACCTGCTTGGTAACCGCGAACCGGATTTGATAGGCGGTCTGGGAAATACCCTTACCTACAAAAACCTGAGCTTTTCCATACTTTTTGATATCCGCAAAGGAGGTTTGATTTACAACGGTACTGAGTATTTATTGCTCAACAACGGATTGTCCCCGCAGACTCTGGATCGCGAATCAGTGACAGTGGAAGGCGTTTCAAGTACTACTGGAGAACCTGTTTCCTATACTTACAATGCCGGTCAGATGTACATTGTTAACGGAGCTGAAAAGAGCGGTGATTATATGATTCAGAGCTATTGGAGCAATTATGCATCCAACGCATATAACTTATTGACTGACACCAACTGGCTGCGTTTACGCGCCGTTTCTCTTGCTTACGATTTCAGAGGCCTGTTCAACAAACAGAGTTTCATTAAAGGGCTAACGGCTACCGTTACGGGAACCAATCTCTTCCTGTGGAGTAATTACAAAGGTATGGACCCTGAAGTCAGCGTTTCAGGTTCCGGTACTGGTGGCTCCGGTTCGTCAGGTATTGACTATTGCGGTGTTCCTGCTACAGCCGGTTTGTCATTTGGTTTAAACATCACTTTCTAATAACAAACGGATTTAAAAATTCAGATTATGAAAAAAATACTATATATAGCTTTAAGTCTGTTGATTACTTTAGGGATAACCGGCTGTAACGACTGGTTGGACGTGAACGTAGACCCGGACAACCCGAACAATGCCAGTGCTACGGTAGAAAGCCGTCTCCCCTGGATTCAACACTATTATATGTATGCATGGGGCTCCGCCTGTATGCGTGGCGTTACCATTGGCGGTTTGATGAGTCAGACCTCAACTACTTCCTCCAACGGAAAACTTTCTGCCTGGGATCCTTTGCAAAGCTCTACTACCACATCTTATCAGAACTGGTTCATTGGGGCAGCGTGTAATATTGATGATATGATCAATGCCGCAGAAAAAACAGGCGCTTACCATTATATTGGAGCCGCCCATGTGATACATGCCATGGGATTCATGCTTATGGCCGACCTTTATGGGGAAATGCCTTATTCAGAACCCCTGGGAAGTAACCCTACCCCCGTATATGATGACGGTCAGACCATTTTTAACGGATGTATGGACCGCATTGATCTGGCTCTGGAATATTTCAACATGACCCAGGAAGAAGGTGCCACACCTCTTGCCGCAGGTGACAGCTGGAACCAGGGCGATGTTCAGAAATGGATCAAATTGTGCTACGGTTTGAAAGCCCGCTGGCTGAACAAACTTTCAAAAAAATCAACGCTTTATGACCCGCAGGCTGTTCTGGATGCTTTGGCAAAAGCCCCGCAATCCAACAGTGAAAGTACCATCATGAAACACAGCAACGCAGGAGATCAGGACACCAACTTCACAGTTGGCGACCCTTATCAGACAAGTGTAATATGGGACTGTGCCGCATGGGGAACCACACAACGTTATACCAAATGGTATGTTGATCTGCACAAGAATCTGAGAGGGTCCGGAGTAGTTGATCCACGAATGAGCAAAGTATTCCCTGCCCGCATGAGCAAGATCCAGGTAACTGATGCGGGGGAGATCCTGAATTATGAATGGACCCGTGATGAAGGCGTAGATGTAATGTATGGAACCAGGAGGATATATGGAGCTCTTCTGAATGCAAGTGTAGCTTCTTCAAACGTGGACAAAAACTACACCATTACCAATGCCACTGAAAAGGCTCAGGTATTGGCATTCTTTGACCAGGAAGGATTCCCCTACACCGTGAACGGGGATGTTGTGAGCGTTACCTACCCGAAAGGCTGTTTGTACATCAACACCAATGACTACAAGCAGATTATGGACCTGAATTACGTGAATATGAGGGCCCTGGCAGTTTCACAGACCGGCGGTCGTGCGGAAAACGATATGTATTACTACCCGAGTTCGGCATTTAATACCGTTGCCGGTACCGGTTCCTTCTGGGCACGTCCCGATTCCGATTCGGACATCCTCACCTACCATGAAATGTGCTTCATTAAAGCCGAAGCCAATATGCGCCAGGGAAATGCAGCCGCTGCTTATACCGCTTATATGGACGGGATACGTGCCAGCTTCGCCCGTATGCAATCCAAGTTGCAAGACTGGGCAGCTACCGGGACTGCAAATCCAGACCAACAACCTATGAATCAAGCCGATATTGATGCTTACATGGCCAGTGGTGCCGTTGCCCAAAATGCCGGAGAACTGACTATGGCCGACATCATGTTGCAAAAAGTCATTGCCATGGGTATCCATGTGGAAACATGGAACGACATGCGCCGCTTCAATTACGGAGCCGGAAACATTGGCAACTTCGGACAAGTTTATGTTGACTACGTCAGACCTGCTGAATTTGTTGCTACCAATAAGATTCCGGGAACCTCTCCCACACAGGAAAACTATTGGTTCCGCCGTTACAGCCAATGTTCACACGAAACGAACTACAACAAAGACAATGTGGAAGCTTCCAACCCGCTGGCCCTGACTTACGCGAACGGGCCAATCTGGAGTGATCCGGTATGGTGGGATAAAGCTGAATAGTTATTCGTAGACTTTATGAACAGAGCGGTCAGAACTGGCCGCTCTTTTTTCCTTTTTATGGAGTTCCTTAATAAATATTCAAAATTCTTAACTCCCCTTTTTCTGGGAACAGGAGTTTTTCTGTTTTTTTATTTTTACGCACCCGGGCTGATCTTTTTCCGGGAACAAAACTATCTTTTTCTTTACACAAAAGAATTTTTTCTGGATCATGTTACACATCCGGGTGGTATGGCTTCTTATACAGGAGCATTCTTAACTCAGTTTTACGCATTTACCTGGTCGGGAGCATTGATACAGGCAGCGCTCATTGTCCTGGTGCAACAAAGCATCAGCAGACTGATGAAACAAGCCGGAGTTAATTATCCCTATCAGATTCTTTCCCTTTTGCCTGCTTTATTACTGTGGCGTTTTTCGTGTGACCAGAACTATATGACAGGATCCATAGTAGCCATACTCATATCCCTGCTTTGTGTTCTGGTGATGGTTGAAAAACGTAATAAAAAAGGGTATGTGTTGCGTACTTTCTTTCTGGCGATTGTATTGTATATGTTTGCCGGAGCATCTTTCATACTCTTCCTGGCTTTTATTATTTATTTTGAAGTCCGGAATAAGGAAAAACCCCCGAAGCCGTACAAACTGCTGATTATACTTACAGGGGGATTGCTTCTGGCAATCTGCCTGCCTCTTGTATCTTCTTTCCTTTTTCCCTATCCCCTTCAACAACTATATCTTGGAATTGGGTTTTACAGGTATCCCAATGAAAATTTCTACTTCCAATATGTTGCATGGGTAGTAATTTTATTGATAGTGATTCTGCCTGCCCGGCTTGCTGTGAAGAATAAATTACCGGGGCATCGTGTTGTTTACATTTCAATTCTGGTTTTCATCCTATTTTGCGGATTCCTGCTTCTGCGAAAGGCAGTTAATCCCGCCATGGAAGAAGCTTTGGAGTATGATCATATGGCCTGGCATCAGCAATGGGATACAATAATCAGGAAAGCCGGCATAAAACAGCCTTCCACATCAATGTCTATGACATGTCTGAACCTGGCCTTGGTCAAAACAGGACAATCAGGAGATATGTTGTTCAATTATTTCCAGAACGGAACGGAAGGGCTCATTCCTGAATTCGGAGGAGACTTTACCTCCCCGCTCACTACGGCAGAAGTCTTTTTCCACATGGGATTGATAAACGAAGCTCAACATTATGTATTCGAGGCCATGGAGGCTATACCCAACCATCGGAAAAGTGCCAGGTGCCTGAAACGTCTTGCGCAGACGAACCTGATTAATGAACAATACGGTGTGGCAAAAAAATACCTTAACCTTTTGCAAAAAACATTGTTTTATCGCAACTGGTCACATAATGCTTCTTTAGAGAACCATCCCGAATGGAGCATATTACAAACATACCGTCTTACAGAAGAACGCATTTTCGGTTCGACCAATATGTTAAACATCTTGAAAGATCTGACTGAAAAAAATGCGGACAATAAGACTGCTTTCCAATATCTGATGGCCTATACGCTTCTCAACAAAGAATGGGAAAAAGCAACTGAATTCTTTGAATTAGGGAAACAACATTACGCCCGGATACCCTGGGCATACCAGCAGGCCATGGCCTTTGAGTGGTATCAGAAAGCCCGGAACCTCAATCAGTCGCAACTAGAGCTGGATCAGGAAATAATACAAGGCTTGACTGAATTTATGAAAACCATGTCACTTACTTCAGAAAAACAGGCCCGTGCCATTTTGGAAAAACCTTTTGGACATACGTATTGGTATTACCTTTATTTCATTTTTTAATCTCATGAAAAGGATCTTCCAGGTATCAATAATATTGATCTCCCTGCTTCACTTTACAGGCTGTATCCCCAATACTTCAACCCAGATTCAGTCAACAGCTATTCCCGAAATTTTTCCGGATTACACGTATGTAACCGTTCCTTCTACAATTGCGCCACTAAACTTCACCCCGCAGGATACTTCCTATACAGCAGTAATAGCAGAATTTTCAGGAACACGGGGAAATTGGTTCCGCGTTAAAGGCAGAAAAAATATTACAATACCCAAAAACAAATGGGCTGAATTATTAAAGGCCAATAAAGGCGATAGTATTTCTGTATCATTGAAAATCCTGAAAGAAGACAAGTGGATACAATACACCCCTTTTCCCATATATATCAGCGAACACTCCATTGATCACGGTCTTGTATATCGCCTGATAGCCCCGGGATATGAACTTTACAGCAGGATGGGAATCTACCAGAGAGACCTTCAATCCTACAAGCAAAAAACGATCCTGGTAAATACATTGTTCCCGGAAACTTGTATGAATTGTCACTCCGTCAATCGCGGAGATCCGGATTTTTTTAACCTGCACTTGAGAGGATCAGAATCGGGATCGATTATTTTAAAAGACGGGAATATGCAAGTCTATGACACAAAAACTCCGGAAACACTTTCAAATTGCGTATATCCATACTGGCATCCCTCGGGACGTTTTATTGCTTACTCGGTAAACAACACCCGTCAAATGTTCAAGATGGATCCCGGACAAAGAATTGAAGTGTATGACACAGCTTCAGATATAGTGGTTTTTGACACGAAAAAAAACACACTAATCTCTTCCAAACATCTTACAACAAATCATTTTGAAACGTTTCCTGCCTTTTCTCCTGATGGGAACACCTTATATTTCTGTGTTGCAGATTATAAAAACATGCCTCATGATTATAAAGACGTTCGTTATGCTTTGTGCAGCATTGCTTTTGATCCGGAAACCGCTACATTCGGACCAAAGGTTGACACATTGTTAAACGCTCCCCGAATAGATAAAAGCCTCTCATTCCCCCGTCCTTCTTACAACGGAAATTACCTGATGTTTACCCTGGCCGATTACGGAACATTCCCAATATGGCACAAAGAAGCTGATATGGGAATAATGGACTTGCGGACCGGAGAATGGTGCCTGATGGAGGGTCTTAATAGCACAGATGTGGACAGCTATCACAGCTGGAGCAGTAACTCACGCTGGATCGTTTTTTCCAGCCGCAGGGGAGACGGATTGTATACCCGTTTGTATATCGCATCCGTTGATGAAAACGGGAACACCGGAAAACCTTTTCTTCTCCCTCAGAAATATCCTGCAACATATTACCCGCAAACTCTGTATTCATTCAATATACCCGAGTTCATTACCTCGCCTGTGGATGTAGATATGAGAAAAATTGAAAAAAAAACCGCCCGCAAAACAAATATGCAATGGGGCGGTCTAAAAGACAACGGTGCTTTTAATGTGCCGTCAGGAATTTGAACAACATCAGGGCTTCATACGGATTGGAATAATCCAATGAATGATCATTAGCATACTGTTCCATAAGCGCTTTTTTTCCGGGGAAAAACCTTCTGAAATTTCTTTCAGTTAAAGCATATGCCTTCTTATTCCTAATCAAATACGCATTCTGATGAACAGTATAAGGAGTTGACTCCCCTGCCAAAAACCGGCCTCCCGTTGAAACATTAAATCCTTCGCTTCTGAGATTCCTTTTCTCAATGGGAACGTTTGGAGATTTTTCCTCCCTACCGAATGCCCCGTAACGTTTTTCAGCTTCCAGTTCCAGGTATTGCTCCACCCCAAACATAACATTTCCGTCTGTATCAAGTATCTGGATATAATGATCCAGCAAAGGAATGAAATAATTCCTGCCGATGGAAACAGCCGTCACCTGACTCATGTCCGGCAAAATATCCGGATTCCCTTCATCATCCAGGAAACATAGTGTAGAAGAAGCAAGCAAAATATTCAGCTGTCCAGTATAAGCTGTTCCGTCTTCAAACTGAATGGTACCGGTCATATAAGCCGGAAACATATAGATTTCGGTATAGGGCCTGGTATCATCTATGTCCAGGAAAACCGTTTGGGCATGACCGGAAGAAAAAGCAACGGTCACAAAAACAAACAGAACACAAAACTTTTTCATATCATTCCATAATCGCTCCGGCCACAATATTGGCCACCCGTGTGCGCATAGCTACGGCAGAACCGTCGTCGTAAGGATGAACGCGGTTTGTCAGCAATATCACAGCTGTATCGGATTCGGGGTCTATAACCATGCTGGTTCCCGTGTATCCCGTATGACCGTAAACGGTATGGGGATTGAAAAGATTCCCGTTCCAGGAACCGGCGCGTCCCCAGCCCAAAGTACGCCCGAAAGCGGCTACTTCTTCCGGTACCCGGGCCATGGCTTTTACCGTCAGGGGCCCCAGGATGCGTTTTCCGTTCACTTCCCCTCCGTTGAGCAAGGCCACAGCGATAACGGCCAGGTCCGTGGCATTGGAAAAGACACCGGCATTTCCCGAATTTCCTCCGTTCATCAACCGAGCCAGGGGATCGTGCACTTTCCCTACCAACGGCAGCCCGTCTTCCTGCAGCTCCGTGGGTGCACATAAGGCCAGCGTTTCTCCCTGGGGCAGGTATGTAGTATGTTTCAGGCCGAGTTGATCAAAGACGTTTTTCTGTGCGTATTCCGCCAGTGTCACTCCGGTGATCTTTTCCAGAATATTCTGTAAGGTAATGAAATTCAGACAACTGTACTGATACCCCGTTTTTGGCTTAAAATCCCGCGGACATTGACAGATGTACTCCATCAGGCCTTGCGGGTTCGGAGATCCGTAACGTTCAATTAATTCCTGTGTAGGTCCGTAAGGAGGAAGTCCCGAGGTGTGGGTCATCAAATCTTCTATGGTAACAGGTACGTTCCTGCCCGTTTCAGGATCCGTCCAGTGCTGAAAGCCCGGCAGGTACTGATCTACCCGGTCCATCAGGCGGAGCCGGCCCCTTTCCACCAGTTGCATAATGCTTAAAGTCGTTCCCACGCATTTGCTTACAGACGCCAGATCAAATACCGTTTCCAGGGTCATTGGAAGCGTATCCGGCACCAGTTGCCGGTTACCATATGCTTTCAGGTAAGCTATCCGGTCGTGACGCACAACGGCCAATACAGCACCCGGAATGTCCCCGGCCTGTATGGCCTCCCCAATCACTCCATCCACTAACGCAAGACGTTCAGGGTTCAGTCCAACAGATTCCGGAGAAACCACGGGTATGGCGGAATGGGTAGCCGGTTGGGTGCAGGCAACTACGGTCCACACCCCCAGCATCAGGAAAAACAATTTATTTTTCATGATTTTCCTATAATAAACCCCGGTTACGAAGTAAGGGAATTTCGTTGGGTTCTGAACCACGGAAACGAATATACTGTTTCATGGGCTCGTCCCAGCCTCCTTCGGTAAGAATATATTTCCGGAATTTTCCGGCGGTTTCCCGGTCAAAAATATCGCCGGTTTCCTTAAAAGCATCAAAAGCGTCGGCATCCAGGATCTCGGCCCACAGGTATACATAATACCCTACGGCATATCCCCCGTTGAAGATATGTGAAAAATACGTGGAACGGTAACGGGGAAGGATCTCATCAATGAGACCGTATTTTTTCAGGGCGTTCTTTTCAAATTCATTGACATCGTATTCCTGCTCCTCAGCAGCTGAGTGCCATTCCATATCCAGCAACGCGGCAGCAATGAATTCCACGGTCATAAAGCCCTGATTGAAATGGCTGCTGTTTACCAACCGATCAATGAGTTCCTGCGGCATGGGTTCCCCTGTCCGGTAATGCAGAGCATATTCTTTAAGCACTGCCGGCTGAATGGCCCAATGTTCGTTGATCTGGGAAGGCAATTCCACCATATCCCGGGGCAACGCACCGCAAATACGGTCGTAATCTCCGCGTCCAAAGAATCCGTCCAGAGCGTGGCCGAATTCGTGGAACAGGGTCTCGGCTTCATCCCAGCTTAAAAGAACCGGCTCTCCGTCCACCGGAGCGGGAAAATTGGTGGTTACCGTTACCAGCGGAAACTGTTCGGTCCCGTCGGCATTTTTCCTGTAACCGCGCAACCCGGAACACCAGGCTCCGGCATTTTTCCCGGCTCTTGTGGGGTAATCCAGGTACAAAACGGCCAGATGGCTGCCATCCTTGTCCTTTACTTCGAAAGTTTCCACGGAAGGATTGTACAGGGGAATGTCGGTACGTCTTTCAAAGGTCAGCCCGTAAAGGTTGTTGGCTACATAAAACAACCCGTCCCTGACGTTTTCCAGTTTCAGGTAAGGCCTGATCTCGTTTTCGTCCAGATCGTATTTTTCTTTGCGCAGTTTTTCTGCATAGTACCACCAGTCCCAGCTTTCCAACTTGAACCCGGCCCCTTCGCGGTCGGCAATTTTTTGCATGGCCGCCAGCTCTTCTTTGGCAACCCGTAAGGCAGGTTCCCAGACTCTTTCCAGGAAGGAAAAAACAGCTTCAGGGGTTTTGGCCATATTATTGACCAGAACAAAATCGGCATACGTATCAAATCCCAGGAGTTTAGCCCGGCGTACCCTAAGGTTGATTATCTTACTGATGATCTCTTTGTTGTCGTTAGCGTTGTTGTTGTCACCACGCATATAATACCCTTTGTACAATTTTTCCCTCAGATCACGGTTGTGAACGTATTGCAGGAAAGGGATCCACGAAGGTTTGTTGGGGGTGAAAACGTATTTCCCTTCCATACCCAGCGATTCGGCCAGGCTTGCGGCTGCACGGATGTTGCTTTCCGGAAGGCCGGCAAGATCTTCCACATTGTCTACGACCATTTTAAAATCGTTTGTCTCGGCAAGGAGATTTTGACCAAACTGAAGACTCAGGTTGGAAAGCTGTGTGTTGATGTCTTTCAGCGTTTCTTTATCTTCTGCAGACAAAGCAGCTCCTCCACGTACAAAATCGTCGTAATACTTTTCCAGAGTCCTCATTTGCTGTGCATCCAGATTCAGGGAATCGCGTTTTTGGTAAAGGCATTGAACTCTTTCAAAAAGAACGGGATTCAGCTGGATTTCGTTACGGTGTTTTGTAAGTTCAGGAGTGATCTCACGGGCAAGTGCCTGCAATTCTTCATTGGTATCCGAACGGTTCAACGTAAAGAATGCCGCTGTAACACGGGAGAGAAGGTCTCCGGCCCTGTCATAAGCGGCTACCGTATTTTCAAAAGTCGGCTCTTCCTGATTGTTCACAATGGCGTCAATTTCCGCACGGTTTTGTTCCATGGCTTCCCGGATGGCAGGCATGAAATGCTCTGTTTTTATCTTATCAAATGGGGGAGTCTGGAAAGGAGTGTCATACTCCTGCAATAAAGGATTGTTTTTCATTGGATTGGATGAACAGGCCACTAAGAAGCCCAATAATAGAATTAGTAGTGATTTTTTCATGGTTTATATGGGT
>Ga0209408_1001799_pt1 | contig 12937 bp, 7 predicted proteins | sample AD_UKC107_MetaG_FD_184422 | JGI IMG/M metagenome (GOLD analysis project Ga0209408, IMG submission 184422) | Active sludge microbial communities of municipal wastewater-treating anaerobic digesters from Hong Kong - AD_UKC107_MetaG (SPAdes)... | ecosystem: Engineered > Bioreactor > Anaerobic >... | reverse complement strand
AGTTCTCTGCTCCTGCTCTTACTCTTTCTAAGTTGTGCCAGTATATGAGAGTAGTCTTAGTGTCTGAGTGTCTAGCCATAGCCTGAGCCTGTTGTAGAGAAGCTCCTCCAGCAATAGAAAGTGTGATAGCAGTGTGCCTGAGACTATGAGCTGTCATTCTCGAGCTGTCTAGTCCTGCTTTCCTGAGAGCCTTCTTAACTATTCTGGAGATACTTCTGGTAGTTAAGGCCTCTCCATAGTTCTTGCTACTTAGAGAAGCAAAGAGAGGCTCATTATCTCTTAGAGCTCTTCCTAATTCTGTTCCTCTAGCCTCTAGGTAATTCTTCAAAGGAGTTAGAGCCTTCTCATTGAGAATTACAAAATCATCTTTTGAGTCTCTGCCTTTGCCTTGAATCCAGAGAACAGCCTGCCCTGACTCCTGCCTAATATCTCCTATCTCTGCTCTGGCTACTTCTACAGTCCTAAGAGCTGTCCTGGCTAGCAAGTTGAAGAGGGCATAGTCTCTGAGGCCTTCGATTGAGGAGGTATCAACTGACTGGAGAGCTTCTCTTAACTGAGTCTTACTGAGACAGTCTTTCCTGAATCCTTTAGGCTTCTTAGGACTCTTTACCTTTGCGATGTTAGGATATATCTTTTCTGCCTCGAGCCACTCAAACAGTTTTCTTACCACTGTCAGATAGCCTGCTACAGTGAGAGAAGTCTTACTCTTTGAGAGATAATCTCGATAGGCTAATATGTCCTCTCTGCTGAGGCCTTCTCCTAGCCTGTCTGTATCTTTAAGCCAATGGATAAACTGTCTCAGCTGTCTGGAATAGGTATCACTGGAGCTCTTCTTAACGTCCTGAGATGATATAAAGACTTCTGCAAGTTCCTCTAGCCTTACCTCTCTTCTGGAGAGTTCTCTTCCTTCTACCTTTGTTAGTCCAGTCATTCTGCCCATTACCTCCACTCTTTCTACATATATTGTACCATTTAGTTACTATTAAAGTCAAATATAGGATACTTTGATACTTTTTGATAGACTATCAAATCTCCTCTTTGAAGGCCTCCTTTTTAACATACCGTATGCAGATACTAAAACTCTTTTGTATCAGTCTATAAAGGCTTTAACGTCATTGAGGGCTTAATCTCCATATTCCATTTTTAAGTGTTCATTTCTGCTACCTTTTTTTGTCCTGGAATGTTTCATATTTTTTTATCTCTGTCTGGTCGAAGTCCTTTTTTTGTCTGTGAACGTTCACTATTCCTTTTTTTATTCAATCCGAAAAACCTTTTTTATAGATGCGAAGAAACTCTTTTTAGGGTAGCCGAAAGTGCCGAATATCAAAACTTCAATCTGGAAAGCTATGTAATGTTATGTGAGGTTTCAGGTTTTCTCAGGTTTTGATGTTAGGTTTTGCTAAGTCCTTTTTAGGGGCTCTAGAAGTTCCGAATATCCTTTTTATAGTGTCAGAAAACTCAAGGCTGTTACGTTATGTGGAGGGTATGCATATCTCACTTTCTACATACCTTTGCTGTCGACCGTGTCAGCAGGCTCAGAGGGAATTACGCAAAACTGGAGTACCCCCCCTATCTAATCTTTATCTTGCTCCAGAAGCAGTTTTTCTCAGTTTTTCGGGGCAGAATAGAGCCCTTTTTTGTAGGTTATTCTCAGCTTTTAGGTAGCTTTTCGAGTAGTAATTGCCTCGAAAGCTCCTAACTTTTCTTTCCTTTTGCTCCTGGAGAAAAAAAGGCAGTCGCTCTCAAAAAGACTGCCTTTTTCTATGTTCTATATATTCTCTATAAATACTCTAGCACTTTCAAATCGACATCAAAGCTATTCCAGAAGCAGGTTTGCTCGAAATGCCATGCGTCATAGCTACCAGTAAAATGCGTCATAGCTACCAGTAAAATGCGTCATAGCTACCAGTAAAAACGATAGGCAATGTACAACTAATGTACCACTAATATCACTCGAGCTAATCTGACAACTTCAGACTATCAATAACCTTCTTTAGCCATTCTTTGAATTTAGAGAAGTAGTCAGGTTTGGGAGGAGGCAATGCCTTAATACTTTCCTGGAGAGAGTCTATCTTAGAAAGATATACCTGTATGAGCTCCTTCTGAGCTCTGTTTTCCTTCTCGAGAGAGTCTATCTTAGTCTCGAGTCTCAAGAGTATCTCTGAGAAGTCATGCTCTTTCTTCTCCAGAGGACTGCTGAGGAGAGAGTCTATAGCTTTCTCAACCGTCATACCTTCTGCAGTGAGAGAGGCTATCTTCTGGAGTACAGGTACTACTTCCTCTGATAAATCTATACCTCTTTCCTTCAGAGCCAGACTGTACTTTCTGGCAGTATGATAATTGAGGCCTGCTTTCTCTGCTATCTCTTTGAGAGTCATGAGCTCCATCTCCTCAGGTATCAAATACCGTCAAATCATATTTGATACCAATTTTTAGCTCTGGTAAAGGCTTTGAAGGTATCAACTGCTATCAACTTAGTTGACAGGCTATCAAAAGCTTCTATTGAAGCCTTTGACAGGCTATCAATTGTTACTACAGAAGCTCATTTTTTTTGATAGTCCGTCAAAAAGAGAGCCTCTAAAATGCTCTGAGAGCCACTTTTTTTGTTTGAGAGGTATTAAAGTACCTCCAGAGTAAAAAAGTCTCTTCCTAGCTCATTCTGTTAGCTGCTTGTATCTCGCTTTTTATGAGCTTTACCGCTGTTTTTCTTCTTAACTCTGCTACATAGTTTAGGATTGAGTTCTAGAGTAAACTTCTTGTTTGCATAGCTCCAGGAGAGAAGCCACTTAGTCTCTCCATCTGTAGCAAGTCTCATCAGTTCTTTGAGTCTGTTTATGAGCTTTGCAGTGTGCCTTGACTTTATGTAAGATTGAAGGCCTGTTATGTCTGCCAGTTTATCTATTCCTATCTCTAATTTATCTACGCCTCTTTGTTCGAGGTAGTTAGTGAGGTTGAATAGCTGAAAATATGTCTTTGTGCTTCTACCAGAAAGAGACTTAATTATCTTGTCTTTGTTGAGCCTCCTGAGAAGGTAGTAATTATCGCTGTCCAGAGTAAAAACAGGAGAAAGCTCTATCACTAGAAAAGAGTTTTTTAGTATCTCTTCGCCTGCCTCTACCTTCTCTGCCTCTTGAGAAGTAAGGCCTTCGTAGCCTTCGATAACCGTTATCAATGGAGAGTGTATCCTCAAAATATCAGTTACCTCTTCTCTGAAGCTGCCTTTTTCTATCCATCGCTTTCTAGTTATTAACATATGCTGAGTTTCCGTTAGCTCCAGAAGGCCTTTCTGAGCTGTCTGTAATACTTGAGCTCCTCCAAAACCGCCTTTTGAGTCTCTCTCCAGTCCATACTCTTCGTAGTACTCACTCTTTGATATTTCTATTCTGGGATACCTCGTTCTACCAAAAGTATTTGACTGTATTTCCTCAGTTTCTCTGTTACCAACAAAAGAGTATCTAGCTATCAACTTCTTGAAGGCCTCTAAAGCATTGAAGCCAGCATCGCTCAAGTGAGAAAGTCCTATCTTAATTTCGCTCTCTTCGACTTCAAAGTTACTAAAGAGCTCTATCTGTTCTGTTTTCTTCAAGGACTTTTCAGATATAAAACTCTGCAGTTCTAAGTGCATAGGTACTCTATATGAGCCTGACTCTGCAGTTACTGCTACAGGAGATACTGTCTCAGGAGGTTTTCTGTCCAGCCTTAGCTCTATGTCGTTCTCTGGTACTTCTGTAAAATCCTTCTTACTCTGAGACTTTCTGAGTTCCTCAATAGAAGAGTCTTTCTTCTTAGTCATTTCTCATCTCTCCTAAGAATTTCAAAAAGCTCACTCCAGGGCTCTTTATATATGTCAATTGCTTCTCTCATCTTCTCTATTGCTTCAGGAGAAGGCCTCAGGCTGTCAATGTTTATGTGAGGAGGCTCTCCTTCTGTATGCTCTGGTATTATTGCCTCTTTGTTCTGCTCTAGAATTTCGTTAAACCTTCCTATCGTTCTAGTTATTCTGTCAAGAATAGGTTTGGCATGGTTAGAGAAGTCATACTCCATAAGTTCTGAATAGGCTTTAATTACCTCTAAATAGTCAAAGAAAGAGCTCAAAGTCCTTTTCGCCGCTTCTTCAACACTTTTCAAAGTCTCAAGAGCCATTGACTTTCTTTTCTCTACATTCTTTTTCATGTTTTTATAGGAAAGTTTATCAATGAAGTAGCCTCTCTCATCTATCTGACATTCTTTAGGCTCTTGAATGATAGCTACTCCTGCTCGAGTTCCTCCAGTCTCTTCGTTGAAGCCTGGCTCATAGGTATCAATGTAGTCTCTATCTATTCCTGCTTTGTAGAGAGTTTCTCTGGATACCTCCATGCTCTTTAGGAGGCTGTAATATCTTTCTGGAGGAGTCTCTTTTTCATCTGGCAACTCTATCTCTAGCTCTCCTGACTTTGTGAGCTCCATCAACTTGCTGTATCCTTTTTCATAGGCTTCTGAAAAGTCTTTGTCTGTGCTCTCTTCTAGTTCTTTTTGAGAGCTGTAGTCTGGATATGAGTCCTTTACTAGCCAGGCAATTGCAAAGGTAAGAGGTACTGTCTCTTTTAGCTTCATCTCTCTCTGGAGCTTCTTCATGTCCTCATATTGCTTTTGAGTCATTATCTGAGGAGTGAGGCTCTCTGCCCTTCTGATAATGTCTATCCACTTGAGTTCTGCTACTTCTGTTAGAATTTCGTTTATCGTTGCTTCTATTTTCGCTATGATAGATTTAGCTGAGGACATAGTCTCCTGTATATGATTAGCTATACTTGTATAAGTTTCGAAGTCTTTGATGTTCTTAATGCTATTCAAAGACTTTACGATAGCTCTCCTGTCAGCATCGGTAAGTATCCTGTTGCTTTTACTGAAATACTCGAAGTTATCAGCTATTATCAGGATAGCTGCCTCTTTTCCTGTTCGCCTTTTCTTCTTTCTCAGAAGAGCCTTAATATCTTTCATCGGATACCTCCTAAGCCTTCATATATTCCATGTCCGTAATTCAACCTTTACTGACATGGAGCAGTCAGCCTCTATTGTCTGACTTCTCGAAGTACTCGGTGAGGTTCTGCTCAGTTATGTAATACTTGACTCCGAGTTTCTTAGCCTTTATCTTTCCTTCTCTTATCCATCTCCTGAGGCTTCTAACATTAACCTGTAGCTTGTCTGACAGTTCCTCTAAGTCATAGAGCTTGAGCTCTCCTATCCTGATAGGCATTTCTATCTCCTCCTTATCGCTAATCTCTAATATCAGCATCGGTGATACTGAATGTAGAGCCATCAAAATTCACAAAGCAATTGCTGTTAGACTTTCCTAGCCTGTTCTTTAGTACTATTAGCTCTATAGAGTCGCTTCTTCCTGTATATATTCCTCTAGCTCCTGAGCTGTCCTGTTTCTCTGCTTCTTCGTTGAAGATAGCTATTACCAGAGAAGCATCTTGTTCTATGTCTCCAGACTCTCTCAAGTTCTCCAGCCGAGGCCTCTTGAGTTCTATCTCTTTAAGCTTGTTATCTGGATTCTTTGATTTACCTGTAGAGAGTATAGGAGCTGAGCTTCTGCCTAACTGAGCTCCAGCTATGATAGGTATATTACAGGCCACTGCTGCCTGTCTAAGAGCTTCTGAGGCCTGCTTTATCTCTACATACCTCTGAGAAGCTGAGCCTTCAAGAGGTATCTTCTGGAGGTAGTCTATAAAGACTGCTCCTGTGTCTTTTCTCTCTGAGGTAGCCATTATCAACCTCTTTAAGTCATTCTCATTTAGAGGCCTATCTATCACGTAGAGTCTGCCTGAGGACGTTAGCTCCTCATATTTCTTAATTGCCTCCTCTACTGGCTTTATTCTTTCATCAGGAGGACTTTTTATATACTCCTCATAGCAGTCAAAGTTAGGCTTTCCTTTGACTTCAATAATTGCCTTTGCCATGCTCATTAGCATCATGGTAGCCAGCTTATTCTTTGGTAGTTCGTAGCTGTAGAAGTAGAAGCGTCTATCTGGATATTTTTCTATCATTCTCAGCATCATGTTAATCATCAGAGTAGTCTTTCCATGTCTAGGCCTGCCAGCGATGATACTAATAGCTCCTTGAGGTATCCTTACCAGCCTATCTAACTCTTTGAATCCAGTCTCGAGGCTGGGAGGAGTCTCCTTCAAATCTCTCAGGTAGTCAGAGAGGAGGTAAGGCTCAGGTATCTCCAGGCCTCTCTTCTTCTGGAGAGTCTCTAGAGTACTCTGTAGCTCCATCTCTGCTCCTGTAATGTCATGAGCCTGGAGGATACCGTCTAACTTGCTTCTGAGTCTCTGGAGTTCTTTCTCTGCCTGCTCCTCTCTGTAGCCTTCTCTGAGTCTAGCTGCCTCTTCTTCGATAGCATCACTATTTAAGTCTGATAAATCTATCAAGGCCTCTGTAAACTCTTTCCTCTCCAGAGGACTCTCTATCTTAGCTAGATACCTTAGAGATTCATCTAAAGCCTTTCTGTATCCTATATCTGAGTCTAAATCATACTTTGAGAAGAGCCTGCCAGGTAGCCACTTGCTCCAGCTGACAGTCTTAGTTTCCTCAAAGCTCCTGCCTTTTCTCAGTAACTCATCTATGTCCTTTATGTCTGGAGGTAGCTTCATAACGTAGAGCCTGACTCTAGAATTGTAGAGAGACTCTATCAGCTTCTCTGTAGCTCTCTGCCCTGGCTCATCATTATCAAGAGCTACCACTAAGTCAGTAACTCCAGCATCTTCTAGAGCCTTCTGCTGATAGCTGCTTATAGTGAGTCCTCCTAAAGCTATTGCTGGTACAGGAAAACCTCGAGAAGCTATCAGTAAAGCGTCTAGGACTCCTTCGACAAGGAGAGCATCTTTACCCTGCTTACTCCTGACTCTTTCCAGTCCTATAAATCCTTTGCTCTTCTCAAGTCCTGCTGCATTAACATACTTCTGGAGGCCTTTCTTCTCTCTCTCTTCATCGCTTAGAAGAGTCCTGCCAGAGATACCTAGAGCTTTTCCAGAAGCATCTCTCCAGAGGACTGTTAGAGTGTGAGTAATACCTAAGCCAGCTGTAAAAAGCCCTGAGCTCTGAAGCTCCTCATCTGTATAACCTTTCTCCTTTAGATACCTTTTCAGTCCTTCTCTGTCTGTGTAAGCTCCTAGCTCCATTGCCTCTATTTCGGCCTTAGAATAGCCTCTATTGTCTTTTAGGTACTTTGATACTTCTTTGCCTCTTTCATCGCTTAGAGAGGCAATAAATAGGCTATTTGCCTCTTCTATCAGTGAGGCTTTTCTCTGCCTCTCTTTATACCTTTCCTCATCAAAGCCTTCTACCTTTACTCCTGCTCTCTCTGCCAGAGTCGATAGAGCTTCTCGAAAGTCATAACCTCGAGTCTCCTGCAGGTACTTTATCCAGTCTCCTGAGGCATTACAGGCAAAGCAATGATAAAGAGGCTTCTCAGTCGATACATAGAAATGAGCCTGTTTTCCACAAAAAGGACAGTCCTTAACTAGCTCTCTGCCTCCTTTCTCTATCCTCTTTGTAGGCATAGAGAAGAGCTCCTCCTGGTAGTTTTTTGCTAGCAAAATGTTATATATTTGTTCTATCTCGGTCATAGCTCTTCCCCTTTGCTGGCCTGCCTTTGCTTCTTATCTGAGGCTTTTAGATACACAATGTAATCTGGCTCTGTTTCCTTCTTCTTGAAAGTATTAGGCATTACCATTAGAGAAGCGATACCTGTTAAGTTTCCTGATAGGTAAGTGTTGCCGTTCTTGTCTTTGTTTTTCCAGAGTCCTGTTAGTCTTATCAAGTCTGCCTTCATGTTAGATGTCCTCCTTAAAAGTCTATAAAGTTCTCTGCTCCTGCTCTTACTCTTTCTAAGTTGTGCCAGTATATGAGAGTAGTCTTAGTGTCTGAGTGTCTAGCCATAGCCTGAGCCTGTTGTAGAGAAGCTCCTCCAGCAATAGAAAGTGTGATAGCAGTGTGCCTGAGACTATGAGCTGTCATTCTCGAGCTGTCTAGTCCTGCTTTCCTGAGAGCCTTCTTAACTATTCTGGAGATACTTCTGGTAGTTAAGGCCTCTCCATAGTTCTTGCTACTTAGAGAAGCAAAGAGAGGCTCATTATCTCTTAGAGCTCTTCCTAATTCTGTTCCTCTAGCCTCTAGGTAATTCTTCAAAGGAGTTAGAGCCTTCTCATTGAGAATTACAAAATCATCTTTTGAGTCTCTGCCTTTGCCTTGAATCCAGAGAACAGCCTGCCCTGACTCCTGCCTAATATCTCCTATCTCTGCTCTGGCTACTTCTACAGTCCTAAGAGCTGTCCTGGCTAGCAAGTTGAAGAGGGCATAGTCTCTGAGGCCTTCGATTGAGGAGGTATCAACTGACTGGAGAGCTTCTCTTAACTGAGTCTTACTGAGACAGTCTTTCCTGAATCCTTTAGGCTTCTTAGGACTCTTTACCTTTGCGATGTTAGGATATATCTTTTCTGCCTCGAGCCACTCAAACAGTTTTCTTACCACTGTCAGATAGCCTGCTACAGTGAGAGAAGTCTTACTCTTTGAGAGATAATCTCGATAGGCTAATATGTCCTCTCTGCTGAGGCCTTCTCCTAGCCTGTCTGTATCTTTAAGCCAATGGATAAACTGTCTCAGCTGTCTGGAATAGGTATCACTGGAGCTCTTCTTAACGTCCTGAGATGATATAAAGACTTCTGCAAGTTCCTCTAGCCTTACCTCTCTTCTGGAGAGTTCTCTTCCTTCTACCTTTGTTAGTCCAGTCATTCTGCCCATTACCTCCACTCTTTCTACATATATTGTACCATTTAGTTACTATTAAAGTCAAATATAGGATACTTTGATACTTTTTGATAGACTATCAAATCTCCTCTTTGAAGGCCTCCTTTTTAACATACCGTATGCAGATACTAAAACTCTTTTGTATCAGTCTATAAAGGCTTTAACGTCATTGAGGGCTTAATCTCCATATTCCATTTTTAAGTGTTCATTTCTGCTACCTTTTTTTGTCCTGGAATGTTTCATATTTTTTTATCTCTGTCTGGTCGAAGTCCTTTTTTTGTCTGTGAACGTTCACTATTCCTTTTTTTATTCAATCCGAAAAACCTTTTTTATAGATGCGAAGAAACTCTTTTTAGGGTAGCCGAAAGTGCCGAATATCAAAACTTCAATCTGGAAAGCTATGTAATGTTATGTGAGGTTTCAGGTTTTCTCAGGTTTTGATGTTAGGTTTTGCTAAGTCCTTTTTAGGGGCTCTAGAAGTTCCGAATATCCTTTTTATAGTGTCAGAAAACTCAAGGCTGTTACGTTATGTGGAGGGTATGCATATCTCACTTTCTACATACCTTTGCTGTCGACCGTGTCAGCAGGCTCAGAGGGAATTACGCAAAACTGGAGTACCCCCCCTATCTAATCTTTATCTTGCTCCAGAAGCAGTTTTTCTCAGTTTTTCGGGGCAGAATAGAGCCCTTTTTTGTAGGTTATTCTCAGCTTTTAGGTAGCTTTTCGAGTAGTAATTGCCTCGAAAGCTCCTAACTTTTCTTTCCTTTTGCTCCTGGAGAAAAAAAGGCAGTCGCTCTCAAAAAGACTGCCTTTTTCTATGTTCTATATATTCTCTATAAATACTCTAGCACTTTCAAATCGACATCAAAGCTATTCCAGAAGCAGGTTTGCTCGAAATGCCATGCGTCATAGCTACCAGTAAAATGCGTCATAGCTACCAGTAAAATGCGTCATAGCTACCAGTAAAAACGATAGGCAATGTACAACTAATGTACCACTAATATCACTCGAGCTAATCTGACAACTTCAGACTATCAATAACCTTCTTTAGCCATTCTTTGAATTTAGAGAAGTAGTCAGGTTTGGGAGGAGGCAATGCCTTAATACTTTCCTGGAGAGAGTCTATCTTAGAAAGATATACCTGTATGAGCTCCTTCTGAGCTCTGTTTTCCTTCTCGAGAGAGTCTATCTTAGTCTCGAGTCTCAAGAGTATCTCTGAGAAGTCATGCTCTTTCTTCTCCAGAGGACTGCTGAGGAGAGAGTCTATAGCTTTCTCAACCGTCATACCTTCTGCAGTGAGAGAGGCTATCTTCTGGAGTACAGGTACTACTTCCTCTGATAAATCTATACCTCTTTCCTTCAGAGCCAGACTGTACTTTCTGGCAGTATGATAATTGAGGCCTGCTTTCTCTGCTATCTCTTTGAGAGTCATGAGCTCCATCTCCTCAGGTATCAAATACCGTCAAATCATATTTGATACCAATTTTTAGCTCTGGTAAAGGCTTTGAAGGTATCAACTGCTATCAACTTAGTTGACAGGCTATCAAAAGCTTCTATTGAAGCCTTTGACAGGCTATCAATTGTTACTACAGAAGCTCATTTTTTTTGATAGTCCGTCAAAAAGAGAGCCTCTAAAATGCTCTGAGAGCCACTTTTTTTGTTTGAGAGGTATTAAAGTACCTCCAGAGTAAAAAAGTCTCTTCCTAGCTCATTCTGTTAGCTGCTTGTATCTCGCTTTTTATGAGCTTTACCGCTGTTTTTCTTCTTAACTCTGCTACATAGTTTAGGATTGAGTTCTAGAGTAAACTTCTTGTTTGCATAGCTCCAGGAGAGAAGCCACTTAGTCTCTCCATCTGTAGCAAGTCTCATCAGTTCTTTGAGTCTGTTTATGAGCTTTGCAGTGTGCCTTGACTTTATGTAAGATTGAAGGCCTGTTATGTCTGCCAGTTTATCTATTCCTATCTCTAATTTATCTACGCCTCTTTGTTCGAGGTAGTTAGTGAGGTTGAATAGCTGAAAATATGTCTTTGTGCTTCTACCAGAAAGAGACTTAATTATCTTGTCTTTGTTGAGCCTCCTGAGAAGGTAGTAATTATCGCTGTCCAGAGTAAAAACAGGAGAAAGCTCTATCACTAGAAAAGAGTTTTTTAGTATCTCTTCGCCTGCCTCTACCTTCTCTGCCTCTTGAGAAGTAAGGCCTTCGTAGCCTTCGATAACCGTTATCAATGGAGAGTGTATCCTCAAAATATCAGTTACCTCTTCTCTGAAGCTGCCTTTTTCTATCCATCGCTTTCTAGTTATTAACATATGCTGAGTTTCCGTTAGCTCCAGAAGGCCTTTCTGAGCTGTCTGTAATACTTGAGCTCCTCCAAAACCGCCTTTTGAGTCTCTCTCCAGTCCATACTCTTCGTAGTACTCACTCTTTGATATTTCTATTCTGGGATACCTCGTTCTACCAAAAGTATTTGACTGTATTTCCTCAGTTTCTCTGTTACCAACAAAAGAGTATCTAGCTATCAACTTCTTGAAGGCCTCTAAAGCATTGAAGCCAGCATCGCTCAAGTGAGAAAGTCCTATCTTAATTTCGCTCTCTTCGACTTCAAAGTTACTAAAGAGCTCTATCTGTTCTGTTTTCTTCAAGGACTTTTCAGATATAAAACTCTGCAGTTCTAAGTGCATAGGTACTCTATATGAGCCTGACTCTGCAGTTACTGCTACAGGAGATACTGTCTCAGGAGGTTTTCTGTCCAGCCTTAGCTCTATGTCGTTCTCTGGTACTTCTGTAAAATCCTTCTTACTCTGAGACTTTCTGAGTTCCTCAATAGAAGAGTCTTTCTTCTTAGTCATTTCTCATCTCTCCTAAGAATTTCAAAAAGCTCACTCCAGGGCTCTTTATATATGTCAATTGCTTCTCTCATCTTCTCTATTGCTTCAGGAGAAGGCCTCAGGCTGTCAATGTTTATGTGAGGAGGCTCTCCTTCTGTATGCTCTGGTATTATTGCCTCTTTGTTCTGCTCTAGAATTTCGTTAAACCTTCCTATCGTTCTAGTTATTCTGTCAAGAATAGGTTTGGCATGGTTAGAGAAGTCATACTCCATAAGTTCTGAATAGGCTTTAATTACCTCTAAATAGTCAAAGAAAGAGCTCAAAGTCCTTTTCGCCGCTTCTTCAACACTTTTCAAAGTCTCAAGAGCCATTGACTTTCTTTTCTCTACATTCTTTTTCATGTTTTTATAGGAAAGTTTATCAATGAAGTAGCCTCTCTCATCTATCTGACATTCTTTAGGCTCTTGAATGATAGCTACTCCTGCTCGAGTTCCTCCAGTCTCTTCGTTGAAGCCTGGCTCATAGGTATCAATGTAGTCTCTATCTATTCCTGCTTTGTAGAGAGTTTCTCTGGATACCTCCATGCTCTTTAGGAGGCTGTAATATCTTTCTGGAGGAGTCTCTTTTTCATCTGGCAACTCTATCTCTAGCTCTCCTGACTTTGTGAGCTCCATCAACTTGCTGTATCCTTTTTCATAGGCTTCTGAAAAGTCTTTGTCTGTGCTCTCTTCTAGTTCTTTTTGAGAGCTGTAGTCTGGATATGAGTCCTTTACTAGCCAGGCAATTGCAAAGGTAAGAGGTACTGTCTCTTTTAGCTTCATCTCTCTCTGGAGCTTCTTCATGTCCTCATATTGCTTTTGAGTCATTATCTGAGGAGTGAGGCTCTCTGCCCTTCTGATAATGTCTATCCACTTGAGTTCTGCTACTTCTGTTAGAATTTCGTTTATCGTTGCTTCTATTTTCGCTATGATAGATTTAGCTGAGGACATAGTCTCCTGTATATGATTAGCTATACTTGTATAAGTTTCGAAGTCTTTGATGTTCTTAATGCTATTCAAAGACTTTACGATAGCTCTCCTGTCAGCATCGGTAAGTATCCTGTTGCTTTTACTGAAATACTCGAAGTTATCAGCTATTATCAGGATAGCTGCCTCTTTTCCTGTTCGCCTTTTCTTCTTTCTCAGAAGAGCCTTAATATCTTTCATCGGATACCTCCTAAGCCTTCATATATTCCATGTCCGTAATTCAACCTTTACTGACATGGAGTGCTTAGCCTATCTTATCTGTCTCCTCAAAGTACTCATTAAGGCTCTGCTCTGTT
>Ga0209408_1001795_pt1 | contig 12967 bp, 12 predicted proteins | sample AD_UKC107_MetaG_FD_184422 | JGI IMG/M metagenome (GOLD analysis project Ga0209408, IMG submission 184422) | Active sludge microbial communities of municipal wastewater-treating anaerobic digesters from Hong Kong - AD_UKC107_MetaG (SPAdes)... | ecosystem: Engineered > Bioreactor > Anaerobic >... | reverse complement strand
TTCTCCGGAAAAAAACTATTAATCTCAGAGAAAATATTTGTACCTTTATTACTAAGCATTGGGATCAGTTATTTATTGTTTCGTCACTTTAAATATACTGATTTTCAGAGATATCTGAAAACTCCCATTGCTTTTTTTTATGCCATTTTCTTAACTTTTTATTTCTTGCGAAACTTCAATTTATGAATTAATCAGGTTAGAAACTGTTTGATTATCACGAAAAAATGGGAAGCGTTTCTGAAAAGTACATATTGATTACCTCTACAAATTTTCCAGAGGGTGGTCCCGGGGCTAATTATCTCAATCTTTTTTGTCGTGGACTAAAAACAAACGGTATACATATCAGCGTCTACCTTCTTAAAGGCCATGCATTCGGGAATATGCGATACAATGGCCCACGCACTAACATCTCTCTTGAAGGAGTCCCTTACACATACTTGGGTTTCAAACAGAGACCTGAAAATGTACTATTGAAACTTGCGGACCAATTTTTTAGCTATGTGAGATTGCTGTACTTATTAACCTCTCTGATCATTCAAAGAAAGCAGGTAACAGTATTGCTTTATAACGGCGACATTTTTTTCAATACTCCAATTCATTTAGCTGGCAGAATTAGTAAAATAAAGGTTGTAAAATTTGCTGCAGAAATAATTGATAAATCACAATTCAGGCAATCAATACTTGGCAGGATCTCAAGGGCGGCATACATGCTTAACTTCAGATATTTGAACAGAATGTCAGAAAAATTAATAGTGTTCAGCCATTATCTTAAAAGAGAATTCCTGCAAATGGGTATTGATGAAAGGAAAATCCTGGTGCAGCCTAACCTGACTGATTTCGATTTCTGGCAACCTGAAAAAACTGAAATAGAATATACTGTCGGTTACAGCGGAGCTCCCTATATGAAAGACGGGCTTAGTGATCTTCTTATGGCGATAAAAATTCTAAGGGGAAAAGGACTGGACATTTCACTCCTTATAGTGGGAGATGCCACATTCGGCCGGTCTCTTATCCCGGGACTCAAAGAAGAATGCAGCAGCCTCGGGATAGATGATCTGGTAACTTTTACAGGGCTAGTAAATTCTATCCAAGTAAGAAGATACCTGTCCAAATGCCAAATTCTGGTGATAACGCGTCCAGATACAATTCAGACCAAAGCAGGTTTCCCGACTAAATTAGGCGAATATTTCGCTCTTCGTAAACCTGTGCTAGCAACGAAGTTTGGAGATGTTGAGAGATACTTTGAGGATGGGATAGATGTTATTATGGCTGAATGTGGAAATCCCTCATCAATAAGTTCAAAGCTGGAATGGATGATTAAAAATAAGGTAATACTTGCCGAGATTTCAGTTAATGGCAACATGACTTCCAGGCAATTGCTCGATTATAAGGTCAGTATGAAAAGAATACGAGAATTTCTAACAAAAAACTAATAGTAGCCATTATGGATCCAGTTACAATAATAATTGGGGGTGATCTCGGGCCAACCCATTCAAATTATTCCTTTTTTTCATCTGGGAACATTAAGGGAATTATTGATATAAAACTTCTTAATATTCTATCATCTGTGAACTTCAGAATATTCAATCTTGAAGTCCCAATGATTAATAAAGAGAATCCCATAAAGAAGGATGGACCTATTCTGGGTGCTCCTATCTCTATGATGCAAGGAATTAAATTAATTAATCCCACAGTCTTTACTCTTGCCAATAATCATATCCTCGACCATGGCGAAGAAGGTCTCATTAGTACTATTGAGCAACTGTCAAGGAACGATATAGGCTTTGTAGGAGCCGGCAGAGACCTCAGAGAAGCCTCTATTCCATTTATCATTGAAAGGAATAACTATAGAATTGGAATCTGTGCCTGTGCAGAACACGAGTTCTCAATAGCTGGTGAAAAACGTGCGGGCGCAAATCCTATTAACCTATTGGAGAGTTTCGACCATATCACCAAATTAAAAACTAATTGTGATGCAGTAATAGTCCTGTATCATGGTGGGAAAGAATATTTTAGATATCCTACACCTGAACTGCAAACGACTTGCAGAAAAATGGCTACCAGTGGTGCAGACCTCATAATCTGTCAGCACAGCCATTGCGTTGGTGCCTATGAAAAATACAAAAATGGAATAATAGTATACGGTCAGGGTAACTTCCTGTTCGACAGACATGATGATGAATTTTACCAAACGGGACTTTTAGTGAATGTTAAGTTTGAGAAGGAAATAAAGGTTGATTTCATTCCAATACAAAAGCATGGGAATGGAGTCAAAATTCCGGAACCTGCCCAAGGGAATAAAATATTAGATGACTTTTATCAACGATCAGAAGAAATCAAGGACCATGAATTTGTTGAACGCCAATTTGATGAGTATTGCTTAAAGAACGGTCAATACTACCTTGCCACCCTGGCAGGTCTTGGAAAAACCATTAGAAGAATTGATAAAGTGCTTAATCGTCCTTTAACAAGGTTAATATACTCTAAAGCTAAGCTGAACATTATCCGCAATCATTTCGAATGTGAGACGCACAGGGAGATAGTATTACGATACATCAAGATACTTAGCGAGGGTAAACCGCGTTAATATGAATGGGAGAAATGTGTCAACTTACTTTTGTCAATATGCGAAAGCTGATTATCTTAACCGACGAACAATCTGAGTTCCTCGTATCCAAACCTGACCTGAAAAATTTTACGTCTATGGACGTTTCCAGAATCAGGGATTGGTTCATTGCCAATAACTACGATATCAAGATTTTCAAATTCAGCGACCTTGACCTGACTAATTGTTACAAGAACTACTTTTTTTTATATCAGACTTCTGAAGCTCCTGGGGCTTTTTATAAGAGGTATATCGAAGATCTGATCTACTTTCTTGAAAAACAGGGGGCCATTGTTCTGCCATGTCATGAATACCTGAAAGCTCATCATGATAAAGTCTTCATGGAGTTTCTTAGAATGAGGTTTACCGACAATACACTAAAAACCATTAGAAGCAGATGCTATGGCTCGTGGGTAGACGCACTTAACTATGATGGAAAGTTTCCCGTAGTGATCAAACAAGCTTCAGGATCTGCAGGAAAAGGAGTATACTTGGCTCATGACCGGAATGAATTCCGGAGGCTAGTTAAAAAAGCTGGAAAGGTTGTTATCGGTACAGGTCTGGACGACTTATTCATTACCTGGATTAAAAACACTGTAAAAAAAACGGCAAAGCGTCTTGATCCAATAAAGAAAAGATACGTCCAATATAATACAGCACCAGTCAGCAATGCAATTGTTGTACAGAATTATATCTCAGGGCTTTCCGGCGACTATAAAGTTCTCTATTTCGGAGGAAGGTACTATTGCATGTATCGGAAGAACAGACCAAATGATTTCAGAGCAAGTGGTAGTGGTAAATTTTTTGACGTACCGGATGAAGAGCAGATATGCGTACTTGATTTTGCACGAAGCCTGATTTCTGAAATCGACTTCCCCATTATTGGAATGGACATAGGATTTGATGGGAAGACTTATAATTTGATAGAATTCCAGATGATTCATCTCGGCACTTCTGCAATTCAGAGATCCAGGTTCTGGTATGAATATCATGAAGGTCAATGGATAAAGACTGAGGGTTCCTCAGTCCTGGAGGAAGAGTTTGCACGATCAATCGATGCGTTCATTAATATGAGTTACAGCAAAGAATAAATGTTTATGATTAATGGGAAATTGCTTATTGGAATCCTGATAAATGACATTGCAGTCCCAAACTGGATTCTTAAATGCATCGAAAATTTAGTACAATGTGAAAATGCGCGTGTTACAGTAATAATTAACAGTAGTCAGGAGGAGAGAGGTTGTAATACTAAAGAACAGTCCCTCAGCTTGCTCCCTGCAAGAATTTACGAAGCAATTGATAGATTTCTTTTCCGCCGTCAATACGATTTTCATCGTATAAAAGATGTTACTTCCCTTCCATCACAGGCTTCCATTATATACCGGACACACTATTCGGACCGCAAAGCAACACAAATTGAATTGGGGAGGGAATATTTCAAACATCTGAACCTAGATTTAATAATACTTTTCGGAAATCATCAATTGAGTGATGAGATTCTTGAAATACCTAAATATGGCTTTTGGAGGTTATCAATAGATAATGAGGATGTTCCCACTACTGTTGGTTATGGTTACAAAGAAGTTGTTCGCCATCTTCCTCTAACGGAAACAGCAATTATAAGAGTTAAAACGAAATACTCCGCTCCGGACATTTTATACTCTTCCAGGGAGGCGACATACCACTTTTCAGTCAACATAAACAGAAACAAGATCTTCTGGAGGGCAACCCATATACTTCCACGGATAGTTGAGGGTTTATCACAATATGGTGACAGCTATCTAAAGAAACTAAAAGAAAGAAGCCATTTACGTCCATTAGGAGATAATGAACCTTACAGAGAATCATTTGCAGGAATTCTCAGGGATTTAATAAAACATATTTCAAAACTAGTCCTGCTTGGATTCAATAAAATTATATATACTGATGCATTCAGTTGGAAACTTCTTACGACAGTAGATAAAGTCAGAAATTATGATGATTTTGCATCCTTCAATGTAATTAAACGGCCTCGACAAAGGTTCTGGGCTGATCCATTTGTAATTGCTGCAGACCAAAAGTATTATCTATTTGTAGAAGATTTCATTTATAGGAAGAATAAAGCTCATATTTCAGTACTGGAGCTTAACAGTAAAGGGGAATTCCTCCGGTCTGAAAAAATTATCGAAAGGCCGTATCATATGTCCTATCCGTTTACATTCAAAGAAGGCGGATCATATTATATGATTCCTGAAACTAGCCAAAACAGGACAATTGAACTGTATAAATGCACCGGATTTCCATATCAATGGAAGTTTGAAGGTAATCTTATGGAGAATATTGTTGCTACTGATACGACTCCTTTCTTTCACGAAAACTTATGGTGGCTTTTCACTACAATTGACCATACAAACGGGATCTCCGGATGTAGTACTGAATTGTACCTTTATTACAGCGATGATCTTTTTTCAGGCAACTGGACCAGTCATCCTCTCAATCCGGTTGTTTCAGATGAGAGTAACGCAAGATGCGCAGGCAAGCTGTTCGTAGAAGATGGGGTAATATACAGACCTTCCCAGAATTGTTCTATGAGATATGGAAGGAGGATTAATATTAACCAGGTAACAAAGCTTAATACGGACGAGTATAACGAGATACTTGTCAAGGAAATCATACCTGACTGGGATAGGGAGTTGAAAGGAATCCACACAATTAATTCAGAAGGAGGTTTGACTGTTATTGATGTCTATAGTTTTCATAACCGTTTATCTTTTAAATAAATTGATTATGAAGACTGGAATACACTCAGTGTTGGTTTTATGTAAGACCCTTATGAAAGGCGGAGCTGAGAAGCAGGCGATGATAACCGCAAAACTCCTGGCACAACAGGGAATGTCAGTGAGTATTCTTATATGGGATGGCAGCAGTATGGACAAAGCTAATCTTCGATTTCTTGAGGATCAGCAAATAAGCTGTTTAGGGCTAAGGGGCAGCCTGTTCAATAAGTTTACTGATTTCATCAACCACCTAAGACAACAGAATGTAACCCTTATTTTGTCATATCTTTCTCTTGCTAATTTCTTGGGAGCCCTTGCAGGCATCTACAAACATAACCTTATAACGGTTGGGGGAATAAGATCCGAAAAACTTCCATATTTTAAATTCATTGTGGAAAGATTTGTGCATAACAGGCTGAATAATCGTACTATATTTAACAGCTATGCTGCTAAGGACCGTTTTGAGGGGAGAGGCTTTAATTCAGGGAAATCAGCCGTAATCCACAATGCAGTCATAACGTACCGGAATAACAATGTCGTTCGGAATGATGATGAAATAATCTTGATTTCTGTATCTCGGTTCATAGAATCAAAAGACTATCCTACTGCATTGAAGGCGTTCAGATATCTTGTTGACAAGTACCCAGTAAAGAAGATGAAGTTTTTAATTGTAGGATATGGGAAATGTGAGAAATCGATTCGGGTGTTCATTAAGAAGTATGGTCTCGAAAGCAATATACAAATGATTATTGATCCTCCAAATATCAGTGAACTCCTGGCCTGTTCTGATATCTATTTGAGTACGTCATTGGTCGAGGGTTTGTCCAACTCAATTATGGAAGCTATGGCAGCAGGTTTGCCTGTTGTGGCTACTGATGTGGGAGATAACAGATTTTTAATCGAAGACTCAAAAAATGGGTATATTGTTCCCTGTAGGAGCGCTGATGTCATTGCCCACAAGTTGGAGCACCTGATTCTGTTTAATGATATCAGGAAGAAATTTGGAGAATACAGCTATTGGAAAATCCGTAACGAGTTTACAGAAAAACATATGCTGAAGAAATACATGGAATTAATTGACGAGTTAACATAATCTGTGATCCAATTTTAATTGTTGGCACTGAACGGCTTTTCAAAATCCTTCTTTGAACTGAAATTACATAGTCATGAAAGTAGTTGTTACAGGCACACGTGGCATTCCGGATATTCAAGGGGGTATAGAGACCCATTGTGAGGAGCTCTACCCAAGATTAGCCTCCATGGGATATGATATTACGCTGATAAGAAGGTCATGTTTCGTGAAAAGTTCAAAACGTTCATCTGAATATAGGGGAGTAAAATTAGTTACTCTTTTCACATTACGAATTAAGACGATTGAAACAATTATTCATACTTTTCTTTCAGTAGTCTGGGCAAAGAGGCATAAGGCTGATTTGCTCCATATACATGCTGTTGGGCCTGCTCTTTTTGTGCCTTTTGCCAAGATGTTAGGGCTGAGAGTTGTTTTTACTCATCACGGACCTGATTACGACCGGGCGAAATGGGGACCATTTGCCAAAGTGGTTTTAAGACTTGGAGAAAGGTTCGGATCAAGAAATGCAGATCAGGTGATTGTTATATCTCATGTCATTAAAGATATATTGGAGAAGAAACATAGTAGATATAATACAAACCTTATTTTTAACGGATTCTCATCTCCTGTATTTTGCAAAGAAGCAGACTATATTGAATCTCTTGGCTTGACACCACGTAAGTATGTCTTTTCTCTGGGCAGATTTGTAGAGGAAAAGGGATTTGACCTGTTAATCAGGGCTTTCAAAAATACTGATCATAGCGGTTATCATCTGGTGATTGCCGGAGATGCTGACCATGAGACTTCCTACTCGGCTACACTAAAAAAACTTGCAATCTCAGAAAACGTGATTTTGCCTGGTTTTATCAGGGGCAAGGAACTACGTCAGTTGTTCAGTCATGCTGGCCTATTTGTTCTTCCTTCCTATCATGAAGGATTGCCAATTTCTTTACTTGAAGCTATGAGTTACAAACTACCCTTGGTAGTAAGTAACATTCCAGCTAACATGCAAGTTGATCTGCCCTCTGAGATATTCTTTACTGCTGGGGATGAGTCATCTCTGAAGGAAAAGCTTAACATTATGCTGACAACCAAATTCAGGTGTTATGATTATAATCTTGCCCCATATAACTGGGATATAATAGCAAAACAGACAGCTGAAGTTTACGAAAAACTATCGGAAATTAATAAAGCCTGACAGTTGTGAATAAGGAAGTTTACATAATATCAACTGGTGATATCATTACGGGTAGAACTGCCGGTGCACAGCGTGTCATGAAAATTGCGAAATCACTTGCAGAAGCCAGAGTACAGGTCTTTTTATGTGCCCTTCCCTATATTCATGAAAGTAAAATAGACTCATTTGAAGTAGCCTCCAGTATTTATATTCTTAGAAGCAGGACTCAAAAAAGGACTAATCGTACCGGGATTGTAATATTCATGCGAGCCATTGCTGGATATATATTTTCCAGAGAATCAAAACCAGTGGTTTATTTATATCCTACAACTTTTGTTTATAAAGATTTCATCTACCTCATCTATTTTAAACTCATAAAGAAAATAAGATTCTATTGTGAAATTAATGAACTCCGGACAGCCATTGCTATTACACAGGCTCCTTCCAGAAACATGCTGACAAAAGTTTGGAACATAGTAAAATCGTTGAGGGATTATTTAAAGTATAAAGCTAATGAAATGCAAATTCCACTTTACGATGGAGTAGTTGTGATTTCAACGGCCCTCGAGAAGCGCTTTTCACGAGTGGCTAGAAGGATTATCAGGATTCCTATTCTTTGTGACGCGGATGTAATAGATGACCGCACCATATCCCGACTGAATCCCGACACACCTTTTAAAATATGTTTTGCTGGATATATCAAATATGAAAAGGAGGGATTCAATATATTGTATGAATCACTTTGCCTCATAAAACAAAGCCACAGCATAGAGTTGTATCTGTACGGAAAGCTGGAGGAGACGGACAGGATTTTATTGGAAAGACTGGCAAATGAATACGGGCTTCGAAGCGCTATTTTTTATATGGGAAACATTGATCCAGAAGGTTTGCCTGATGAATTCAGAAAGTACCACCTTCTTATCTTACCTCGTCCTTTAAATAATAGAACCAAATTCGGATTCTCCACAAAACTTTCCGAATATCTGGTTTCAGGAATTCCAATCCTGGTTACAGATGTCAGTGATAATGCCCTGTATATAAAAGATAGTTATAACGGGTATATTATACCCCCTGGATCTGCAACGGCCATGGCTGATAAAATTCAAAAAATCATAAGGGAATACAATTGGCAGTCATCCGAGGTTGTGAAAAACGCATATAATACTGTGAGGGAAGACTTTGATTACAGGCTGTACTCAAAAGCCTACTCTGATTTCTTCTGGCCACAGGGACAGGGCGAATAGTGGCAACTAAGATAATAGTTGATATGAAGATACTGTTTGTCATAGATACCCTGGGTTCAGGCGGTAAGGAAAGACGCCTCACCGAACTGCTCAAGGCATTGACGTCAAGAAAAGAAATTGCTTTTGAATTGACGGTAATGAGCAATGACATTCACTACAATGAAATATGGGATCTGGGGATTAAGGTTCATCAGATAATTAGAAAATCCAGAAGAGATGTATCTGTCTTTAGAAAATTCCATGTTCTGATAAAACAAGTAAATCCGGATGTAGTCCATTGCTGGGATAGCATGACTGCAGTATATCTTGCTCCTGTTTGTAAAGTGGCCGGTTGTGCACTGATAAATGGAATGGTTACAAATGTGCCATTGAAAAATAAGATCTTCAATTATCATTGGATCAGGGCCAGAATCACTTTCCCACTCTCAAGTGTTATAGTGAGTAACTCATTAGCAGGATTAAAAGCATATAACGTGCCTAAAAGAAAGGGAATAGTAGTTTCCAATGGATTCAATTTTACAAGGGTGCGTAAACTTCGTGAAGCAGGTGGATTAAGGGATGAGCTGGAGATCACGACAGATTTTGTCGTTGGGATGGTAGCTTCGTTTGGGCTACAAAAGGATTATCCTACCTATTATAAGGCAGCACATCTAATTTTGGCTTCAAGGCGTGATATTACCTTTATTGCCATTGGTGCTTATACTGATTCGGAAGAATCATTAAGCCTGATTGATACAGATCTGAGACAACATTTCAGGCTCATGGGAAAGAGAAATGACATAGAGTCATGTATTAATATAATGGATGTTTGTGTATTGGCGACATTCACAGAGGGAATTTCAAATTCAGTCATGGAATATATGGCCTTGAGTAAACCGGTTGTCGCCTCAATCGGTGGTGGGACAGAAGAAATTGTTAAATCAGGAATCACAGGTTTCCTTGTGAAACCTTCAGATTATGAGGCACTGGCTGTTAAGATTAATGAACTATTGGATGATGAGGAAAAAAGGAGGGCAATGGGGAACAAAGGTAAAGAGCTAATAAAATCTTGCTTTTCAATTGAACAGATGGTAACGAGTTACCTCAGCCTTTATACGAAGATTTCTGCAAACAGACAATAAATCAATGAGCGAAATGGACAAACGGCAAAGAATATTATTAATAGATTTCACGAATTATGAAGATTTTCCTATTGGTGGTTATCTTACGTTTGCCAAGAACATGATGTCTTCTTTTGGTCATGTACTAGCACTTGCCGGTATTACAACCTCTCCAACAGATCCAATAGGAAGGTGGTTTAAAAAAACGATTGATGGAATTGAGTATGATTTTTTTGCTATGATCAGGTATAACAGTGCAAAGACCAAGAAATTCATCCCAGACAGATTGGTAAACTACCTCCTTCTTAAGTATTACAAAGACAGAATCCTTGAGATCGGAATAGAAAATATCTTCCTGCAGAGGCAGGAGTCACTTCTGGCTGTTTCAAATTCAAAAAGAAATATCTGTTATTCCTTTGCAGGATTAGACAACCCTCTAGTTAACTCCAAATACAGCTATGGAAGCTTATTGGCATCCTGGTTTGAATCCCGATTCTTCAAAAAAATAGGAGTTGTAAATACAATTTTGGGAAGGGGAGATGATTCTGCTATTCGGAGTATGTTGTCAAGAAGCAATGGTTCACTAGCTTCACGGGAGGTGGTAAAATTTCCGACAAGGATAGATACAAATATTTTCAAACCTCTGGATAAAAATGAATCTCGCAACAAGCTAAAATTGCCAAAGGACGCAACAATTGTATCTACGACAGGGCGGCTGGCCTGGTGGAAAGGTTGGAAGTTCATGATTGACAGTTTTATGCTGTTCAATCAGGAAGTCAGAAACTCAATTTTTCTTATAGTGGGAGAGGGTGAGGATTATAACAAAATAATGTCGTATATTTCAGAGAATAAATTGGCTGATAAGATTTTTTTAACAGGTAAGAAAAGCAGAGATCAGATAGCTTTGTATCTCAATGCATCAGACCTTTACATTATGGGTTCATACAAAGAGGGTTGGCCTACGGCGCTCATGGAGGCAGTTGCCTGTGGGGTGCCTGCATGTGCTACCGAGTTTAGTTCTGTTGATGAAATTATAATTGACGGAGTGAATGGTTATATTACAAGGACACGTAGCGAAGAGCAGTTTTCATCAGCCATGTTAATGTCAATTCAACTGCAAAGACCCGTTAGAAATAATCATGTTACCCGGCATTCAACAGATCTGCTGAGAGCAGATATTTTACGTTACTGGAAACTGTTATAAGACTTTTTTGTAACAAGGCCAGCTATATTGCACGAGGGATGTAGAAAATAGTTATAACAATCAAAATGTCATCAGATTTAAAGGATATCGTTAAGGACAGTAGTGTTGAGGCTATTGATATTTTCAATATCCGGATCAACCCACTAAGAAGATCTGAGTTCTTATCAATTATCGAGAGCGGTATCAGGAATGGGTGCCAAATAGCACAATTCGGAGTTAACTCAGCTACAATAAATGATATAGTAAGGAATAAAGATTTTAGAATTACTATTGAAAATGCAGACCTGGTTCATATAGATGGAATGTCAGTAGTATGGGCTTTAAGATCATTTGGATTTGATATTCCTGAAAGGGTGGCAACACCGGACCTGGCCGATGATGTTCTTGCTATGGCAGATAGGGGGAGAATGAGTGTTTTTCTTTTCGGTGCCCGTGAGGATATACTATCTCTTTGTCGGCAGAATATTGAAGAAAAATATCCTGGTCTGTTAATAGTAGGATGCAGAAACGGTTATTATAGACCTGACGAGGAAAAGGAGATCAACAAAATGATTAATAATGCCAGCCCTGACATTCTGCTCCTTGGCATGTCTTCGCCAAAAAAGGAACTTTTTTATGACAGTTACAGGCATAAGCTGGATGCAAGGTATATACTTGGTGTAGGGGGTTATTTTGACATTATGTCAGGTCTGATTAGAAGAGCTCCCCAATGGATGCAGAACGCTGGTCTTGAATGGTTGTTTCGTCTGCTGCAGGAACCAAGGCGCTTATGGAAACGGTATCTCATTGGTATCTTTCAATTTTTCTGGCTTGTAATAAAGGAAAAATTCAGGAGAGCTTTTAACCGCAAGAAGGAATAGATGGTTATTGATCACATTTCATTTGCCGTAAAGGATCTGGAAGAGGGCATCAGCTACTGGAACTGTGTTTTCGGTTACAGTCAGTTAACCGGAATTGTGGTCAATTCTCTACAAAAAGTAAAAGTTGTATTTCTTTGCAAAGAGGGTAGTATCACAGTAAAGTTAATTGAGCCTACAGCAGGAAATCAGTCTTTGCAGAACTTTGTGAACAGGGGCGGGGGTTTTCATCACATATGCTTCCGGTGTGCTGATATTGCTTCAACTATGGAGGATCTTAATACAAAAGGCCTGCTAACTTTAGTGGCGCCTCAGCCGGGGGAGGCTTTTAATAATCATAATATTGCCTTCCTACTGGGTAAGTATGGAATGAATATTGAGTTGATTGATACCGGTGAGAAAGCTGAGGTAATTCCCTTAGTCCCCGATCAGGGTGAATAGATTTTACTGGGATTTAATCACAATACGACGGCGATCTTACGGATCGCCTTTTTTATTCAATGTTGAAATGACTCTTTATAATTCTTCTCTTTTCTTTGGGACCAAGATTTCTGATAGTAAAAAAATGCGGATTCTGCAGATAAAATAACTTTTGAACGCTCATTGGCATTACTACTTTAGCGGGATTGCCAACAATAACTGAATTTTCGGGGAAGTTTCCTCGGACAACACTTCCGGCTCCGATGATACAGTTGTCTCCGACAGTGGTGCCTGGCAAGATTGTGCAATTGTTTCCGATGAACACATTATTGCCGATTTTAATTTTGCTGAAGACATCGGCATTTTCAATTTCGTCCCGAAAGCACCAAATAGCACCGTCATGAGTTATGAAGTCGGTTCCTGCGGCAATTGCAACGTGATCACCGATCTCAATAAGATATGGTTCTGTTGAAAAGTTAACATTATTGATAAAACAATTATCACCTATTTTCATGCCCTGCTTCCGCCAGTA
>Ga0209408_1001793_pt1 | contig 12976 bp, 16 predicted proteins | sample AD_UKC107_MetaG_FD_184422 | JGI IMG/M metagenome (GOLD analysis project Ga0209408, IMG submission 184422) | Active sludge microbial communities of municipal wastewater-treating anaerobic digesters from Hong Kong - AD_UKC107_MetaG (SPAdes)... | ecosystem: Engineered > Bioreactor > Anaerobic >... | reverse complement strand
TTGCATTATCAGTAATTATTGGCTTACTTGTATTTAAAGAGAAATTTTTAAAAATAAACTGGGTTGGTATTATACTATCATTTATTGCAATCTATATATTATCAAAGACATAAATGGCAGAATTTGTAGATGAATATTTAACTATTAGCGAACCTTCGCAAGGGCTTTTTAAAGACCGTGGAAGTAAATTCCTTGCATTTGCCTACCCTGTTACCAACGAACAGGAAATAAAGCAAATACAGGAACAACTTCGTAGCGAATATCACGATGCCCGACATCACTGTTATGCCTATATGTTAGGACCCGAAAAACTGGTTTACAGGGCAAACGACGATGGAGAACCTTCAAGCACAGCAGGGAAACCAATCCTGGGTCAAATCAGGTCGTTTGATTTAACAAACATACTTATTGTGGTTATCAGATATTTTGGAGGCACTAAACTCGGAGTAAGCGGCTTAATTCATGCATACAAAACAGCATCGGAGGAGGCACTAAAGAGTGCCAACATCATAAAAAAAACATTACACGACATTTATGAATTAAAATTTGAATATCCGTTAATGAATGATGTAATGAGAATACTTAAAGAAGAAAATATCGACCAGGTAGACCAAAAGTTTGAATTGTCGTGCTCGGTATGGATAAGCCTGCGAAAAGCAGATACTGAAAAGGTTTTAAGTAAATTTGACAGAATAGATAATTTGAAAATTGAATATGTGGAAACGAGATGAGTACTCAGTTCTCATTACAAAAAGCATTATATAATGTGATAGTTATTAAAAGTTTAAATATAAAATTAAGTACAACAAATAAACCCTAAGTTAATGGAAAATAAACATTTAGTTTCAATCACGGATTTTTCAAGAGAAGAAATCTTCCGAATACTAGATTTGGCAGCTGAATTTGAGGAAAATCCTAATCAAAACCTTTTAAATAATAAGGTTATAGCCACTCTGTTTTTTGAACCTTCTACCCGCACCCGATTAAGTTTCGAGAGCGCAATAAGCCGATTGGGCGGAAAATATATCGGTTTTACCGATGCAAGCTCTTCCAGCGTATCAAAAGGTGAATCGCTAAAAGATACCATTATGACAGTAGCCAATTACAGCGATATGATCATTATGCGCCACCCAATTGAAGGTAGTGCACGTTGGGCAAGCGAAGTATCAAAGGTGCCCATAGTAAATGCCGGAGATGGGGCAAACCAACATCCAACCCAAACTTTACTTGATTTATATTCTATAAGAAAAACACAAGGAACACTGGATAATCTGAATATCTTTTTTGTGGGGGATTTAAAATACGGAAGGACAGTGCATTCTCTGTTGCAAGCTATGTCGATGTTTAACACCACGTATAATTTTATTTCTCCAATTGAGTTACAAATACCGAACGAATACAAAATGTTTTTGGATAAAAAGGGATTAAAATATTACGAGCACAGAGAATTAGATGAAATGTTAAAGCATGCTGATATCATTTACATGACTCGCATACAACGTGAACGTTTTTCTGATCCAATGGAATACGAAAAAACTAAAAATTCTTATGTCCTAAAAAACCAAATGTTAGAAGGAACTAAAGAAAATATGAAAGTGCTACACCCTCTTCCAAGAGTAAATGAAATCCATACAAATGTGGATGAAAATGAAAAGGCATATTACTTTACTCAGGCTTTAAATGGTGTATATACACGCCAGGCAATTATTACTCATATTTTAGGACTTAAATAATTACAAACTATGGATATTAACGATAAAAAACTTCAGGTAAGTGCAATTAAAGACGGAACAGTAATTGATCATATTCCCGCTACGAACCTATTTAAAGTTATTAATATATTAGGATTAGATAAGATTGAAAGTCAAATGACCTTTGGATCTAATTTTGAAAGTAAGAAATTAGGATTAAAAGCTATTATTAAACTTTCAGGCGTATTTTTTGCCGATAAAGAAATTAATAAGATCGCTTTAGTAGCTCCCGAAGCTAAACTAAATATCATTAAAGACTATAAGGTAGTTGAGAAAAAAGTGGTTGAAGTTCCTGATAATATTACCGGAATAGCAAAATGTATGAATCCTAAGTGTATAACAAACCACGAAGGAATTGTAACTAAATTTACGGTAGTTTCGAAAAAAGATGTAGCAATAAAATGTCACTATTGCGAAAAAATTACCGATGCTGAACATATGGAAATAAAATAGCTAAAAAATCCTGTCAGGTATAATAAAAAAAATCCTGTCAGGTTTTATCCCGATAACTATCGGGACCTGACAGGATTAAATAATTTAAAAAATATATCTTTATCTTAATCTGTCCATACTTCGGATCAGGGCTTCGTCTTTACCTATAGATTTAATGGCAAGAAAGATTAAAATAACCGCCACCAAAGGAAATGCTGCAGTAATTTTGTAACTAACCATACCATTTAACTGATTTGAAAAACTGTGGATATAGTAATAGTTTAAGCCTAAATATCCTAATATTAAGATTAAATTGATAAAATTTAATCGCATTTGCAGAATACGTTTTTTAAATAAAAAAATACTTACAAAGCTTATTAAAACCGTCAATACCAACAAAATAATAGGAGGAACAGTTAAAAGATATAAATTATCCTGTCCAAGTATGGATAAACCATTATAATTAAAAATATATACCTGATCATTAGCTCCCAATAGCTCGGCATAAGGAAAAACAAAAATAGTTGCTAACAAAATACTTGCAACTAATAAATAGATGGATTGTATTCTCTGAATCATGATGTTAACTATAAAAACTCACACTTAATTTTAACCGTTCACAAAATTATGGCTTTTATATTATTTCACAACAGAAAAAGAGTATTTAATCCAAAATTTTTAACCGAATTATAATAAAATATCCTCTACAGCTTTTCTGGTTCGTGGCTTTAACTCGCGTTCTTTCAAATCATCGGCAAAACCAGATAAATCCGCTTTGTATCCTATTGCCATTAATGCCAGAGGTTGCAGGTTTTCATTAAGATTAAAACTTTCTTTTATTTTTTCTACACTATAACCTCCCATCTGATGAATATACAGTCCAAGCGAAGTAGCCTGGGCAAGCAAATTACCAACTGCCATCCCGGTTTCGTATTCAGCAAAACGATTTGGTTTTCCATTATGTTCAGAAACTTTAAGAGCAAGACCTAAAACAAGCACCGGAGCATGTTTTGCCCAATATTTATTCGCATCTACCATACTATCAAACAGTTTTTGGTAATTTTCATCTTTTCCCTTTTCCCCAACTATAAATCTCCAGGGTTGTCCGTTATAACCGGATGGTGCCCAACGCGCTGCATCAAATAACAGGTTTAATTTTTCTTTTTCAACTTCCTGACTATAAAATGTAACGGTACTATATCTTTCTTTAAGTATTGGATGTATTTTTTCCATGATTATTAATTTTAGATTATTTGTTTAATTATTTACTATATAAATATAAACAAAATGTATAAAAAAGAGTTCAACACCAAACCATAAAAAAACCCTTAATTTTAAAAACATGTTATTAAATATCTTATAAAAAAAGAAAATCATTCATTTAGGTTTGATTATCAGGAAATGATTTCTTAGAATTGTAGCTTGAAGAGAAAAAGATGAATTATTATATAACAAATTAAAAATCAACGTTATGACAAAAATGACAAGTCAGGATTACATTAAGAGAGAAGATAAATATGGTGCACATAATTATCATCCACTTCCTGTTGTTCTTGAAAAAGGAGAAGGTGCTTTTGTATGGGATGTAGAAGGAAAAAAATACTATGATTTCCTTTCAGCATATTCAGCAGTAAATCAAGGACATTGCCATCCAAAAATTGTTAATGCCATGATCGAGCAAGCTAAAAAGCTTACTTTAACATCACGTGCATTTTATAACAACGTATTAGGTGAATACGAAGAGTATGTAACAAAATTCTTCGGTTTCGATAAAGTATTACCTATGAATACAGGTGCTGAAGCTGATGAAACTGCTTTAAAACTTGCCCGTAAATGGGGATACAAAGTAAAAGGAATTCCTCAAAATCAAGCTAAAATAATCGTTTGTAATGAAAACTTCCACGGAAGGACTATTACCATCATTTCTATGTCAACAGATCCGGATGCATATAACGATTACGGGCCTTATACCCCTGGATTTGTAAAAATTCCTTACAACGATTTAGCTGCTTTAGAAAAAGAATTACAAGACCCAAATGTAGCTGCATTTTTAGTTGAGCCTATTCAAGGTGAAGCTGGAGTGTATGTTCCAGAAGAAGGTTTCTTGAAAAAATCATACGATTTATGTAAAAAATACAATGTACTTTTCATTGCTGATGAAGTACAAACAGGTATTGCCCGTACAGGTAAAATGTTGGCTTGCGACCACGAAGGCGTTAAACCAGATATTTTAATCTTAGGCAAAGCTATTTCTGGTGGAGTATTCCCTGTTTCTGCTGTTTTAGCCAATGATGATATTATGTTAACCATTAAACCAGGCGAACACGGTTCTACATTTGGTGGAAACCCGATTGCAGGTAGAGTAGCTATTGCTGCTTTAGAAGTAGTAAAAGAAGAGAAATTGGCAGAAAACGCAGAACGTTTAGGTAAAATTTTCCGTGAAGAGTTCAGAAGTATCAAATCAGAAATGATTGAACTGGTTCGTGGTAAAGGTTTATTAAATGCAGTAGTAATCAGAAATAAACCAGGTAAAACTGCCTGGGATGTTTGCGTTGCAATGGCAGAAGCTGGTGTTTTAGCAAAACCAACTCATGGTAACATTATCCGTTTTGCTCCTCCATTAGTAATTACCGAAGAGCAATTACGCGATGCTATGAATAAAATTAAAGAAGTATTCAAAAAATTTGAATAAATCATTTAAATATTAAACTTTTTACATTAAAAGCTGTCTCAATTTATCAGGCAGCTTTTTTTATTTAATGCCTGTTATAAAAAGTTATAATTAAATCTACAAAAAATGAAAATAAAAAACACATTAAAACTCGCTATATTAGCGATATTCGGTATAATAATGATGAATTCATGTAAACAACAAAACGTAAAAGAAAAAATTACTTATGATGTAAATTTGATTGATTCCAGTTTTAATCCTGCTGATGATTTCTTTCATTTTGCAAATAATGGCTGGATGAAAAAATATCCTTTACCAGATGATGAAAGCCGCTATGGATCGTTTGACCAATTAGGTAAAGAAACCAGCGAAAAAGTGCAAAGCCTTGTGGAAGAGCTGGCAGTAGCCCAGCATGAACAAGGTACTATAGAACAAAAAATTGGTGATTTCTATGCCATGGGAATGGATACAGCAAATATTAATACACAAGGAATAAACCCTTTAAAACCTGAATTTGAAAAAATTGCAGCCATTCAATCAATAGAAGGTGTTCAAAATCAAATTGCATATTTCCACTTGCACGGCATTGGTTCGTTGTTTGGATTTTTTGGATCAACAGATGCCAAAAACAGCGAAATGACAATTGCTCATTTAAGCCAGGGTGGTTTAGGTATGTCCGACAGGGATTATTATATTAATACCGATGCAAGGACAAGCGAAATAAGAGATGCATATATTAAATATATTCAGGATATGCTTGTTTTAACAGGTATTAATCAGGAAGATGCCATTAATAAAGCCTCTGTAATAATGAATATCGAAACAAGATTAGCAAATGCTTCATTTACACGATTAGAAAACCGCGATCCTAACGCAACCTATAATAAAAAATCAAAAGAAGAAATAAAACAACTTTATTCAAATCTAGAAATTGACAATTATTTCCATAATTTAGGTTTGGAATATGATGGAGACATTAATGTACGCCAGCCTAAATTTTTCGAAGAAGTAAATCAGATGTTAGCTGATGTAAATATTGAAGATTGGAAAACCTATTTATATTGGAATCTTATTAACTCGACTGCATCCTATCTAAGTACGGATTTTGAAGAACTAAGCTTCGATTTTTATGGAAGGGCCATGCAGGGAAGCCAGAAAATGCGCCCCCGCTGGAGAAGAGTTTTAGCATCAACCAATGGAGCATTAGGAGATGCGATCGGCCAAAAGTTTGCTGAAAAATATTTCCCTCCACAAGCAAAAGAAAGAATGATAAGCCTGGTTGAAAATTTAAGGGTTGCACTGGGCCAACGAATTGAGAACCTTGAATGGATGAGCGCTGAAACAAAAGGAGAAGCAAAAGAAAAATTAGCTACAATATGGGTAAAAATAGGTTATCCTGACCAATGGAGAGATTTTAGCGAACTTAAAGTTGGAAGAGAAGCTTATGTTTTAAATGTACTGGCCGCAAATAAAAACAATAGGATATACAACCTAAATAAAATAGGAAAACCCGTTGATAAAAACGAATGGTTTATGACACCACAAACTGTAAATGCTTATTATGCACCTTCTTTGAATGAAATTTGTTTCCCAGCAGGTATCTTACAACCTCCGTTCTTTTATTTAGATGGCGACGATGCCATTAACTATGGTGCAATTGGTGCTGTAATTGGCCATGAAATGTCTCACGGTTTCGACGATCAGGGAAGGTTATACGATAAAGAAGGAAACCTAAAAGAATGGTGGACTGATGAAGATGCTGAACGTTTTAATGCAAGGACACAGGTTTTAGTTGATCAATATAACAAAATTATTGTATTAGGCGATTTACATGCTGATGGACAGCTTTCACTTGGAGAAAATATTGCTGACCTAGGTGGATTGAACATTTCGTATACAGCATTTAAAAACGCTCAAAAAGAGAATCCACAAAATGAAAAAATTGACGGATACACTACCGATCAGCGTTTCTTTTTGAGTTGGGCAAGAGTTTGGGCTCAAAATATCCGCGATAAAGAAATTATCAGAAGGACAAAAGAAGATGTTCACTCATTGGGTATTAACAGGGTAAACGGCCCCATTGCCAACATGCCCGAATTCCATGCTGCATTTAATGTAAAACCAGGAAATAATCTGTATTTACCCGAAGAAGAAAGAGCTTCGATTTGGTAGTAAATATTGCACAAATAAAAAATACAAAGGGTGTTTAAAAAGCACCCTTTTCTATATATTTTTTCTAAGCCTGCTCAACGATTGTAGTTTTATTCCTAAAAAATCAGCAATATATTTTAAAGGAACATCACGAATCATTTCAGGATATTGTTGTAAAAGCTTTTTGTATCTAATCTCGGCAGTTTCTGTAATAAATGAATAAATCCTTCGCTGCGATTCAACAAACATCTCTTCAATAATTCTTCTGCCTAAACGCTCCCATTTTGGGAAATTATCATATAAATGTTCAAGGTTTTCCTTTGTGATAACAATTAGTTCACAATCGGTAATTGCGCTTATAACTTCGAAAGAAGGTGTTTGCGAGATAAAACTTGGTAATGCCGTAGCAAAAGAATGTAAAGGGGTTATATCACGGGTTACTTCTTCTCCATCAACATAATAATAAACCCTCAGATAACCCGAATTTGTAAAGGCAATTCTATCGGCTATTTCGCCTTCTTGAATAAAAATATCGTTTCGTTTTAATTGCTTTATCTCTATATATTTGCTGATAGTGGTTAGCTCATCATCGCTAAAAACTACAAATCGATTTATAAAATTGGATAAGTGTAAAAATTGGTTCATAAATCTTCTATCAAAATATTAAAACGAATTACCTAAAAATACATAATTATTGTATATTAGTCCACATTAAAAATTTAAACCATCAACAATGAAAAAAGGATTAATTCTTATACTTCCAATAATAATTGGATTAAATGCTTGCAATTTAAAAGAAAAGAAAGCGCAAAAAGAAGCGGAACAGGATGTAATTAAAACAACGCTTATTCAGCTTGGGCAAAATGTCCCCGATTTTAATTATATTACTGTAAATAATGATACTATAAACATTCAGGATTTAAAAGGTAAGGTAGTTTTTATGAACTTTTTTGCAACCTCCTGCCCTATTTGCCTGAAAGAATTACCTTTTGTTGAAAGCGATATTTGGTTAAAGCATAAAGAAAACCCAAATTTCGAGTTAATTGTATTCGGAAGAGAACATAATGCCGAAGAGATGATTGCATTTAAAGAAAAACATGGATATACTTTTAATATTGTCCCTGATCCGGGAAGAAAAATATATTCGCTTTTTGCGGAAAGGTATATTCCAAGAAATGTTGTTCTTGACCGTGAAGGGAAGATAATATACCAGGCAACAGGTTTTGATGATAAAGAATTTGCCAAATTAAAAGAAACCATAGAAACCGAACTTAATAAATAATAACCAAGCCATAGGAAACTATGGCTTTTTTTATTTCAAAAAATGATTGTAAAATTTCATTCCTCAGTGCTATTTGTTAATAGCATGAAAAAATCAAAAGCATTTTACTGTGATTTTTTAAAGCAAGAAATTGAAACCGATTTTGGCAATAATATCATGCTAAAAGGAGGTTTGTCTATTTGGGAGATACAGGAATCGCATGAGTTGTATAAAAATTTCTATAAAAAAGGCGTTTCGAATAATAGCTCGATGGAACTATATTTTGAAACAGAAAATATGGATCAAGTTAGTGAGCTAATTAATCAGTTTAATATTCCTAAATACCACGAATTGGTTGAGGAATCGTGGGCAAAAAACTATCCGCATTTATGATCCAGATAGAAATTTAGTAGAGATAGGAGAAAAACTGGAAGTTTTTATCCAAAGAATGTATAAGGAAGGAATGGGAATTGTTGAAATTGTAAAAAAGACTGGTGTTCCAAAGCAAATGATAGAAAAAATTGTAATTTGGTAAAATAGTAAATTGGTAAAATAGTAAATTGGTAAAATAGTAAATTGGTAAAATAGTAAATTGGTAATCAGAAAAATATAAGAATAACAATAAGTGCAGATTATCGTCAGATTAGACTAATAGCAAATCACTAATCACTTTTATCTTAACTAAATGTTCGAAGCATACTACAAAAGCCCCATAGGAAACCTGCGAATAATCTCAAATGAAAGAGATATTATACGTATTGATTTTACCGATGACTTTTATAAGATGCAGATGATTCCAGCCCAGATTCAGAATTGCATAAAGCAATTAGATGAATATTTTAAAGGCGGACGAAAAACATTTAATATTACTATAAATCCTCAGGGAACTGAATTTCAATCGAAGGTATGGTACCAGTTAACCAAAATACCCTATGGAAAAACCATATCTTACATAGAGCTTGCAAAACGATTAGGTGATGAAAAAGTAATTCGTGCTGCAGCTTCAGCAAACGGGCAAAATCCCATTCCGATAATCATACCTTGCCACAGGGTAATAGGGAATGATGGAAGCCTGACTGGTTATGCCGGTGGTTTGCTAAAAAAACAATGGCTGCTCGAACACGAAGGTGCTATACAACAAAGAAGTTTGTTTTGGTAGCTTTAATGCTTTTTGGCTTAAATATCTGCAAATTCATATTTTACTCTTAGCTTTTGTTCCCCCTGGCTATTTGTATATAGCTCTTTTACCTCCTTTGGTTTAGGAGATAATTTGCGTTCTAACCAGATGGACAAAAACAATGTTAAAGCAGCATCAATACATATAATACCTATTTCAACCCAGTTTATTTGCGATTTATCTGCAGTTATCATTAATACTGCTAATGTAATAAGTGTAATAACTGAAAGCAGAGCTACGTAAATATAATATTTTACCGCCATACGGGCTACAACGTACAATAATAAACCATACCATACATAAATGATAAATGCAGGCTTATGCATAGCAAAAAACAGAGCAGAAAATAATAGAAGGACAAACAATATATAATTCCAAAAGCCATACTTTTTAACCGCCTGCAATGATGGCATATTTTTTAAGGCATCAGAAACAACCTTAGATGATTTGTATTTTCCTACTAAAATTTCGAAAGTTTCTTGTTTTGTAGTACCTTGTTTTAATAATTGCCTGGCTTCTTTTAAGAGGTTTATTTTATCAATATTGTTTGTTCCCATTTTAAATTAAATACATTATTATACTCAAATTTAAATAAAAGAATTCATATTCATAATTAGTACATTAATCTGAAGCCTTGTTTTCTTTAATTTCTGATGTTAAAGGAAACTTGAGGTTTTCCATATCAAGTACTGTTGCTTTAACCGAACCAATTAGGATTTTTGCTTCAACCAAAACAGGAATACGGTTTAAATCATCGGTTACCCAAACCGTTAAATCTTCTCCCCCATTAAATATTGTACCTTCAATAAGCAATGCTGAAAATTTTATGGTTTTAAATTTTCGTTTATCGTGTGTTTTTAAGATTTCCTTTCCCAAATACCTGACATACAAATCAAAAATCTCGTTGTCTATAATCATTCTTACAGGAATAGTATCGTTTATCTTGTATCCTTCAAAATTTATATTTCGGATATAATAAACTCCGGAAACTACATCGTAGATATTTTTTTCAAGCTTTAATGTATCTTCTGAGTATGGTTTGTTTGAGTTCTCCGTTTTTGAATATATCAGGCTGTCTTTATAATTAAAAGTAAAGCTATTATCTACCTTATAACCACCTTCGTATGTATTCCTCACAAAATACAAAGGTGCTAAATTGTCCAAACGGGCATAAGAATGAAAATAATCGCGTACCTTAAATAACCAATCATAGGATGGGTAGCTTGTGCCATGGCTATCAAAATGATATACTTTTTGACCTTTATACGTAGCTTCATTAACCTTAAACTCTACAAAACCTGCATTTAACCATATAAAACCCCAATTGTAAACGGCATTATATGTAATACGCTCGCCAGGTTGAAACACCGGAAATTGTTTCACCAGGTTTTGCGACCAGGAAAATAAATTGATGGAGGTAATTAAAAAAAAGCTAAGTATTATTCTTTTTAACATATGGGTTTAATATCCCCAATATCCGAATGGAGATTGATTGTTAAACTGCGAATTATAAAATGGCGATATTGAATTATAGATTGGGTTTAAACCATCGGAATGCCTGAACTGAAACTGAAAATTGAGGTTATCATTTACTTTGTAACCCACACCTACCGAAACAGTCTTAAAATCGGTATTATATATACGTGCCGAACTTTGGTCGAACACGGTTTGATTTTCGTAATAAGCGCCATCGCCCCAAATACTCCATTTGTCATTCAACTGATAATGCATTGTGGCACTTACACCATAGTTCGAAGGGCTTGCATTTTGATTATATTCTGCCCCATTCCCGATAATACTTTCTACACCATTAAAATTACGTTGCATCATAAAACCACTCACCGAAAAGTTTAATTTCGAATTTACCTGGTAATTTATAGATGGAGAAATATAAGTACTCATCATTGACATATTGCTGCCAAAACTACTATAACCTGTCCCTAAAGCAACCGAATAACTTACTTTATCGTGCCTCTTCATTAATGTGCCCTTTTCCTCTTCCTTTTTATCTTCATCTTTTGCTATTGCAGATGAATCAATGGGTTGATAGAATTTAGGCATTAAAATAATATCCTGATTTTGTGAAAAAACAGCTAATGAATAAATCAATGCAAAGAATATAAATAGTACTGATTTCATATCAACATAATTTTTATGTTAAACGAACGAAAAGCGGTTTTTGTTTAGTATAGCAAATTTACATAATTTATGAAATAAATCTATCACGATTCATCAGAATCGATTCGGCTAACTTTAAGAACACCCTTTTCCTTTCGAAGTTTAGCAATTAAAGCATCCAGATGTTTTGTACCATCAATAAACAGCTTTATTTTACCTTCGAACATACCCTCGTTTGAATCCATAGTAATTGAACGCATCCGAACCTTTAAATCTCTGGAAATAATATCGGTAATGCGGTTTAACATACCTATTTCGTCGATACCTGAGATTTTTATTGCAGCCTGGAATGTTTGTTTTAATGCCGACTTTGTCCACTGTGCTTTTATAATCCGGTAATTGTACCTTTCGAGCAATTGCCTAGCATTTGGGCAATTGGTGCGGTGTATTTTTATCCCCTCACTTACCGTTACAAAACCAAAAATAGAATCGCCGTAAATAGGGCTGCAACATCGCGCAAGCTTATAATCCACATTTTCGATACTATCATCAATAATAAGGTAATCACCCGATTGACTTGCAGGAAGTTCTTTTTCTACCTGTTCTGCAGTTTCATTTACCACATTTTCAGCCTGGGTTTTTTCCTCTTTCTTAGGTTCAGTTAATAAATCCTTTATTTCGGTAATATCGATTTTTTCTGTTGCTAAAGCATAATATAAATCAACCGGAAACTTAAGCTTAAAATGTTTCAATATCTGGTCTATTAACTGGTCGTCGAATTTTATTTTCCAGTTTTTTAACCTGCGTTTTAACAACTCTTTCCCTGCTTCGGCTTCTTTAAGTCGTTCTTCGCGCAAAGTGGTTTTTATTTTGGTTTTAGCTTTTGATGTTACCACAAAGTTTAACCAGTCAGTTTTTGGTTTTTGTGCTTTAGATGTAATAATCTCAACCTGGTCGCCATTTTGCAAAACCTGTTTTATAGAAACATTTTTATGATTGATTTTTGCACCAACACACTGATTACCAACCAATGAATGGATATCATAAGCAAAATCAAGTACGGTTGCACCAGCGGGCAGCTTCTTTAAGTCTCCTGTAGGTGTAAAAACAAATACCTCCTTATTGTAAAGATTTAATTTTAAATCATCGATATTTTCGGGATTAGCCACTTCGTTTGTTTCAATAGCTTCTCTCACTTTCCTCATCCACTGGTCAATGCCTTTTTCCTCTTTTATCCCTTTGTAGCGCCAATGGGCAGCATATCCCTTTTCTGCAATCTCGTCCATGCGGCGGGTTCGTATCTGCACCTCGACCCATTTCCCTTCGGGTCCGACAACCGTTGTATGCAACGATTCGTAACCATTTGATTTTGGTATAGAAATCCAATCGCGAAGGCGTTTTGGGTTAGGCTGGTA
>Ga0209408_1001787_pt1 | contig 13007 bp, 19 predicted proteins | sample AD_UKC107_MetaG_FD_184422 | JGI IMG/M metagenome (GOLD analysis project Ga0209408, IMG submission 184422) | Active sludge microbial communities of municipal wastewater-treating anaerobic digesters from Hong Kong - AD_UKC107_MetaG (SPAdes)... | ecosystem: Engineered > Bioreactor > Anaerobic >... | reverse complement strand
TGAGGTTAACGGCCAGAAATATACTGTTCCCATCCCTGCAGAAGCAGCTGGTGGAGAAGGAGAAGTTTCTTCGGATGAGTTTGGATCTGAAGTTGGAGGTGACGAGATAGCAGGAGAACCTGCTTCCGCAATAACTTTCGATGATAGCGATACCGAATTATTAGGTGATTCCCCATCAATTCAAGCTGACGAGGTAACTCTAGGCTCTGATCAAGTTGAAGCAGATGCTGATGCAGCAGAAGCTGAAGCTGAATTAGGCGCTGAAGAAGAACCTGCCGAAGGTGCAGAAGGTTCAGAAGGTGGTGATGAACTAGGTGCTGGTGAAGAAGGTGGAGAAGGAGAGATCAAAATAGGCGATGAAGAAGAATTAGACCTAGGTCTTGGAGATGAAGAAGGTGCAGAAGAGGAAGAAGGCGGGGAAGAAGAAGAAGCGGAGAAGGAAGAAGAGGAAGGCGAAAAAGTTGAAGACAGCACTTCTAATTCAAAACCAAAAGAGCTAAAGAAAAAAGTATATCTTAAGAAGAAAAAGGTTAATGAATCCTTAAATGAGCATCACATTGGTGATAAAAAAGGACAGGTAAATTTCATTCTTAAGAATAAGAAGAATTGCAAACATACTAAGGAAGATCTTCTAAAGATGGATGCTTAAGAAATCGAAAAAATGTACAAAGATCTCGAAAAAGAGATGGGAATAACTAAATAAATTTCAATAGCATGGCTAAAGAGAAATTTCGTGAAAAAATATTAGAATTCAAGGTTACTGAGAAAAAGAAAGCTCAGAAACTAAATGAATCTGCTCAAGTTGGGGATAAAGTCGTCTTCGATGGAAAGAAAGGCTTCGTTATTGGGCAAGCATCAAATGGAGATCTGCTTGTTCAGGTTCAGGGATCATCTCAGTTTGTAAGCCCTAATAAAGTTAAGGTTGCTGGCATAAAGGCCAAAGTAATGGAACCTCCTTTCAAATTTGATGAGAAAACTCAGAAAGTTCTTTTTGAGCAATATGTAAGATGCGGAATTTTTATGGGAAATACCCCCGTTAAAACTCAAAACTGCTATATAAAGTATTCCCATTGGAAAGATGCTAGATTAGATGAAAATGTAAATGTCATGTCCGATGGACAATTAAATATTCTGCCTAAACAAAATGTAAGGGTTTTTGAAGATCCTAACGAATTTGCTAATCCAGAAGATTATGTTGAAGGAGTCATTATAGATAAACTCTCCGGAGACGTAACAGCTAATGTGCTAGTTAATGCTATTGACTATACAAAGGCATTAGGAGACGCGGATCCCGTAAGAATCATCAGAGGTCCCGAAAGTGACAGCCCCCAATTAGAGACATTGCCAAAAGCTCTCATTAGGACACTTTCTGTCTAAAAAAACAACACAATATAAAAGAAAGAATATGAAAAATGGCAACAGTACCTCTAGAAAAGTTTAACCTAAATCGATTTTGGGAAAAAACTCCAACGGCTCTTAAGTACGTCCTCATATTTGCTATATTTCTTATTACTGCTTATTTTCTATTCTCCAAAAGAATGGATGATAATCATTTAAGAGAAATAGAACATATGAAAGTGGGGATTACAGCTACTTATGAACTTATTGACAATTTTGAAGAATTTAGGAGAGAGCAGGATACTTATAATCAAGAAATCCTCGAATATCTTAATAATTTGCATGCATTAGTAGAAGATCTTAATGCAACGACAAATAGAAAATTAGACATGATTCTCTCAGCAGGAGGTCAAAATTCTCAAGATATAATAGATAAAATACTCCTGCTTAATGAATCGTTTGAAAGACTCTCAAAGGCTTATCAATCTAATATAGAAAATCCTAATCTAGATGACAATAAAGTTAAAAGAAACTATCAATTCGATCCTCAGATAATTCCAATAGATGAAAATGGTAAAGAGCTAAAAGATCCTAAAACAGAACTTTCTATACAAGTTAGAAAAATAGACTCGTCATCCATCAAAAAATAATTATATCTATGGATAGAAAAAAATGGAAATCTCCACAAGCATTGATTGTGATAGCTTTAGTTTTTCTTATATTCCTCTATATTGGAATAGATATGGCAAAAGTGAAGCCGGAAATCAAAAGAGATTTACAGGAAGTTAAAAAAGAATATACCGAACTCTCTAGTTTTTTAGATAGAAAAATACCAGAGATCGATTCTACATTAAGGATTCAAGCAACACAGATATCAAGGCAGGGAGAAGATATCGATTCATTAAATTCGAAGGTTAGCTCTTTAACTTCTCGATAAGTGTTCAAATTTCCGCTTTTGTCCCTGGGCGAGCAGTTCTTAAAACTTGCTATGCCTTTTTTTGTATAAATAAGAACCACAATTATAATTAGAGAAGTATGGCGAATCATCATGTAAAGAATAAAGACTTAAGGGAAGCCCTTATAGTATCCAAAGCTCAAGACGAGTTAACGAAAGAAACATTAGATATGTTTATACTAATGGCAGAAAAATTTTCTACAAAATTTAAATATATCTATCCGGAAGATAAAGAAGACTGTATTTCTTTTGCTATTATGGATTGCTATCTCTATTGGAGAGGATATGATCCAGAAAAATCCCAAAATGCTTTTGCATATATTACTCAGATAATTAAAAATGGATTTGCTAAAGGATGGAGAAAGCTTTATGGTAATATGCCTAAAAGTAAAAAAATATCAGTTAGCCAGAATAATATCTATAGTCTCTAATGTGTCCAAACGAAGCATATAAGCGTTGGCATAAGCCAAAACCTATGCATGTTCTTTATAATGAAGATGGGTCTCTCAAGAAGGGAAAAACGCATGAGGGCTTTTATACTGTTCGGAATAAAGAAAAATATGTTGGGGATCCATCTCTAGTCATTTATAGAAGTGCTTGGGAATTCTCGTTTTGCAAGTGGTGTGATTATTCTGAATCCGTTGTTAAATGGTCATCCGAACCTGTAAAAGTTCCCTACTATGACCGGATTTCTAAATTAAAAGAGTGCCAAAAATTAGGACTAGATCCTAATAATCCAAAAAACTGGACTGTTAAATACTATAATACTGATTTCTGGATTCAGGTTAAAAAGGCCGATGGAATATCAGAAAAATGGTATATTGAAATCAAGCCAAAGAGCAAATTGATTAAGCCCCAGCCTGTTCCTCCTGATTCACCACTTCGAGTTCAGAAGAAGTTTAATAAGGAGGCTAAAGAATATGTTATAAACGAGGCTAAGTTTGCTGCAATGCATGAATTTGCAACCAGAAACGGAGCTAAATTTTATGTGTTTACTGAAGATCAATTATCGAAGTTCGGAATAATTGGGGGGAGGTTCGATTTTATAGTTGATCATAAAATGAATTTTGATTCTAAATGAGATCGCCAATAGAAGAATATAGATTCCTCCAGAGAGTTGATGGAGTTGAGGATACCGCATATTTCACGCTATTCGAGAAGTATATGAAATATGATATAAGAGGATATGAGAAAAAATTTGAAATTGAAGATACCGATCAGGAGAGTATAATAAGAAGTAAAAATGGAGGATATCCTATTCCCGGAATAATTTATACATTTCTATATAAAGGAGGAGTTTTTTCTATTCCCAATCCACCAAGAAAGCCCAGCGAATACACAGATCTTGTTCCATTAGTTTTTTGTTTGGGAATAGAACGTGATTCATTCTCCGGAATTAATATGAATTTACTTCCCCGACCGGTTAGACTCAACTTTTTGCAGAGTTTTTATGAATCCTTTGAAGATTTTTTGAGCCGGGAAGTTGAGGTATTAGCTCAGAATGATAAATTAGCAATGAATAAGAGATTTCTAGCCTATATTAAATCAGGAAAGGCGCAGGAAATGATTAAATTATTCAGTATTAAAAACGGAGCTAATTTTAATTTCGGATACAGAAAATACTTAATCGAAAAGGTAAATAATTTAAGAATGGTAGAATATCCAGAATGGAAATATATTCCTTTCTATGAGCCAAAGGATGCATTTAGGAAACTTAACCTAAATCAGATCTATAAATTATACGATAAGTCAAAATAGGATATATAAATAAAATAATAATTCATGGCAGGATTCACATTAAGGAGCCTCGATAGAAAAAGCATGGGATGGGTTGGAAATATTCAGAGGAATATTCGATACCTAGCATCCCTTGGAATGAAATGGGAGGATAAAGTTATAAAGCAATCCAAATCTATTGGTATTGCTGAAGCTCAGCTAGATTCCATGTATGGCCTATATTATCAGGGCAACTATATGGGCACTGACTATGGTCAAAAGGAATTTATTGCTTTTTATGATAAGGAATACCCTACACGTAGGGACTTTTTGCGTAAATTTGCAATGAATGGCGAGGTCGAACATGTTCTTGAAGTAATTGCCGATGAATCTATAATCTATGATACTAATAACTATTTTGCATATCCGGATACTAAAAATCTTAAAAACGTTATAAAACAGGATAAAGCAAAGGAAATCGTTGATGATTTAAACGAAGCTTTCAAGAAAGTCTATTTTGCTTTTGGTTTTAATCAGGGACACGATGCTTGGCATTATTACAAGAAATTTCTTATTGACGGATTCTTAGCCTTTGAAATAATCTATGATGGCGAAGGAGAAGAAGATGCTAAAAATATTATAGCTCTCAAAGAAGTAGATCCTGTTTCGTTAGAGCCAGAAGTTCGTATTGGTGTTGATGGTAATGAATATAGAGTATGGATCCAATATAGAGGCGATACTATGAAACAAAGGGAGCTTCTGGATTCAAACCTTATTTACATATCTTGGGCAAGAGGAAATTTCATTTCAAGATTATCATATGTTGAAAGACTAGTTCGCTCCTTCAATATGCTAAGAACCCTTGAAAATTCACGTATCATTTGGAATGTATGGAACTCTCAGATGAGAGTAAAAATTCTAGTTCCAATTGGATCCCAGTCTGAAGCTAAAGCAAGAACAAGACTCTCTGAATTAAGAGGTATGTATAAAGAAGAACTTAATATTGATGATCAGAGTGGAGAGGTTACTTATAATGGATCCCCCCAGTTTAACTTTGCTAAGACCTTTATTATTCCAACTAAATCCGGGGAGACCACAGAAATTGGCGGATTCCAGCCAGAAGGATATGATCTATCAAATGTAGAAGCTCTTAAATATTTCTGGCTTAGATTTATTATAGAGACTAAAGTTCCTCAGAGTAGATTCTCTCAGCAATTAACTGGAGAGGGAGGAGATAATCCTTGGGGAGCTGGAGTCGAATCTGCAAGTAGAGATGAAATTAGATTTTCTTATTTTATCAATAGAGTTCGCTCAATGTTCCAAGAGGTATTACTTAAACCTCTTTGGATCCAGTTTATTCTTAAACATCCTGAATTTGAAAAAGATAAAGCTCTTAAATCCGCTATAGGTCTTAATTTTAATGAGGAGAACCTATTTAAACTTATGAAATTAAGGGAGATTGCTGATAAGGGTGCTACTCTCGTTAGTAATTTAATGGGTATTAACGAACCAACAATTAATCCTGATGGAACTCCAGGAGAAACTCCTTATTTCGATCCAAAATTCTTGGTAGGAAAATATATGAGTTTCACTGATGAAGATATGAAACTTAATGCTAAATTTAAGAAAGAAAGACAAGATGAGATTAAGAGATTAGCTCAAGCCTATGCTCGATTAGCAGCTTCTAAAGGAACTGCTGCTGGTGGAGAAGCTGCCGGAGGAGAATTTGGTGCAGGAGGAGGAGAATTTGGCGGTGGGGGATTTGACCTCGGAGGGGGTGGTGGTCTTGACCTTGGAGGTGGAGCAGAAGCTGGCGGAGGAGAAGAATTAGGAGGTGGCGGTGAAGAAGCTGGCGGAGGCGAAGAATTGGGATTATAAATAAAAATAAAATAATAGAAGTAATATGAAAAAATTATGGGAGAAAATTAAGAAATTCGTTAAAGAACAATTTGAAAAAGTAGAGGATTTCTTTGTAGGAGTTTGGAAAGAACTTATAGAATGGCTTAAAAACCCATGGGAAAAATTCAAAAATTGGTTTCTTAAAACCGCAATTCCTTGGATTAAAGCTGGATGGATGCAAGTAGTTAATATGCTTGTTCTTTTCATAGCATATAAAGGATTTGATGAAGTCGCTCAGCCTGGATATTCTGCAGCTATAGGTATTTGGCTATTCATTCTTCTTGGCTATTATATTTTCTGGAAGCTCTTTGGATTCGATAAAGTTTATGCAAAGATGAGAGAGCAAAGAAAGAAGAAAAAATAAATTACTATGAATGAGAGCTCGTCTGGTTGAGGAGTATATTAATTTCGAAAGAACAAGTAATCCGCTAAGTTCCATGGGACTTGGTGGATTTTCTTTTGATACACTTCAACCCGGAGCTATTATTCAGTCTAAAAGATATTTCGGGGTTACAGAAAAAACTGGAAATATAACAGGATATCATTCCGGAAAAACTAAGATAGGAAAGGGAAATTATTTGCTAATTACGGAAGTTCGGAAAACTAGTAATCCAGAAATAAAGAACCTCTCTTTTCATAGGTATATTGATTTAGAAACTGCTAAAAAAGAAAAGGAAAAATTTAAGGACGGGGGAACAAGAACCCTTTCATGGTGGGGAATTCCAAGAGGATTCTTTTCATCCATGACCAAATCAAAATTTAATTACAGATTTGATATCATAGAACCGGGATTTAATGTTTCCGAATCCGTAAATTTCCAAAGGGGGTTAGAACCAAAAAAAGTTCTGGGTTTGGGAAGGCCATTCGGATTTACTAAAGATCTTTTAGATTTATCCCATAACGATGGAAAAAATATTCTATTTGTAAGACCGGATTTTGTAGAAAAATTAAAAGCAGAAGGGATTTATCAATATGATACAAAAAGACTCTATTTTGGTTCCAAAATAGAGTTACTCTATTTTGGAAACGATCTCATAGGAAGATGGGGATACAGAAAAAAAGATTATCAAAATCATGATGGGACTTTCAAAGGGCCATATTCCTGCAATTTCAGATTATTTAATAGAGGAGGGGACTTGTATATGCTGCAAGGATCTTCCGGCGATTATGGATTTGGGGGAATGCAAAGAACGCAAAGCGAAACTATAGGACCAACTTTTAGAAAATCCCTATATGAGCAAGTATATAATTATCTAATGAATAAGTGGGTCGAAACTACTAACGAGAGCATGAATTTTGATAGAGGCGGAAATATTTATAGAAAATTAAAAATAGGGAGATCTTTTTGGAATTTAGAGCCTGGTGCGATATTAAAGCCTATTAAAGACATCTATATAGGTCCTAGAACAAATTTTGTTTCCGGTCCTTATGGAACTAAAATATGGGAGGAATCTTATGTTACAGTTATAGATCTAGAAAAAACCCCATCAGGCTTAATGAAAATTTATTATCATCAAAATTGGGATTTGGCCGGAGCAGAAGTAGTTAGAGACAATATAAAATTATATCCTCGAGGTCTTTCTATGACCGGAACTGAAAAACAATTTAAAAATAGATTCATAATTCATGAAAGCTAAATTTGTTTTTGAAAATATTGGATTTCAAAGAGGGATAGATCCTAAAGCTTCTATAGGTATAGGAGGATATTCCTTTAATACCTTAAGAGACGGTACTATAATAAAATGTATTAAACCTTTTGGAACATCAAAAGGAGGAGTTATACGAGCATATCAAGGATCTGCTAAAAGAATTCCCCTAGAAACATATTTAGTAATATTTAATATAAGGAAATTAGATTCATATTATATCTCATTTGGATATATAAATGTTGGGGGAGTTGGATGGTATCACAAAGGTGAGGAAAGAGCTAGAAAAGATCTAGAATATTTTGATAGGGCAAAAGGAATTCAAAAATTATATCTCGAAGGAGATCCATATATAGAATCCTCTAGAAAATATTCAGGGGGATTAATAGCTAAGATAGGGCGAGAAAAATTTAATAATCTCTTTAAAATAATAGAAACACCATAATGAGAGCTCGATTAGTAGAGGCAAATTTCGAAAGAGGAGATATGGATCCTAAAACCCGAATAGGCATAGGATTGGGGCCTGCTCAGCATATAAAGAAATTTGAAGAGATTATGGATGAGTTTAATTTTGAATATGAAAGAGAGGATCCTACAGAATCATATGAGACATATACGTGGGTATTAAATGATGCGGATTTCGGCCCTCTGGTAGATAAAACCATTTTTCTTCACCCAGTTCCAAATAGAGAAGGAAAGATAGGGTGGTTTTTTAGACCGCTAAGTCACAAATATTATGATGACCCATATCCTATAATAGAATTCATAGTTCAATCAGTTTTATATGATATGAGTAATGAATTGGACTCTATTAAAAAGAGTATTCAATATTACGAGGAAAGAATAGTAGAGATAAAAGATGATGCAAAAAGGTTAAAAATTAACATTTAATTAACTTTTTTATCGTAGATTTTACAATAAATATATTATATTTAAGATACTTAAGTTCACGTTCTTTGGAACTAGCTGCGAGAGACGGCTGTTTGGACGCGGGTTCGAATCCCGCCACCTCCACATCGCCAGGTTTCCTGCTTCCCTTTAAAAAGCAGGTGGTGGAAAGTTGATTATTTTTAATCAGCCCCAATGTGAGTACTCTACCTTTGGTAGGGATCCTCTCAAGGCCTTTCTGGTTGGGCCCGTTAATCAACCAGACACGGGGGTGACTTTGGCTTTGACAGCAGTGCGGAAGTAGTAAGCGAATGAACTTGAGAGCGTTATAAACGGCGCATTTAAAAGTGAACTAAGGGTTGCTGCCTAAGAGGCACCTTCCTTTACGAGATTGGGCATCCTGCGAAAGTGGATGCCTTTTTTTGTGGATATATAAAGAAAAATATATCTGCATGGATTTCAGAAGGGGGCAAGATCCCGTTAAGAGCTTGGGCTTAGGTTATGGAAATAAGATGAACACCAAAGCCTGGAAAATTCTTCAATTTATAGGTAGTAAGGGGGAAGAAGGAGCAGGCCTTACAGATATTCAAAGATTTCTTTGGACAGAGCTTCAAGAGAGATCATTAAAGGATTTTGAAATGTCATCAAATGATAAATGGGGATATAATTACCCTTCTCTGTATAATAAAACAAGAGCTACCCGCGGATATTATAATACAAACCTTTATGGAACTAGGTATAAGCCCGGATTATTACGTAAATATTGCAGGAAAAATGAGAGGGGAAATGGGTTCTCGAAAGGATGCCCGAGCCTGGTGAAAATATATATGAAAACGAGGGATTTAAACTTGTCCCGGAATCTCTGAATGAAATGTTAATTAAAAAGAATAGATATATAAAATAAAATACTGTAGATTATGAAAGCTGGATATTTTAACATACATGAATACCTTCAAAAACTTCATGAAAACGTTTCTGATGGAAATCTTCCTTCAGGACAGCAAGACGGAATTCTTATTCCAGATGAAAACAAGAAATCATTCTCTTGGCTAAAGAAGGAATTTGACAAAAGCAGAGTAGAAGTTAAGGTTGAAATTAACATGGGAGGAAGCAAATTTTCTCCAGGGTATGAACTTCAGACAGATCTTAAATCAGTTAAAGATTTCAAACCAGGTATGTTTGGTGATGTGAAAACTTCTGACACTCCTGGCGCTAAAAAAGAAGAAAAAGACACTGCTCAGACTCAGGCTGAAGTAGAAAAAAAGAAACCAGAATTAGAAAAGACAGCTGAAAAATCTACAGGTGGAGAAAAACAGCCAAAACCAGCTATCTCAGCTAAGGTCAAAACAGCAGAAGAAGAGGAGAAAAAACCCAAGAAAGAGGAAAAAGAAGATGATAAAACATAATGCACTAGAGGATCGATTAAATGCAGTTAGAACGGGAAAACCAATTCCGGAAGAGCCTGCTCGTTTTGATATAAATCCAAATATTCAATCATCAAATACACCAAAAGTCTTGACTTATCAACAATTCTTCATTTCGGAAGGATATAAATTATTTAATGTCTTAGCTACTTCAATTCTTTATGGATATGGTATAAGAACTATATTCTCTCAGGAATGGGCTTTCGTAGGAACTCTAGGCGTTGGTTTTTTACTTAATCATTTCTTAACAATAATCTTAAAACTTTTGAAAAAGTAAGATCTATAACTCTTAAAAAGATTTATATGCTTAATAAGTTAATTGTATTGGAAGGTACAGATGGATCCGGTAAATCCACTCAGGTAGAACTCGTCAAAAAATACCTTCAAGATCACTCTTTAAAATTCAAATTTTTTCATTTTCCAATGTACGGACATAATGAGTTTAGTGAAGTTATCGCTAAATTTTTACGTGGGGAATTCGGGGGTGTAGATGAGGTGGATCCCTATTTTGTAGCAAATATCTATGCTATGGATAGATTTATGTTTCTTCCAGAATTACAAGCAGCTATCGAAGAAAATGATGTAGTTCTTTTGGACAGATATGTGTTTTCCAATCTAGCATATCAGGGAGCAAAATTAGAATTAGGAGCAAGCGAGCTTATTAAGAATTGGATATATGAATTTGAATTTAAATTCCTGAAACTTCCATATCCTGATTTAAGTCTATTCTTTGATGTGCCGATAGAAGTTGTCAAAAAAAGGTTAGAGAGCAAAAGAGAAGGAACTGATAGGGATTATCTCCAGGGAAAACAGGATATACATGAAGCAGATCTTGGATTTCAAAGTAGGGTCAGAGATAATTATTTAAGTCTTGTAGGATCTGTGAATTATCAGATTGTCCAATGTGCAACTCAGGTAGGAGAATTCCAAAATATTCAATGGTTTGTTTTTCCTCCTGAAGAACTATTTAAGTTCTATAAGAAATCATTGGATTATGTAATATTCAATATTCCCTATAATGGCTAGAAAAACTGGACATATTTCGGAATATTCAGGATATAAAGAGCTCTCTAGATTTAAAAAACCTAGATCTCCGCATACCCTAGTTTTTATGACGGAAGATCCAGAGGAATGGTTTATAAATTGTATTGAATATAGAACAAAATCTGGTGAGGTAGTTCATGACAGTCTTATAATAGCAGCTGATTTAGATCAGTGGATCGGATGGCACGAAGGAATGGGGTGGGAAAGGGTTTAACTCAGGCTTAACTTTTTTAAGAAATCATAACGAGGTTTTTACCTTATATTGTATAAAACTTAATCTTTTTGAATTCTATAATATATAGAAATAAATAATGAATAAACTAAAATAATCTAAAAATTTAAAATTATGGCAGAAGAAAAAGCTCTCCAGGCAGAAAAACAGGTGGACTCAACCCAGCAAGTGGAAACTAAGGCTTATGTTCCAACATACAAAATTAGGCCAGAACTAAAACAGGCAGTTCTAAAAGCTATTGGCAAATATCCTTTCAACCAGATTGCTTCTATTATGAATGCAATTAATGTTGAAGTAATGGATCACAATACTTTGACAAATGTAATTAATGTTCTTGGGAATTTTCCTTATCAGGATGTAGCTCCTTTACTTTCGAACATTAACGATTTCATAGAGCAGGTTGTTGAGGAATAATCCTCAACCTCTCTCTTTTTGTTTTTAATGTTGGAAAATAAAGTAAATATTTATGCAAAAAAAGCAGGATAGTATCCAGAAAATAGCACTGGATTTTTTAGAAAAAAGAGACAATAATACATTCAGAACACTTATAAACAGGCTAAAACCGGGATTAATCTCTTTTACTTATAAATATGTTAATGATATGGATCTTTGCAAGGAGATTATATCTAAGACTTTTATTTCAGTATGGGAGAAATTAGATCAGTACGACAAAACCTATAACTTCTCGACCTGGGTTTATGCTATTGCCAAGAACGAGTGTCTTGGACAATTAAGAGTTCAGAAGAGAAACATATCTCATGAGAAGCTAACAGAAAATCACTCAAGGGTCTTAAAAATGTATAGCCCCGTGGTTCATATGGAAACGGAAGTTATAGGACCTAGCGGAGAAGAGTTGATTGATTGTCTTTATCAGAGAACAGTAGATGAGATTCAGAATTTAGATGAGCCTTATAAAACTGTTATGATAGAAAGAGAGATTAACCAGAAGAGACTCCAAGATATAGCTGCAGAACTCAATTGGAATCTCTCTACTGTAAAAACAAGATTAAGGAAAGCAAGAATGGATGTTGCAAAAATAATTGCTGAAAAACATCCAGAATTATTGGAATCCTATTATGAAGAAGAATAAGAAAATAAGGAAACGATTCTCCCTTCCTCTAATTGAAGTGATAAGGGATATCAGGAGCTATAGAAAATGGATTAATGCTATTAGAGAAGAAAGAGCTAATCCTAATTCAAAGTTCAATAAATTTGAGCTTAATGCTAATTATTTCTATGTTCTATATCTTCCGATTACCCTACCGCAAGAAGATGCTGCTCTTCCAGATAATATCAAGAGATTACGAGTGGTGGAAAACTTAGCTCCAATTCATCAATACTTGGATAATGATTTGGGATTTGCCGATTATATTGTTCCAGAATTTAATCAATTCTATGATGAGGATAATAATCCTACTCTAACTTATGGAATCGTCTATAGATTTGCATTTAAAAAGCTATCTCTAAAGTGGGTTTTGTCAAGGACCTTATTTTTAGCCGCAGCAATTTTTGCAATTTTCAAATTTGTTCTTGTTTAATTTCTATACCCTTCTATAGAGAGTGAAATGAGCCAACTCGAATTTCATTCAATAAAAAAGCCAATCAGTGTCACTGATTGGCTTTTTCCTTTTTAGGATGTCTTTAGAGCTGAATTCTCATCTCTTAATGCCTGATTTTCAGCTTCCAATTGAGAAATCTGAGTTTGAAGATCAGTAATTTTGAATAGAGATGTATATTGGGATAGTACCTGCTGATAATTAGAATATGAGAAATAGAATCCCTCGTAGAAAGTATAGCTAGTTCCGTCAGGATTTTTAATAATGATAGAATAGCTGTTATTATTCTGTTTTAAGAGTTTAGCTGTT
>Ga0209408_1001778_pt1 | contig 13050 bp, 13 predicted proteins | sample AD_UKC107_MetaG_FD_184422 | JGI IMG/M metagenome (GOLD analysis project Ga0209408, IMG submission 184422) | Active sludge microbial communities of municipal wastewater-treating anaerobic digesters from Hong Kong - AD_UKC107_MetaG (SPAdes)... | ecosystem: Engineered > Bioreactor > Anaerobic >... | reverse complement strand
GATGAGATTGCTTGTGGTTGCTCTCATAGCAATTGCAGGGGTCATGATGGCCATGGACCCCGACGCCGGACCCAGGGTCAGCTACGAGGCTCCGCCCCAGGGCAGGGCCGACATTACCATGACGGTGATCAACGACTATGCACTTACGGGTTTTACCAGCCCCAGGGGTCTTGATTACGCTGATACCTTCGGCGAGCTGGTGATGACGGATTTCGGGCAGGATATACTGGTCTCTATGAACCCCGACAATGGATCAGTTACAGGTTCCATGTCGTGTCCTCCGCAGATCCCGAATGTGCTGGGCGTCGCCTGCATCGAGGGTTCTCCCGGCTACTGGGATTTCTACATCAATGACTGGCAGGATGTGATGGATGTGTGGAAGCTTCAGGCGGGGGGTTCATGGAGCCTGGCATTCGCCAACCCGGTCCCCCAGGAGCCCAGGGGAATGGACTTCGACGATGATGGCATGCTCTGGTCCATCGATGCGGCCACCAGGATCGTCTACCGTTTCAATACCAGCGGCGGAAGCGTATTCAGCTGGGCCCTGGCAGACCTGCCTTCATCGTTCTCCTGCGGTATATCCACATTCCCACTTGACGGGAACCTGGGACTCGTCATCGGCGGTTATTCCTACGGGAACCTCTACTTCTTCGAGTTCGACGGTTCCTCGGTGGAGTTCATAGGTTCCGCAGCCGAACCTCAGACATCCACCGCTTCCTACGGCATTGCCTACAGCTACGACAGGGACTCTTTCTTCTGGCTGTACAGGGTAGGTACCTCCGAATACCACATCACGGAGTTCGACCTTACCATCGAAACAGCCCTCACAAGGGACACCTGGGGAGCTATCAAGGCTTCCTTCTAGGCAGCGTCGGATCTGAAAGCCCCGGGGCTTCGGCCCCGGGGTAATTTGATGCTATCAGAAACCTGCACTTCTCCGGTCGCAGTTGTACATATTCGTTGATGAATCATTATCCATGATAAGCATGGGGGTTGTCTTGAACGATCGTTACCTCACCAAGTCCAGGTTCAGCCTTGCACTGGAGTGCCCGGCCAAGCTGTTCTATACCGGGAAGAGGGAGTACGCCAACCAGAGCCTGGAAGACAGCTTCCTTGCGGCTCTGGCCGAGGGCGGGTTCCAGGTGGGGGAGCTGGCGAAGCAGTATTTCCCCGGCGGGCACCAGATAGACACCCTGGACTATCAGGAGGCCCTTTCCCGGACCGCCGAGCTTCTTGCTCTGGATTCTGTGGTTATCTACGAGGGGGCTTTTCGCCACGGGAACCTCTTCATCCGGGCGGACATCGTGGAGAAGCGGGGGAGTTCGCTCTTCCTTTACGAGGTAAAGGCTAAATCCTTCGATCCCGGGGAGGAAGACCCCTTCCTTACCGCCAGCGGAGGGATTGCTTCCAGCTGGAAGCCGTACCTCTACGACGTGGCCTTCCAGAAGCACGTTATCAGCAAGGCATATCCCGGTTTCCAGGTGTTCGCGCACCTGATGATGGCCGACAAGACCGCCCAGTGCCCCACGGAAGGGCTCAACCAGAAGTTCCGCATCGTGAAGGGCATGAACGGCAGGAAGTCCGTGGCGGTCGCAGGCGACATTACCGCCGCCGACCTTTCGCCCAGGATACTGTGCACAGTGGGGGTGGACGGCGTTTGCGAGAGGATATACTCCGCCACGGTCACCGCCGGAGCGCTTAAGCTCGGATTTACATCCATGGTGGAGTTCCTTGCCGGGCGATACGCCGCCGACGATAAGATCCCAACGCCGGTGAACCCCGCCTGCGCCGGGTGCGAGTTCGTCACCACCGATGAAGATGAAGAAAAGGGCCTCCTCAGCGGCAGGAAGGAGTGCTGGAAGGCGGACCTTGGCTGGGCTGACGGGGACTTCCGGGAGCCCACCGTGCTTGATGTGTGGGACTTCAGGAAGAAGAGCACCCTTCTCCGGGAGAAGCGGGTGAAGATGTCGCAGATGAACCGCGACGACATTTCCCCGCGTCCGGGAAGAAAGAAGGGTATCTCACGAACGGAAAGGCAGTGGCTCCAGATAGAGAAGACAGTAAATCACGACGAGAGCTCCTGGCTGGAGAGGGACGGGCTGCTCTCGGAGATGGAGAGCTGGGTCTTTCCGCTGCACTTCATTGACTTCGAGACCACCATGGTGGCCATTCCCTTCAACGCCGGCAGGAGGCCCTATGAAGGGGTGGCGTTCCAGTTCTCCCACCACATGGTTCATCAGGACGGCACCGTTGAACACGCCGGGGAGTACCTGAACGCGGAGAGGGGAGTGTTCCCCAACTACTCCTTCGCCCGTGCCCTGAAGGCCCAGCTGGAGAACGACCGGGGGAGCATCTTCAGGTACTCGCACCACGAGAACACATTCCTATGTACCATTTACCGCCAGCTCATGGACGACCCTTCGGTGCCGGACCGCGGCGAACTCTGCGATTTCATCAGGAGCATTACCCATGCCACCGGGAACTCCGCGGAGCAGTGGGTCGGGGAGAGGAACATGGTGGATCAGCTGGAACTCGTGAAGAAGTACTTCTACGACCCGGCCATGGGCGGTTCCAATTCCATCAAGAAGGTGCTGCCCGCGATGCTCAACAGATCGAACTTCCTCAAGGAGACATACTCCCGGCCAATCTACGGGGCCGCAGGCGGCATCAGGAGCCTGAACTTCAGCGACTGGTGCTGGGTGGTAATGGAGAACGGCAGGGTGAAGGACCCCTACCTGCTTCTGCCCAGGATGTTCACCGACCTGCCGGAGAAGGAGAACCGCCTGCTGAGCGACGACGACCGCCTGAAAGACGGCGGGGGAGCCCTCACCGCATACGCCAGGATGCAGTTCGAGGAGATGAGCGACTACGAGCGGGGGGAGCTAAGCCGTGCACTGCTGAAGTACTGCGAGCTGGACACCATGGCAATGGTAATGATACACCAGGGCTGGCTGGACCTGCTGGGCAGCTGACGAAAGGCGTCTCAAGCTCGGCTCCAGGTGCAGGCATATGTGTTGATGAAGAGCGTTTCATCCGCTGATCACCTGTATTCTTAAGCTTGACCTGAGCGACTCGATCTTCGATTATTTATCTGGAGGCAAAATGCTTAAGACGTTGATCCTTCTTTCATTCATCGGTGTCTGTTCAGGCTCGGTGGTGAGTCAGGACGACTGGTCTGGCGGAGGCGGAGTCGCGGGCCCCGTGGGAACATGGGGGAGCTTCTATTCATCATCTGTATCGATATGCTCATCCCTTGAGGGAGAGGTCGTTCTGTCCCCTGTGTTTCAACCGGATCTCAACCCTGTTGATTTTTCCTACGAAGGAAGCCTTTATTCCAGGCCGATCTTTACCGATGTGAACCTGGACGGTTTCACCGACTTCATATACGTTTCCGTCGGCAGGGATACTCTCTATTGGCTGGAGAATCCATGTTCCAGCGGAAATGAATGGGCACAGCACTTCATATTTGCCGCCGATAATATCCGTTCCTTTGCCAGATACCCGAAACAAGGGGATTTCAGCGGAATAGCCGTTGCGTATGCCGGTTACAATGACCTTAATCGAGCCGTGATGCTTACCAAGTGGTCGCCTGACTACTGGTTCCTTACAGAGCTGGGCTTCCTGGGCAGCGAAAACTACAGCGCTAATGTGGTGGTAGGTAATGTGAATGGCACCGGCTCTGACGACGTACTTGGGCTCAAGTGGGCTTATGACGAGGTGGTAGTCTGGTATGGAGCCATACCTGGAACACCTGAACTGATACTTACACCGCATACTCCTAGCCGCGCACAGGTGGAGGACTGCGATCTCGACGGCGACGGCGACATCTTCCTGGATGTTTCCTGGATCCCGGAATCCATGCTTTTCTGGAATACTCCAGGCGGGTTCGTCTACCAGGGTATGCAGGACTACTACAGCACAAGTGTCAAGGCAGTAGAAGACCTCGACGGGGATTCGCTGTGCGAGATATCGTTTGCTTTTGCAAGCAATCTACAGATGTTCAGATATGATCACCAGCTGGGATACTGGGCGGGTTATGAAATAGCGGCTAATGCAAGGGACCCCATATACAGCCATGTCGATTCAGACGGGGAGTGCGACATAGTTGCAGTATATGAGAATGAAGTATCACTGTTGTACAACACCGGGGGTGGCAACGGCTGGATCGAGACTCGGGCCGTTACCGGCATACCCCAATGGTGCTATCTATACGCAACGGACATGAACGGAGATTCGGATACTGATTTTACCGTGTTCGCCCTTGAAGGAGATATCCTGTGGTTCGACTGGGAGGGGAGAACCTATCCCTCTTCAGGCTCCCTGGTCTCAAGCTGGCTTCATCTGGAGACAGATACTGGCTGGGATGTTATCGGCTTCCAGTCTTCCGAGCCTCCGGGAACTGAAGTAACCGTCCAGGTTCGCACCGGGAACGATCCACTGAACCCGCCGGGATGGTCGCCGGAACTTCTCAGCGGGAGCGACATCGCAGACTATTGCTCGGAGGAGGATTCCCTGTTTCAGTACCGGCTAAACCTCTACTCCAGCGAGCCTTCACAGACTCCTTCAGTGAGTTCGGTATGGCTTGAGTGGACATCCAGCGTCTCGGCTTCCATGCATCCACTGGGCTTCTGTTTCATGCCCAGGGTATCCCCTTCGGAGTCACCGGTGCTGGTCATTCAGACTCCAGGGAGGGAACGTTTCCGCATTGATGTTTTCGACCTGGCTGGGAGACAATGCCTTATCCTTTCCGGAGAAGGGGAATCAGGCAGGCAGACCGAAGTCCAGGTGCCTCCTCTTCCTACGGGAGTCTACCAGGCCCGGATGACCATTCAGAGCGGAGTACTGCAGACTCGTTTCGTTGTGATCCCCAATTGACAGAACCCTAAAACTGATCCCTCAGTCCTTTTCCGGAAGACCTATCTTCATGAGTATGTTGGCCGGTACCGGCGGGTACTGAACCTTCAGCCTGAAATCCTGCAGTTATCCCAGCCGAGTATTTCAAAGTCGGGAAAGACCCAGTGAAGCGTAACCGGGATAGATGAAGTCGAGAATCAGCTAATTCGACGGAGTTGTGAACATGTACCGGTTCTGACGGGCTCTCAGGTCGGCAGAAGGGGTCGGGAGATCCATACCGGCCCCTTCACTGTTGATCCCTGTTGAAGTGGGGCATCCCGGGCGGCAGCACCAGGGAAACCTCCACAAGGCCTGCCACTTCCCCCTCCCCGTTCCTCCATGCGCTCTGGTATATCAGCTTTTTCACGCCGTTCTTCTCTATGGTGTATACATTCGTTCCACCTGTGGCCAGAAGATCTTCTATGATGCCCTGCGAGCGTTCGTTGTGTACGGAAAGAAGGTTCTTTCCCACCAGATCCCTGCCGCCTCTGGCCTTGAATGTCTCCGCGGCGGCGTCGTTCATGTAGAGAACGGTATGGTCGGCGCCGGTGACGGTAACCGCCCCGGGGAATCCGGTGACCCAGTCGGGCATTGTGCTCATTGGCTCTCCATTCCGGGTTCCGGCCTGCTTAAGTACTTCTTCAGCATGGTGATGATCCAGACGATGAAGAGAGCCGAATAGAGCCCCAGGCTCAGCCAGGGGTGTGTCAGGGTATCCGCCTGGCCCAGGTTCACCATGATGGTCTGGTGAAAGGTGTCTATAAGCAGAAGAACGGTAAGGGAAGCCAGCCAGGTAAGTCTCGCGGATACATCCGCAAGGGTCTGCTCCCTGCGTTCAGGAGCCAGCCAGTAGTCCTTCCGGGGCATGTTTATGGCCTTATCGGGCACCTTTTTCATCAGAAGGCCCGCCCCCAGGAACAGCGCAACGGTGAATCCGGCAGTTCCCAGGTACACGGTGATGAACTCCGTTTTCGAAGACCATCCGTCGGGTTCGCCGGAGCTTCCGAAATGCGAGGCAATCCTTTCGGGAAGCTGTGGATAGTAATGCAGGGCGTGCCCGACGCATACCGCGCAGAGCACCAGCAGAACGATAGCAGCGGTCCTTCCGCCTGTCATGTCATCCTCCAGGTCTATTGGCCTTGTTCATCCTGATTCAGGAGAATATCCTCTCCCCGGTTGCAGAAGAACTATACGACCATCTGAGCCAACTGGTTACAGGAACGGGCGCGGAACTGCTCCCGTCCGCTGAGTCGGCGTTGACAAAGGGTGTGGGATTCCCGAGTTTCTGCTCGGGTTCTGCCAGCATGGTTTTAATCCGGGACCATATCCCGGGAGACTGCACGGAAGGCAGGGGAGACATGACCGACCTTTCATCACGCTTTTCAGGGAGGCCGCTGCCTCTGCTGCTGATGCTCATTCTTCCGCTGTTCTTTCCGTCTTTCTGCCGGGCTTCAAGCGGTTCGATGCAGGAACGGGCAATGCTTCATCCCATGGACGCCTTCACGGCAAGTACACTTGGCAGGAACGAGTGGGTGTTCAACTTCCCCCTCTCCCCGGGGTGGATAATGTGGGGAGTTACCGATAAGCTTACGGTGGAACTCGACGCGGAATGCTGGCTCGGAGGAGTGCCCAGTTTCAACGCCAGGTACCGAATCTTTGATGGAGGGGGATGCCTTCCCTCCGCTGCCTTCGAGTCCATGTATCAGTACCTTCCGGATACGGTAAGCCTTATAGAGAACTGCGAGTTCCTCACCGTTCGAAGAACGGGGAGCAGCTGGTACAACCGGCTGAACATGTCATGGAGACCCTCCAGGAGCATAGCATTCCACCTTTCACCTGGTATCACATGGTCGGAAACCGTGGAGATAGACAACGGAAACAGCGACATTTTTCTGAGCTACACCGATGAGAACGTAATCGAGCCTGACTTCTCCGCCGGGGTATCCTGGCTGGCGGGGGACTGGTTCTCCCTTCACGGAAGCTATTCTCATGGAGTAACATTCGTTTACCTGGATAATGTTCCGGGGAAGAGGCAGCTCGCCTGCGGCACCAGGGTGGAGCCCTTTCACCGGTCCTCAAGCTGGTTCCTGAGCCGTCTGGGAGCCGAGCTGGGTGTTGTTTCGATCAGCTTCCCAAGGGTAGAACAGACCCTCACCGGACCGGTTTTCTACCTCTACTGGCAGTATCCCTGATCCATATCTTCCTCGCCTGGGGTATATTTGTTCCCATTAGGCATTCTGTTCACATCTCAAGGAGGGGCACTGTGGGAAGAGTATTTCTAACATCATCTATGGCATTGATTTGCGCTGGGGCATATGGCTACACGCTGGACATAGTCCACGTGAACGACACCCATTCCAACCTTGAACCGGTCGGTCTTCGGCTTGACTGCCCGGGAGACAGCACTTCCTTCAACATTGCCTCGGGATCCGCTGCTGCCATCGCCCAGGGAGTAGAGAGCATCAGGGAAGAAGGGGGAAATGTGCTCTTCCTCCACGCAGGGGACCTGGTTCAGGGAACCCTGTTCTACACCGTTTACGACGGCAGGGCCGACGCCGCGGTTTACAACGACATCATGCCGGACGCCATGGTCACCGGCAACCACGAGTTCGACCGGGGCAGCCAGGGTCTGCGGTTCCTGCTTGACCTCGTGGAGTTCCCGGTGATCTGCGCTAACCTCGACCTGTCCGGAGACTCCCTGCTGGCCGGGCTCGTTCAGCCTTTTGTGATCATCGAGAAGGGCGGAGAGAGCATAGGAATAGTGGGAGTTGTCACTGAGGAGCTTGCAAGCGTTTCCAGCCCGTCGGCTGAAACGGTGGTGCTGCCAGCCGCTGAAACAGTACAATCGGTGATAGACCGGCTGACCGAATCAGGGATAGACAAGATCGTCGTTCTCTCCCACATGGGCTACGAGAACGACCTGGAACTGGCAATGGCCCTCAGCGGTGCCGATGTGATAGTGGGCGGCCACAGCCACACCCTCCTGGGGGACTTCACTTCAGTGGGCCTTGAATCCTCAGGGGGTTACCCCGCCGTGCTCCAGGGAGCAGACGGGGGAACGGTGCTTGTGGTTCAGGCCTGGAGCTATACGAGGGTTCTCGGACACCTTCAGGTGGAGTTCGACGGCGGGGAGATAGTGAGCTACGCCGGAATGCCCAGGATACTCGCAGGCGAGCACCTTTTCGGCGGTGAGGACCCCATCCCGGAGTGCCTCATCGCAGAGCATTCGGTGGAAGTGACCCCGGGGGACCAGTTCGTTCAGGGCCTTGTGGATACCTACGGGGAAGTGATAGCCGAGTATGAGCAGGAGGCCGCCGCCACCGCGCCGGAAGACCTGCCCAACCAGAGGGTGCCCGGGGGAACCCTGCCCCAGGGCAGCATGATCGCTCCCCTTGTTTGCGACGCAATGCTGTGGAAGGCCAATCAGCTGGGGTCCGGAGCCGACATCGCCCTGCAGAATGCCGGTGGGGTTCGCATAGACATACCCGCCGGGGAGATAACCGTGGGCACGGTTTACAGGCTTCTACCCTTCGCCAACACACTGGCGGTGCTGGACGTGACCGGAACCGAGCTTAGGCAGACCCTTGAGGGGGCCCTCACGGCCATCTTCGACCAGGGGTTGTCCGACGGCGCTTTCCCTTACGTCGCCGGTCTGGAGTACCATGCCCACAGGAACGGGGTTTCAGGGCAGAGGATCACTTCTATGGTTCTTGTCACGGAAGATGGAACTAAGTACGAACTGCACCCCGACTCAACCTACAGGCTGGTCACCAACGCATTCGTTGCCAGGGGCGGCGACGGCTACGGGCTGCTTGCTGGCAAGCCCTTCACCGACACCGGATTCACCGATTCGGAGGTGTTCCTGGAGTACATAAGGCAGCTTGGCACGGTGAACCCGGCGCCGGAGAGGGTGTTCCTTTCTGACTGACTCTCAAGGATGGAAGGCAGTGCATTGCGCGATCTGATCCAACGGGCGGCGGAGCTTGCTGAGAGGGCACACCGGGCAAAGGAGCAGGTGAGGAAGTTCACCGGGGAGCCGTACATCGTGCATCCGGGGCATGTGGCTGAAATAGTGGCTTCGGTGACCTCAGACCCGGTGATGATAGCCGCTGCATGGCTTCATGATGTGGTGGAGGACACCGATGTGACCCTGGCGGAGATAGAGAGGGACTTCGGGCCTGAGGTTGCTGAGATAGTGGAGTCCGTGACAAAGGTGGTGGACGGAACGGAGATCGGAAGGGAGAGGGCGGCTCTGATCAACATAGAGCACGCTTCCCATGGTTCTCCGGCGGCAAAAACCGTGAAGCTGGCCGATGTGATAGACAATGTGTCGGACATACTGGAGCACGACAGGGAGTTCGCCAGGGTATACCTCGTGGAGAAGAAGATGCTCATGGAGCACCTTCGAGAGGGGGACCCCACCCTTTACAGGAAGGCCTCGGAGCTGCTGGAAACGCTGCTTGGAGAACTCCAGGGGAACTGCTGACCGCAAGACGAACGTTATCGTGGGGTTATGTAGTTCACCTCAGCAAGGTTCTGAAAATGGCTGTCCTGAGTCCACAATACCGCATCGATGTAACGGCTTGTGGCGTAGATCAAGCTGTCAGCCATGGGGATCCCGTATTCGATGCTGAACCTGGCGGCCTGAAGGGCTATCTCTTCCGTCAGCTGGATCACCTTGCCCTGTTTCATGTGCGCCGCTGCTATGAGTGCTTTCTCCTCACCAGCTGCGAGGAGCACCTTCTTGAACACTTCATACTGGTTGATGACGGATACTGCCAGGTTCTCAATGTCCTCAATCACTTCTGCGAAATGATCCGCATTCGATCCTTCAAAGAAATACTCGATCCATCCGGATGTATCCACAAGGTTCATTGGTGGGCCCTGTCTTCTTCATCTCTGGAGAAGGACGGATCACAGCCTTTGAGGAATCCTCGAACAGAAGACATGGGACGAATGGGGATAAGTTCTATTCGATGATCGAAAGCAATGACTTCAAAAAAATCACCCGCCTCGAGAGAGAAAGCCTCTCTGATCCCCCGGGGAATGACTATCTGGTATTTCGGTGAAAGTTTTACGGTACTCATATCGACCTCCTTACTGTAAAACATATACAGTATCGACCATGTAAAGTCAAGCATAAAATTAAGATATAATGAGTGAAACAGAACATGGGCATAAGATGGATTATCACATCGGCCAGGGATGGCCTTATATGAATCTGCTCCTGAAGATGAAGAACACCGCCCCCATGAGGCAGAGCCCCGCCCACAGGTAGTCCAGCTTCAGGGGTTCCTTCAGGTAGAGCGCGCTGAAGGGCACGAACACGCCCAGGGCAATGACCTCCTGCATTATCTTCAGTTGCCCCACGGTGAGCACTGTGTATCCTATACGGTTCGCCGGCACCTGAAGCATGTACTCGAACAGGGCAATGCCCCAGCTTGCCAGCGCCGCTATTATCCAGACCCGCCCGTTCAGCTCCTTGAGGTGTGCGTACCAGGCGAATGTCATGAAAACATTGCTGCAGCTCAGCAGCAGTATGGTCTTCAGTATGGGGTGCACGGCATTTCCTTTCTTCGGATTGATGCGCAATTCTAATCAAAGAAGAGGAAAGCACCAGGTCCTTCCCGAGACACTGGATTGACGCGGCGAATGATTCATATATATTCCAACGAACAATGGAATATGAGAATGATGGAGGCAATGATGAAAAGGGAGATACTCTACGACTGTCTTTCAAGGATAGGGAAGCTGGTGGAGTCCCCTGAGCGGCTGAAGATCCTTGATGCCCTCTGCCAGGCAGAGCGGCCTGTGGAATCGGTATCCGAGGTTACCGGCATACCATTCAGAAGCGTGTCGCATCACCTGCAGAAGCTTGCAGACTTCGGATTCCTGAAGAGGAGGAAGCTAGGCAGGCAGGTTCTCTATTCCGTGGCATGCGATGAGGTTGCGATCTTCCTTGAGAGGATGAAGCGGCTGGCTGAGGAGCTGTACGCTGAGATCCCGCACTCTCTCAGAGCGCTGGAGGGGAACAGGATAAGGAGGATAGAACAGGCGGAGGTCAAGGAGTATTGCCTTGTTGACCTTCGGCCTGAAGAGGAGTACCTCCATGGGCACATCCCCGGAGCCTTGAACATACCGTACTCGCAGTTCGAAGACCGCATGGATGAACTTCCCGGGGAAGCTGCAGTGCTGGCATACTGCAGAGACAGGTACTGCGACCTGGCGGATGATGTGGTTGAAAGGCTAAGGAAAATGGGAAGGAACGCCTGGAGGCTTGAGGATTCCGTAACAACAAGACTTCTTGAGAACAGAAAGGTAGAAGAAGGCAGGCAATGACAAAAGGAAAGATAAGCATTATCACAGGGGCAGGTGGCTTCGTAACAGGAGCCGCGGTCATGGCGATTACGATCCTCTCCCTGGCTCCAGGGGCAATGGTAAACGAATCGGTCAGTCCGCTGACCCATTCCGAGACAGTGGAAAGGATAATAGACACCGCGGAGACGATGGGATGGAAAGTCCCGGCTACCCATGAGATAAACAACTCGGTGGCCGCGGGGGGATATGAGGTTCCACCTGTGACTGTGATTGAGCTCTGCAAGGTAGAACTTGCAGGTGAGATCCTCCAGAATTCCGACAACAGGGTGGTTTCATCCATGATGCCCTGCAGAGTAGCGATCTATGAGAATGAGGACGGCCAAGTCATAGTCTCGAGAATGAACACAGGGCTTATGAGCGGGATGTTCGGTGGAGAGGTTGAGGAGATAATGTCCACTGCCACCGGGGAAACGGAGCAGATACTGGCTTCCCTGAACATGTAGCTGAACAACAATAGTCACCCCGGACCATCGGGTCCGGGGTGCAGCAGAATCGTATTCCGGTCTTAGTTGGTCAACCCGCTGAGATCAATAACATATAGCTTCTGAAAGTCGTCGGGATTCTCGTTCCATGCCGCAGCGGTGTTCTCGCCGAAGGCGAACTTCCAGCTGGCTCCCCCGACTGAAAGGTCAGGCAGCACGGCTTTCCCGATGAACTCCTCAGGGCCTCCCCAAATGTCGAACTCTACTGTTTCCGTTCCTCCCCGCATGGCCCACAGGTTGCCTGAAGGGCCGATGTAAAGCCCTGTTACGGCGAAGTGGTTCGGCCAGGGGTCGCAGCTGTAGTTCAGGTTGGGGTTGTTGTTCTCGCTGGCCCTGAGGAAGAACTCTATGAAGTCCTTTTCGGCCTGAATCTCCTCCTCGGTCTTGGGAACCGGGGTGTACTCGGCGGTTATCTCGCCGGCTGATGACCCGTCGGCATTGCAGCAGAGAATGCTGTAGCCGTCTCCGTGATAAGGTGAGATGTACACCATGCCGGTGGAGGGATCGGCGGTGTAGTAGTTGCTGAATATGGCCTCAAGGGCAAGGTTGCCCATGTTACCCGGATCCCAGGGCATGCTCTTCTCCCAGTAGGTTACCTCAGGCTCTATGGACATGGGGAAGAGGGAAACGAATGCGGTGGCGGTTATGCCGTCGCCCTCCTGATCGAATCTCGACTTGAAGCAGACGAAGCTCTCAGGGGATACCACAACAGGATCGATGAAGGAGTTGTTGGTGATGGGCAGTTCAAGGCCCAGCCACTCCCCGTTGATCGTGTATCGGTGAATGCCCCCTGCGTAGGGGTCGATCACGCTTATCTCACCGTTGCCCCAGTTGAAGAGGCTGAAGGGGTTGGAAAGCTCTCCCGGGCCGCTGCCCCTGCCTGCGATGGTGCGCACATGCTCCCCTTCCGGGGTGAATATGCGCATGCTGCAGAAGGTTCTGTCCAGTACTATGATGTTGCCGTCGGGAAGCACTTCTGCGTCCGCTATTGCTCCGAACACATAGGCCGAGTCACCAAGCTCCACACCGATGGAGTCAACCACCGGTAGTGAGAGCGCCTCCTGTGAAGTATCTGTTGTTTCTTCTTGGGGAACGTCCTCTCCGCAGGCCGCCGCAAGCAGAACGAAAACCAATGCTATTTTCCTCATTACTTCCTCCATGGGGTGTTGTGGAATGAAAATACCCCTGATCCCGGCTTTGTCAAATCTTTGCTTCATGTGCCGTGGCAAGAATTGACCGGCAAAACAAATGATGTATAATACAAATGTATACATTGGAGGTTCACATGGTAAGAACG
>Ga0209408_1001777_pt1 | contig 13052 bp, 17 predicted proteins | sample AD_UKC107_MetaG_FD_184422 | JGI IMG/M metagenome (GOLD analysis project Ga0209408, IMG submission 184422) | Active sludge microbial communities of municipal wastewater-treating anaerobic digesters from Hong Kong - AD_UKC107_MetaG (SPAdes)... | ecosystem: Engineered > Bioreactor > Anaerobic >... | reverse complement strand
TAAAAATGAAACAGGTACCGCTGACAAAGAAAAAAAACTCGAAACTCATGACGATGATGAAAAAGAAATAAATGATTTTATGAATAGTGCTGCCGGGGATATGCTGGCAAAGAAGATTAATAACCTGGCAAAGGGGACATCCGGAATTAATGCGGAAGAATTCCTTAAAAAATTCAGAAGACTTGCGGATGAACTCCTCGCTTCCGTAAAAAAGAAAGTATCTGCAGGTAATGAATTCAGTATCTCAATGCCCGGTGAGAAGCCGGGAACAGGCGTGGAAAAGTCCCCTGTATCGGCCGGTTTTTTTGATAAGCTTGGACGTGAGCTGTCTAAACTGGCAGCCGGTAAAAAGGGTAAAGATGATTCACCTGTTTTTACAGAGAAGGAGATCAAGGAAGCGATTGGTGCAGTTATAGATGATATAAAAAAGGGCAAGAATAGAAATCATGAAAGGGCGGAAATAAAAAAAGCTGAACATGATGACGTAAAAATCGAGAAGAAAAATGAAATTACCGGTGATCAGCTTACCATAAAGAAAAAAGAAAGCGGGAATGATTCAGGTTTTGATCTGAATTCGGGAAAAGATAAAAACGGGAATCGTGAAGGGAGTTCATTATCATCGGGCAGGACTGACTCAATAAACAGGACCGGTCTGGAAAAAAACGAGCAGTTAATGAAATCACCTGAATTCAGGCAGAGCCTTCAGGAGATTATCGATAAAGCTAAAGTTTCTGTTAAAGACAGTAATAATGCAACATTCAGCGTCAGGCTGTTTCCGAAAGATCTGGGTAGTGTTAATGTAAATCTTCTCATGGAGAACGGTATTGTTTCAGGTAAATTCCTTGTGGACAGTGATGAAGCTAAAAATCTTTTAATGAATAATCTTGGAGAGTTGAAGGAACAGCTTGCTGAAGCGGGAATCCAGGTCGGAGAATTCAATGTTAACGTGAACCAGGGTGGGGAAAGATTCGCTTCTAAAGAGAAGGAGGATGAAAATGTCAGGACATTAAATTCCTCTAACAGTGAATCTGAAACAGCAGCAATTAAATATGATTATAATTCATCGGCCGCTCATAACGGCCATATAAATATGGTAATTTAGGGGTGCAATATGAAACTTTTTGAAATGTCTGCACAGGACAAAATGAATTCAGCAATACAGGCGAATGAGTCCAACAGGAAGAATAAAACAGGGGAAGCAGGTGAAAAAAACAATCTCGGTAAAGAGTCATTTCTTAAACTGCTTGTCACTGAACTAAAGCACCAGGACCCTACAAAGCCTATGGAGGACAAGGAGTTTATCGCGCAGATGGCTCAGTTCTCATCTCTTGAACAGATGTCAAATATGAATAAAGAGATCAAGAACCTTCTCGGCAGTTCAAGGGCATCAGAGGCTTACGGGATACTTGGTAAAGAGGTTGATACATTTGATACAGTTAAAAAGACCAGGGTGGCAGGAATCGTTTCCTCTGTTTTTTACAAGGGTGAGGAACTTATGCTTAAAGTAGGCAATGAGGAAGTCCCTATGAAAAATGTTCACTCGGTCAGCGTGAGTATAGAAAACAGTAAATCAATGCCGGTTAATGCCGGTTTTGAAAAAAGCAAAACAGCATATGAGGGAATAAACCTGCAGGAAAATGCCGGTTCAGTGAATAGAATTCAGTAGATTAATAAAATCAGTGCTTATGAAAGAGAGTATTCAGTACGATAATATAATATAACTAATAACCAGGAGTTTTCTGATATGATGCGTTCACTTTTTTCCGGGGTTTCCGGTCTGAAAAATCATCAAACACGGATGGATGTAATCGGGCACAATATTTCAAACGTAAATACGTACGGTTATAAAGCCACAAGGGTTACATTCCAGGATATGCTTTCTCAGACCATTGCCGGAGCGGCAAAACCTGAGGAGAACAGGGGAGGGGTGAATCCTAAACAGGTTGGACTCGGGATGACTGTGGCTTCAATAGACAGGCTGTTTACGCAGGGGAGCCTCCAGACCACAGGTAATCAGACAGATGTGGCTATTTCAGGAGACGGTTTCTTTGTAGTTGCTGACGGAGACAAAAGGTTTTACACCAGGTCCGGAACATTCGGCCTTGATAGAGACGGGAACCTTGTTAATCCGGCAAACGGCCTTAAAGTACAGGGATGGAGAGCGGTTACTGATACTAACGGGCAGAAAGTGGTAAGAGCTAACGGTCAGACTGAAGATCTTGTTGTTCCTGTGTACAGCAAAATTGATGCTAAAGAAACAAATAATGTAAGATATAAATGCAACCTTGATTCAAGGAGCGCGATAGTTCCGCCTGAAGCTGACGCGAGAATCAGGGCTTCAGCAGCAGTTACCACTAATATTGATGTCTATGATAACCTGGGGGATACACACAGGCTTACTATGACATTCTGGAAAACAGGATTCAACCAGTGGACAGCGTCAGCAGCAGTGACGGGAGCCTCTACCCCGATTACACTTGATGTGCCTGCAGGCGGCGGTCAGACAAACCAGAACAATCCTTCGAGCAGACTGAATCTGAGGTTTTCTCCGGACGGTAAACTGATGGCTGTATCTGATGCATCAAGCCCGGATGAAATGAACCAGGGTACTCTTGCTGTGAATGCTAATTACAGGGTGGAGGGCGATCCTGCGGTAAGGACAATAAGGCTTAATCTCGGTGAAGCAGGTATCCTTTCAGGTATTACACAGTTTTCATCTGTTTCAACAACAAAGGCTGTTGAGCAGGACGGATATTCAATGGGATACATGGAGTCCTTCAGTATAGATAACTCAGGGCTCATTACCGGGGTTTATTCCAATGGTACAAAACAGGCAATAGGGCAGATGGCTCTTGCTGTATTCACTAATAACCAGGGTTTAACTGCTTCAGGGGAGAATCTCTTTGAGGTATCTAATAACTCAGGTCTTCCTAATATCGGCCCTGCAGCAGAGGCCGGAAGGGGAAAAATTGTTGCCGGAACACTTGAGATGTCAAACGTAGACCTTTCTGACCAGTTTACTGACATGATTGTTACCCAGAGAGGTTTCCAGGCAAACTCAAGAACAATACAGACAACAGACCAGATGCTTCAGGAAGTGCTTACACTGAAACGCTAATAATATATAATAGTTTAAGAGAGTAGTAGAGGGGGGCAACCGCAAGGTTCCCCCTATTTTATTGTTAAAAAAATTTTTTTGTTGACTGATCTTCCTTATATTTCCTATATGATTCTATATCTATGTAAAAATCCGATAACATCTGAAACACGTCTCGTTTCTATAACTAATCTGAATTCCAGGGGAGTACTTTAATGTCCAAAGAAAAAATATTCTGCTCCAATTGCCAGCATTGTATTGTAATCAGGCAATATGAATCTGAGCCCGACAGGTATGTATTAAGGGTTAAATGCCTTAAGAAACAGTGGTCAAAAAGGTCAGGAGAGGAGAAGCTTTATAAATATTTCACAGTTGCCAGAAGAATTATGGATGAATGTGAGTATTATGAAGAATCAGGGGAACTTTTTCCCTATATCAAGAATCTCAGAAAAGAACTTCCTATAAAGGATGAGATTTACTCAACAAGAGATCTGTAATATTTTTAAAAAGTCCCGGTAAGCTGTTCCGGGAGATTTTTAGAAATTTTGAAAAATATTACAAAACATTCTGTCTGAATAATTTAAACTGCAGAAAATTTAGAAAAGCCCATGATTAAAAATGGGCTTTTCTGTTTGAAAAGCATGCAGAATCTGCTAAAAAATATTAACCCTTTTATGATTAAATATGAAAAAGTGTTTACGGCTTGACTCTTAAATGAAACACTTTCTTATGTCGTATTATATTATAATCCGTTTTATTAATTAAAAGGCAGATTCCGGAGGATATATGGAGATACATAAACCGGAGGTAATACTCCTCGCTATTACACCAAACCCAGAAAAACTGATAGAGGAGGCCGGCAGGACCTGCTATCTCTCTCTCTCTAAAATAACTGACGACAGTGAAAGAAATTTTATACGCAGCGCGATTAAGAGAGGGCATCATTCAATTCTTGAACATGCATCTGCCAGCTTCAGAATACTGGGAGCTTCACGTTCTTTTACGCATCAGCTCGTGAGGCACAGGATTGCAAGCTTTTCTCAGCAATCACAAAGATATGTTGATGAAGCTGAATTTAATTATATTGTACCTCCTGATATAGCCGGTAATGAGACTGCCCTTGCTGTTTACAGGGAATTTATTGAAAATTCAAGGGAGACTTACGCAAAGTTCAGGGAACTGGGAATAAAAAAAGAGGATGCCCGTTTTATTCTCCCTAATGCTCTTGAAAGTCAGATTGTTTTTTCAGCTAACTTCAGGGAGTTTCGCTCGGTTTTTAATCTCCGTCTTGATAAAGCTGCACAGTGGGAGATACGGCGCGTCTGTCTTGAGATGCTTAAAATTTTACAGGATAAGGCCCCCTCGGTATTCGGGGATTATGTAATAAACGAGGATGACTGGACTGCTGAAACGAATTTAATTTAAGATTGATTATTGGCACTTTTATCAATATATTAAATATGATGGAGGCTGCAGATGAAGTCGATATTTATAATAGTTTTACTGGCAGGTGTGCTGTTCTTTATCGCCGGTTGCTCAAGTCCTCAGAAACCGGATCCGGAGATTGAGGCGTGTAAATCAGCCTGTATTAAAAAGATGGAACTATGCATTAAAAAAGCTGCAAAGAATGAAGCAAAAAAAGCTGCATGCGAAGCTGTAGGTGACAAATGTGCGAGAGACTGCTCTGTGAAAAAATAGAAAATCAGTCAACTGTCTCATCAATATAAATTTTGTCTTTATCTGAATAGTAAAAATTTTTCGATAACCTGTATTCCTTTTCACGTGAATCACTGAATTTACCATCCGCGTGATCTCTGTGCCTTATTATCAACCTGTCTGTTCCCTGGTGAAGATAAATAAGTCTGGATTCTATACCTGCCATAAAGTCTTCACGGATTGCTCCGATATCAACAAAAACAGTTCCTCCGAGAGAATTATTTTTAATATCGGTATATGGGAGATAGCCTGGAAAGTGTGAATGCCCTGATAGCCAGAGATCAACTTTGTTTTCCTTAAGAACTTTTTCAAAACGCTTTGAATCTTTTATAAACTGCCTTTTAAGACCCATTTTTGACTGTAGAAGTCCGCTGTTTTTAAGACTGGCATGAGTGACTGTAATTATTATCTTATCCTGATTGCTGATAACTTTATTTTTCCACCAGTTGAAGATTTTATCAGGTATTACTGTCTGCTGCCCTTTTTCACTGTTTGACATAAATAAAATCAGAATATTTCCGGCTTTCACAGAGTAGTACAGGTGCGGGTTGATAATACTTTTATAGGTTTTTATATTTTTAGCTTCGTGGTTGCCGGCGATTTCAAACCATCCCCCGGTTTTAACTTTTTTTCTTGTTTCAAGGTATGATCTATAAAGATCTGCAGAGTTCTTTTTTTCAACGATGTCACCTGCAGTTATGGCTATATCTATGTAGTTAAAATTTGCTGCTATATCATCTACAGCGAGAGGGAAGTTCGTAAGATGCTCATTTTTTTTAGGCTGTATATCTGAATGTGCCCAGATTATAAAAGTGTCACGCTGTTTTTCTTCCGTTTTCAGATTTGAAAATGGTATAATTGAAAAAAAGATGATAAAAGAAGTCAGAAGTGTTATATGTTTCATATGTCAGTAACCCTGTATTAATAAATAATTAGAATCATTTAGTAACACAGGGTTACTGGTTTTGCAAACTGTTTTATTTGAGGGCTATATTCATTTCAAGCTGGCCCATGGGGCTGTAGAGAGTTATACCCAGTGTGGTCTGTTTTATCATTGTTATACTGAAGCTTTTCCCTTCAATAACTGTAGGTGTTGTCATATCTATAACTTTTCCTGTGGAAGCGAAAAGATTCATCGCGTTTCCTGTTATCATGTTTGCAAGTTCACCTACAATATCCTTATATTCCTGCTTAACCTGTTCTTCTGAAAGCCCCGGGACAAGCACCTGGGCAATTTTTTCAACCATAGGGAAGCTCATGCTGTAAACTATTTCACCTGTAACCCCACCTGTAATGCCTATGATGATAGCGACATCCATTGAAGGGATAGGATTCTCCTTTATAACAAGTTTTCCACGTCTTAAATCAACATTAAGAATAGATTTGAATACTACGCTGGCAGCTTCAAGGAAAGGATTTATATATTCAGCATTTATACTCATTAAATGGAGGCTCCTCTTTGTAGTTATTTGTTCGTTATATAGTGATACAGTAAATTCGTAATTGTGTTCAAATCACTGTTATAAAAATATATTAAATGATATAATATATCAATCAGTTTTTAAATTTTTTATTATTTTTGATTCTTCATTAATCTCTTTCAGGAGATTCCTCGTAATCATAGTTATGTTCTCTGATGCGAGGGTTTGTTTTAATTTTTCAGTTTTTTCAGCATCGGGAACATCTGTTTTGTATGATTTCAAAACAGGGGTGAATATATAAAGTCCCGCTCCGGAGCTGATTACAGGGGATGCGGCATTTATATTCAGTGCAAGGCATTTGTCAGTGAAAACAGGGGATTTACTGATAGCGGAAATCTCTTTGGAATCTTTTCCTTCTGTTTTAACAGGTTCCCCGATTTTAAAAGTTGCTGACCTTGATACTTTGCCGTTAAGAACTGCTGAAGCTGTGCTGAAGGAGCCCCCGGCAGATGATATAGCATTTATTTTCTCTGTGAGATCATTCTTTATCTTTTCCAGTTTTTTATCTTCAAGGTCTTTTTTAATCTTTTCCCTGTCAGTTTTCGGATCGCTTATTTTAACCTTACTTGCTGCAATTTCTGAGTCAATATCAGCGTCAGAGACTGTTAAATCTTTTGCGTATCTTTTTTTAATTTCATCATTTGAGAGAAAAGCGTACTGTATCTGTATACTGGAGCTTTCAGACACAGCTTTAGAGGCAATCTCCTCTTTCGGAACAGCAGCTCCTGTATTGATCATGAATCTCATGTCGGAAATTGCAATCTCCCGTCTCATGATCTTTTCATATTCATCTATACTTAACCTGTTATTCCTGAGTACAGCCTGAAAATAGGCCGCATCGAATTTACCTGTTGATGGATTTTTAAAATCAGGTGAATTTTTTATTATCCTTGAAATTCTGTCGTCTGTTATCGTAAATCCTTCATTTTCAGCCTTCTGCTGAAGCAGCAGTTCAACTATAAAGTTATCGAGGATGAAGCTGTCCATCTTCTGGTTCCTGAACTGACTGAATTTCATGTCCCTGTATCTGAGAAAATCAAGGGTATGTATTTTTTTACCGTTCACTACAGCAATTGTACCCTGGTCGGATGTGCCGCAGCTTGTCATATCAGGCATCCCGAATGAAAAAGCTATTATACCTACAAAAAAAGCAAGGAGGAAGTATCCTGTATATTGTACTATTTTATTATTAGAATTTCGCATTTTAACCTTCTTGAATTTCGTTATTTATTTTCAGGTTTTTCGGCTTCATCAACCAGCATCACCGGTATTCCGTCTTTAACAGGATATTTCAAGCCGCATTCTACGCATATAAGTTTCTGGTTCCTTGCGTCATATTCCACATCGCCCCTGCATGCGGGACATGCCAGAATCTCCAGCAGTTTTGTATCGATCATTTTATATACTCCCGAAAATTAGTCAGATAAATAATCTATTAAAACTGTGCCATAAGAGTCAATCAAAATACTTTTGAAAGGTGCTGATTGATGAATACAGGTAAAGTTTACCCGCAGATTTTATATTTTGCTTGAAAAAAGGGGGGTAAAAAAATTTTTTAAATTTTAAGCAGCAGGTGCGTATTATTTATTGAACCGGAGGAGCATGTAATGTTAAAAAAAGGGATTATTCTATTAAGCGGGGGGCTTGATTCGGCTACAACGGCAGCGATTGCTCTAAGCAGAGGTTATAAGCTATATGCCATGACATTTCTATATGATCAGAGACACAGGGTTGAGGTCTCTTTTGCGGAAAAACTTGCTGATTTCTTTAAAGTTGAACAGCATATTAAAGTTGAAATTCCAGGGGAGATATTCCGGTCAGCACTCACTCCCTCTTCCGGCATAAGTGTTCCGAAAAACAGGGATGTCGATGCTGAAGAGATACCGGAAACATATGTCCCTGCAAGGAATATACTTTTTCTTTCCTATGCACTTGCTTATGCGGAGTCCATGGGAGCTGAAGGGATATTTATCGGCGCAAATGCAGTGGATTACAGCGGATATCCTGACTGCAGACCTGAGTTCTTTGATGCGTTTAAAAAAATGGCTGATGCAGGTACAAAAGCCGGCGTTGAGGGGCGAGGGGTGAATATCTATACACCGCTGATGACGCTTAAAAAGCATGAAATAATTAAAAGAGGTGTCGACCTCGGCCTGGATTATTCTCTCACGCACAGCTGTTATGATCCTTTTGAAGACGGGTCATCATGCGGCAGCTGCGACAGCTGTATACTCCGTAAAAGGGGTTTTTCTGAAGCCGGAGTGCCTGATCCGACCAGGTACAGACTGGAATGATAAGGGGGCTCTCGTATCTCCTGGATTTTGCCTTCCCATGCTACTGCGTATCATGCGGGATACCTGTTTCGTCTAAAAACAACCATCTTTGCGGCAGATGTCTTCAATCTCTGAAAAAGGCTGAGAGGGGATGCCCTGTTTGCTCCACGCTCTCAGAAGAGGGGGGCTGCAGTTTCTGCGCGGGGAGGATGTTTTACTCCTCGAAGCACATTTCACTCTTTGCATATGAGGGAGCAGTAAAGGGAATTATTCATGCCCTGAAATTCGGCGGGATCAGGAATGTACACAGGGTTCTCACCCCCTTCCTTACTGATGCCCTTGAGGAATTCGGGAGCAGGATTGATATAATTACATATGTACCGATGAACAGAAAGAAACTTGCTGCCAGGGAGTATAACCAGTCAGAACTCCTTGCCCGCAGGCTTTCAGAAAAATCAGGAATTCCTGTCTTGAAGCTTATGAGGGAGAAAAAGGGCTCGTCTCACCAGCGTGAGTTCAGTTACTCCGCGAGATATATTAATGTTATTGACAGGTATGAAACCCTGGGGAATAATAATCTGCAGGGAAAGTCAATTCTGCTTATTGATGATGTTTTTACCACTGGTGCAACTGTAAATGAGTGTTCACGGATACTTTTAGTTTCCGGCGCCCGTTCTGTTTTTTCATTGACTGTGGCCCGTTCTGATTTAAAAAAGTTTGAAAATATCTGAAAAATAGATAGTCTTTATAAATAAAGTCAGCGCCTTTTTTGTGCGCTGTTTCCATTTTATAATTTAACTGGAGCCATTAATGGAACGAATATCACACGATAATTATGACATGATAGTTCTTGAAGGGAGAGTGGATCAGAATGAATCCGAGGAACTGGAATCTCTCCTTAATGACTGCCTTGAGGAGGGGAAATATAATATATGCATAGACATGATTGATGTTAAACATATATGCAGTTCCGCTCTCGGAGTCCTTGTTGCCATTAAAAGGAAGATCAAGGATAACCAGGGTGATATCAAGCTTATTATAAGCAGCGATAATCTCCTCAAACTTTTTGAAACAACTATGCTGGACAAAGTTTTTGAAATTTTTGAATCAAGGCGTGAATGTCTTTCAACATTTGACTGAAAAAAGTAATGAGCGACATATTAAGAAATATCCTTGCACCCCTTTCAGATGATCTTGAAAGGGTGAATCAGCGCATAAAGAAGCATCTTGAAACAGGTGTCCCCCTCATTGATAACAGTGCAATGCACCTCTTTGCGAAGGGGGGGAAGAATATCAGGGCATCTCTTGTAATTCTTACTGCCGGCCTTAAAGGGGAGAGCTCGGAGAGGGTTATTGATCTCGCGGCAGCTGTAGAAATTATTCATGCGGCCTCCCTTGTTCATGATGACATTATTGATAAATCATTTCTCCGCAGGGGGGATCTTTCTGTTCACAGCAAGTTCGGTGACAAGGTTGCTGTACTTGCGGGTGATTATATGTACTCAACCGCAGTAAATATCACGGTAAAAAATAATCACGCAAAAATTCTCGAAGCGATATCAGATTCCACAAAGGAAATGGTAAAGGGTGAACTCTACCAGATGGAGTATTCCAACATCGATAAGATATCTGAAGAGCGCTATTATAATATCATAGACCGGAAAACCGGAAGACTTATGGCTACAAGCGCATATATCGGAGCCGTTGAAGGGGGCTGCAGCGAAGAGGAGTGTGTTCTCCTTTTTAATATGGGGCTTGACCTCGGTTACGCTTTCCAGATCGTTGATGATACATTTGATTTCAGTGAAAGCAGTGATGTTACCGGTAAGGATGTGGGTAATGATTTTAAAGACGGTAAAATTACCCTGCCGTTTATTTACATTCTTAATAAAGGGACTGCTGAAGAACGTGATTATATTAAGAAATTCTCCCTGGCTCCTGACGATGCGGACTGGGAGAGTATAAAAAAGATGATCCACAGTTCAGGGGCTTTCAGCTATTCTATGAATAAAGCTAAAGAATACGCGGAAAGAGCAAAAAAACGGATTGAAATATTTGACAATTCTGTTAATAAGGGGATTATTGAAGATCTTATAAGTTTTGTTGTTGAAAGGAATTACTGAGCACTTAAGATAAATGGTTTACCGGAGGCTTTATGATTACAAAGGAAAAAGAGGAGCTTCTTAAGTATTATAATCTTGGCCTTACAGCGTATAAGCAGAGAAAGTGGGATGAGGCGATTACATCTTTTGAGATGGCTCTGAAGATTATTCCGGGAGACGGGCCCTCTGAACTCTATCTTGAGAGATCCAGAGCCTTTAAAGAAACACCTCCTCCTGATGACTGGGACGGAGTATATGTAATGACATCAAAATAGATTTGAATCAGCAAAAAATTAACAGGTAAAGTATAATGGCAAAAAAAATAATTCAGGTCAATAAAAACCCGGTATATGACATCGGGATGATTTCAACAGTGTTTAATAAAAATACTGAATTTTCCGGTGACCTGACATTTAAAAAATCTCTTCAGATAAACGGAAAATTTGAAGGTGAGATTAGTTCAGGGAGTTATCTCGTTATTGGTGAAGAGGCAGTTGTTAATGCTAACATTAAAGCTGACACTGTAATTATAAAAGGCACTGTATATGGTAATGTTGAAGCGATAACAAGGCTTGAAATTCACACCAATGGAAAACTCTATGGAAATATAAGAACTAAAAAACTTATGATCTCCGACGGAGTTGTTTTTGAAGGGAAGTGCGAAATGATCAAGCCCTTTGAAAAGAAGGGTAAAAAGGGTGACGAGCCTGAAGGATCAGAGGAGAAGACAGCCTGATCCTTAAAGGCTTAACTCAGTATCATCTTCGCCGATATATAAAGAAGAACAAAACCGAAGATTTTTTTGAGTATATGTGCATCTATCTTGAGTGCTAATTTGCTTCCAAGTAGTGCGCCTATTACAAAGAGAGCAGCTATTATGGCTGCTGTTTTTATATCCGCATGGCCCGCCTTGTAATACTGAATAGCCGCAAGTATACCTATCGGTGGAATCATTGCTATAAGGGTTGTCCCCTGCGCTGTATGCTGGCTGAAACCCAGAATAAACACCAGTGCCGGAACCATTATAATTGCACCTCCGATACCCAGCAGGCCGCTTGCAACCCCCCCCGCAAGACCAATAAGAGCAATAATTATATTCTGCATAATCCACCTCTATAGTAATTAACTTAAGTATTAAAAAGGGTTTTCTGTTGTAAAGATTATTTTAATAATATATTATCTTAATCAGTAGGATGCGGCTATTATATTGTTCTTGATTAATTGTATTTCAGTGCTTTATACTGGAGCATAATGGGGTAGACAGGAGGGGTTTATGTCATTCAAAGAAGCTCAGCACTATTTAAAGAAGGGTGATACTGTGGAGTGTCAGCTCTGTCCGCACAGATGTCATATACATGAGGGTAAGAGCGGGATTTGCGGTGTCCGGGAGAATAAAAAGGGGGTGCTCTATTCGTCTATTTATGGAGAAGTAACCTCTATGGCAATGGACCCCGTGGAGAAAAAACCCCTGTATCATTTTTATCCCGGGAGTCAGATTTTTTCCATTGGTACAAAAGGGTGTAATCTCCGGTGCCCCTTCTGTCAGAACTGGTCTATCTCACAGGATCTCTCTGTACGGTCATCATACAGGTCCCCTGAAGAGATTGTGAAAATGGCACTTTCGGAAGGTTCGGTTGGTGTTGCGTACACATATAATGAGCCCACAATATGGTTTGAGTATGTGAAGGACTGCTCTCTCGCTGCAAAGGAGAAGGGCTTGAAAAATGTTCTTGTTTCAAACGGTTTTGTCAATCCTGAACCTCTTGATGAACTGACCGGATTTATTGATGCCATGAATATTGACCTGAAATGCTATAACCATGATACTTATAAAAAAGTTATGAAAGCGGATCTTGATGCTGTTAAGAATACGATAAAGCGGGCGCATGATAACGGATGTTTCGTTGAGATTACAACTCTTGTTGTAACAGGGATTAATGATAATATGGATGAGCTTATTGAACTTGCGGAGTTTATCGCTTCGGTTGACAGAAAGATACCATGGCACCTCTCCCGGTATTACCCTTCATATAAATACAGTAAGCCTGCAACGGACGTCTCTTTCCTCTCCGATATCTGGGAGGCGGGGAGTCAGATCCTGGATTATGTTTTTACAGGTAATGTTCATCCGTCGGATTCGCATAGCGATACTGTATGCCCGGAATGCCATACAGTTATCATAAGCAGGAACGGTTACCATACTGTGATAAAGGAGCTTGAGAATGGGAAGTGCAAATCCTGCGGCCATGAACTGGGGATAATACATTAGGGCGCCTTTATAATATTCTTGACTCGAAACTTCGGAAGTAAAAAATGGATTATAAGTATTAAACTGACTGTAATAATTTAAAAGGTACGGAATGAAAATATTAGTTACTGGCAC